>Ga0302325_10000601_pt1 | contig 98502 bp, 90 predicted proteins | sample Palsa_T0_2_FD_201948 | JGI IMG/M metagenome (GOLD analysis project Ga0302325, IMG submission 201948) | Peat permafrost microbial communities from Stordalen Mire near Abisko, Sweden - Palsa_T0_2 | ecosystem: Environmental > Terrestrial > Soil > Palsa > Peat permafrost | place: Sweden: Abisko...
CCGCTTTGCTCCTGCTCGGCAACCAACTCCCGCCACTTCGCCCGAGCCTGCTCTCTGTGCTCATTCATGCGCCAAGCTTGCCGCAATCGGCGCTTGAAGACAAGATGTGGTTCAGATATCGCTCACCCAAGAGCCGCAGCGGCTCCGAGGCTGAGGATTAGCGGTAATCTGTATGTTCGAGGCGGCCAGAGAGCCTGCAACAACGCGCCCACGATAAATGACGCGCCGAACAACACGTAATGCCCGTAGAAGTAGCGTGTTATGATGATTTTGCCGCGAAACAGTGGGCGCTTAACTCAGCGGTAGAGTGCCATCCTCACACGGTGGAAGTCGTAGGTTCAAATCCTACAGCGCCCACCATTTCTTTTTGGTCCGACCCCGAGAGCCCAACCCACAACTCAACCCACTGTCCAGTTCTCACTGAATCATCTCCGAGGCCATCCCCAATTCCCACAGAAATGTGTCTTGCGCGGCCCGTGTTTCATCACCGTCGCCCTGGGTGTAGATATCGAGCGCCGTTTGAATGCGTGAGTGACGCAGGATGCTCTGCACGGCCTTCGGTTCCACCTTGGCCTTGTTCACCAACCAGTGGCTCAGGCTATGCCTCAAATTGTGAAGGCTAAAGCAATGCCCCTCGGGAATCTGCACCTCCGCCTTCAGAGCTGCCGGCCGGACATGGTCTGCAACAAAGACAGCGGGAGACAGCGGCACAGTGCCCTTAGCCGTCAGCGACGGAAACATGAAGTCCGTCTCCTTGGCGTAAGGCGTTTGTGCAATTGTGCAGCGATGCAGGTGTGCACACTCGAACAAACGAGAGTCCTGACCAATTGAATAGGGGAGCGGATACCAATCCTTTTTCCGAGGCTCCGCTCACGCCGTCTTAAGCGACAACGCAACTCCTTGCTCCCATTCATGGAGCATGTGGTTGCCGATGTCCTCAAACTCAGGGTGGTTTTTGATGTAGGCGCGAAGTTCCTGGGAGGTGTCCGCAATCGCACGATTGATGCGCTCAAGTATCTCCCGGACCCGGGCCGGGGAGCCTCCCATTCGCGTCTCACCCAAGCGCTGCAGATCCTTCGCATTCGCCCATTTCGTCGTGCCATTAAGGGTCAGCGCCATGCTGTCCTTGGGCAGATAGACGGAAGTTGTCACGAGATCGTAGACGGGGGCGAGCCTTGCTTCGCCCCGAACGTCGTCGTACACAATTCCGAAATTCTTCAAATGCGCGTCGCCATTACGCAGCGCGCAGTTGATGACGATGAGCGTGAAGAGCCTCTCCAGATCTTCGCCCACGTGCGGTGAGTTCGCAAACTCCGTAAAGCGCTTCATGATCGACGTCTCGTAGCTGCCGCGATATTTCTCATCGGTTCGGCGCGCGTTGAGCACGCAGAAATCCTCAAATCCGCGATAGGTCCCATCCATGCGCAGGTCAAAACGGTCGATGACGAGGGCCATCGCGTCCTCGGCTAGCCGGTAGGGCGGGACATCGAGGCCGCATTTGCGCGCGACTCCAAGGCAGAAATACTCGTTGGCCGCGAGCTGCGGATATTCATTCGGCTCCCACAGCTTCACGATGTGAGTCGCACCCTTGTAGCTTTGCGAGAGGCGATGTCCCGTATGCTCCATCTCGGCGAAGGCTTTTTCGTCGCGCACGAGGATTTTGGGCTGCACGCCACTGATCCCGGAGAAGGAAGCGAATTTTCCCAGCAGATAGCGGAACAGGTCGCCGTCACGTTTGCGTTCGAGAATCTCGTCCACCGACTGGAAGGGCACGTCTTCGTGCAGCTGCTCCTTCTCGCCGGTGTAGCGGATGCGTCCGACCTGCGAGCGGCCGACAATGGACAGCAGGTCAAATTCGTCAAAGGTGCCGGTGGCTTTCGCAAAAGCAAGACGGAGTCGCTCGCGCAGGACGCCTTCGGGCAAGTTCATCTCGAATACCGGAAGCTGGCCGAAGGGCACACTCCACGACTCAAGCCTGACCGGCATCGTGACGGAGACTGCGCGCGCGCTATCAATTTCGGGCAGATAGACGAAGCTGCTGCCGCGTGTTCCGTTCCGGTCGAGAAGGCCCGCTTCAGCGGCGTCGGTCCAGACCTTTATCATCGCGTTCCTCTTCCATCAGTTCTTCGAGCGTCGGCCGGCGCGCGCGCGCTTCCTGCAGTTTCAGCTCCAGGGCAAGCGCGGAAAGAATGTTGGTTATCTTGGAATATCCCAGCTCGCCCAGGCGCGCGTTTTCCAGTGCGTCTAGCGTGGAGCGCCCGACTCTCGCTTTTTTGGCAAGCGCGGCCTGGCTCAAACCCAGAGATTTGCGCTTGGCGGCGATCTGCTCCCCCAATGAGGATAGGGACAACATTTGCCTACTATACTAGGCATATATGCGAATGTCTATCAATTTGCTTAGTATATGAGGTATAAATGGTGCCGCTCGGGTCGGCTCTCGGATATAATCGACCCAGGGTTTGATTGTGACCGAGAAAATTGATGCGCTGGTAGCCAATCTCCGGCGGAACCTGGGCGATTTGAGCATCCCCATGCCCGCCGGGGAGTACGAATATTCTGCTCTGCCGCTCTGCGTAACGGATGCTGTATTCTCTCTCGGGGTGCGATACGAGTCCACGGAGCGAACGGTTCGCGAGTTGTGCGAACGGTACGGTTGGGAAATGTCGAGGGCGGCCGCCTCCGTAGAACTCACCATCGGCGATTTTCTGAAAATCCTACAGCCGTACGAAAATCGCTGGGAAGAGATGGCGCGCGACGTTTTCCGGAATCACCAGCGGACATCGTCGAAGTCCGGCATTCTAAAATGTGAAGCCGTCTACAAAGTCGGCACGATTTTCCAGCGCTTCTGCGCAGAGACAATAGCGCTCTTCAGGCACATGCTGGATTCAGGACTGCACGACGATCTGCGTCGGGCGTTTACTGCCGTCCGTGGGCAGGGCAGCGGCCTTTCATTTTAACTATCTGCGCATCCTCACAGGCGATACGAACGCCGTCAAGGCCGACCGTATGGTCACGCGGTTTGTCGCAGAAGCGCTCCAGGTGCGAAACGTTAAGCCCGAAGTCTGCGAGCGCCTTGTCCGGGAAGCGTTCGCCATTCTGCGAACCGAATACCCAAAGATGACGTCGAGCCTGCTCGACCATGCGATTTGGAAGTATCAGCGAGCGCAGGAAGAAGCGGAGCAGAACGCATGTTGCCGGCTTCGCGGCAATGACCAAGGGCCCGAGCCGAAACTTGACCAGATGCTGACAAAATAGATCTTGGTCCAACCCACAAAATGCGATGTCTTGTACGACTTCCGCGAACTTTCGCAGTCCCAGCGGTCTGTTAAGTCATTGGAAAACCTAGTAGCCTGACACTCACACGGTGGAAGTCGTAGGTTCAAATCCTACAGCGCCCACCATTCTCACAAGGGTCCGACCACACCTGCTGTTTCACCTGCCTTTGATTGCCAGCCCTGAGCATCCTGTCAGCGACTGGTTGCCTCCTCCCGTTCGCTTGGCGTCGAGACGCGTTGCACCAGTTGCTGAAAGCGCAGGTCGGGGGCGAGCGGCGCAAAGTTTGGGTCGTATTTCATAATCGTGACGTCCGGATCGCGCTCCTGATACGCCCGCTGCAGCCACGCGATCGCGGCGTCCGTTTCTCCCAGGGCCACATGAACCCTGGCTAAACTCACTGGGTCGGCGCTGTGGTCGGGCTTGCGCTCAACACGTTCGAGGACAGCGCGCGCTTCCGTGCGATGTCCTTCCAGCGCCTGTGCCTGAGCTAATCGAAGAAAGTACACGTCAATCTGATAGCGGTCTGCCAATTGACGGTAGATCGCTTCCGCCTCCGGGTACATGCCTTTGGCGTGGTATGCCATTCCGAACGCCCAGGAAAATGGAACGTTTTCGAACTGGATGGGGTCGCGTGCCTGGAGGGTGCGCATGGTCTGGATGGCATCGTCAAAACGGTGCCAGTAATAGTAGTTTTCGTAGAGACCCTCGAAGATCATCTGGGACAGGGGATCGAGCTCCTGTGCCTTGCGCAATTCGGCATTGGCGGCTTCGAACTCACCCATAGCAGTCAGGTTTTGTCCGGCCCAGTGATGGGCCGTGGCATAACCAGGATTGAGCGCAAAAGAGCGCTGAAATTCCTCCTGCGCGCCGGCGAAGTCCCATTCGAATTTCGATTTGAGCAAGCCGAGTGTAGCGTGCGGTTCGGCCAAGGTCGGATCGAGTTGCAATGCCTTCACCGCCGCGTCGCGGGCCAGCGGAACGGCGGTGGCGACGGGCATCTGATGATTATTGGTCGCCATCACGATGTACGAATCCGCTAGGCCAGCATAGGCGCGCGCGCAAGAAGGGTCCTTGGCGATCGCTTGCCGCAACAGCAGGACGCTCTGCTCCAGAGCGTCGGTTCTGCGCGTGGTCCACAAGTAGCGCGCCTGCAAGTAAAGATCGTGAGCCTCGGGATTCTCGACGTGACGGCGGGCCCACTGCTTATCCAGGCTGGCCGTCCACGGAACGCGAAGCGCGTCGGCAGTGTGGCGGACAATCTGCTCTTCGACGCTCGGAATGTCGGAGAGATCGGCGGTGTAGACGCCGGACCAGAGCTCGCGGCCGTCCCGCGTGTTAATCAGCTGCACGGCGATGCGATATTGTCCGCCGGAGCGGCGCACGCTGCCTTTCAGCAAACTTTCAACATTGAGGTCGCGGCCTACCGACCTGGGATCGAGCGCGGCAGGCCCGGATGCAGGTTCACGCGAGGGTTGGGACAAGAGTCGTCCGACGATTACCTTCAGCCCGCTCAAGCGGGTCAACTCGGCGCTCAGTTCCTGGGTGAGACCGCTCGCGATGTATTGTCTTTCCGGTTCGGCGGAGGCGATACCCAAATCTTCGAAAGGCAGCACGGACACGGAACGCGGCGGGGCAGGAGAAAATATCGACCGCATCGACAGTATCGCAGGCCGGATTCGGGTCGAAGCCATGGTGACCGCCGCAACCAAGACAGCGGCTGCGAGTCCGGCGGCCGGATAGTGCCATCGCCTTCGAGTTTGCTTTTGGTCGAACGTCGGGCTGACTGCCGGGTTGATTGCTGGGCTGACTGGCGGAAGTGAGGCAACCGATTCGACCGCGGAACGAACTGGCGCAATGAACGAATAGCCGCGTCCGGGAAGGGTAGCAATGTAGTCCGGCTGACGCGGGTCATCGTCAAGGACTTTGCGCAGGAGAGCGACGGACTGATTCAGGTTGTGATCGCCGGCGGATGTTTCGGGCCAAATCCGCGCAATCAGCTCAGAGCGGCTAAGATTCTGGCCGTGATGTTCGACCAGCACGAGGAGGGTGTCAAAAACCTTGGAGGTGAGGGGAACGGCTACGCCGTCTCGCAAAAGGCGACGTCCGGCGGGGTCGAGGCGAAAAGGGCCAAACTCGTGAAATTCCCACGCCATAACGGAATTTACAACAATTTATTTCTATTGATTTGCCTGCCGGGGGAAAACTCGGGTAAATAGCCAACCCAAGTGTCCTGCAACTCCGAAGGAGTTTAACACGATTCCGGGCGCGGCAAATGCCCACAATCACCTGGTTTGAGGAGGGCGGGCGCGCCGTTGCGCAAAGGTTTGCGTCCGGCGGGGTCGAGGCGGGTCCGATTTCGTAGAATTTCCGGGGAAATTCGAGATTTAGAACAATTTAGTTCTATTGATTTGCATGCGTGGGGGAACCCGGGTAACTAGCATAGTCGATTGTCGCGGTTGCAGACACGCGGTCGCAGACAAAAGCTCAGGTTTTTCGACCGGCACGTCCGAACAGGGAACGACCTGTTGCAGTTCTCCAAACGCTTACTTTGGACCGAGTCCAAGAAAGGATCCTTATGCGCCTACGTCTTTTTTGCCCAGGTAATTTCAATTGGGGGGATACAGCCCGCGCTTTGCTTCTCCTCTGCGCCATGACGGCAATTGCCTCGTCTGCCCAGACTCTCACCACGCTGCACAGCTTCGATAGCACGGACGGCTCATTCCCCTATGGGGGAGTCGTGCAGGCCCTCGATGGAAACTTGTACGGGACAACCTACAGTGGCGGCTCGAGCGGAAACGGCACGATCTTCAAAGTCACCCCGGGTGGCACATTCACGTCGCTGCTCAGCTTCGATAGCACGAACGGCGCCATCCCCGTCGATACGACGGGACTCGTCCAGGGCAGCAATGGGAACCTCTATGGGACAGCCGCGTATGGCGGAGCCAACGCCCGGGGTACGGTCTTTAAATTCACGACGAAGGGCAAGCTGACAACGCTTTACAACTTCTGCAAACAAACCAGCTGCAAGGACGGCTCCCAACCCTACGACGGGCTGCTTCTGGCCACCAATGGGGACTTCTACGGGACAACCCTCGAAGGCGGAGCCAACGCCCATGGTTCAATCTTCTCAATCACCTCGGGTGGCACGATCAAAACGCTTTACAGCTTCTGCCCCGGAACCGCGTGCACGGACGGCGCCAGCCCCTATGCGGGGCTGATCGAGGCCAGCAATGGCGACTTCTACGGGACAACCCAGGCTGGCGGAGCCAACAACAACGACGATTGCGCTGTAGAAGGTTGTGGCACGGTCTTCAAAGTCACAGCGAGCGGCGCGCTGACGACCCTGTACAGCTTCTGCGCCCTAAGCGGGTGCGCGGACGGCCAAACCCCCAATGCAGGCCTGATTCAGGGCAGCGATGGGAACTTCTACGGGACAACCGAGTTGGGCGGGACCGCCAGCAACGGCGATGGCACGGTCTTCAAGATCACCCCGAGTGGCGAGCTGACGACCCTGTGGGCCTTCTGCGTCCAAAGCGGGTGCGGAGACGGCATAGGACCCGACGCGGGGCTGATCCAGGCCACCGATGGGAATTTCTACGGGACAACCAATGCCGGCGGTTCGCGCGGCGCTGGCACGGTCTTCAAGATTACCTCGAGTGGCACGCTGACGACGGTGTACAACTTCTGCATCCAGACCGCGTGTGCGGACGGCGAAGGGCCGTACGCAGGGGTGTTCCAGGGCACCAATGGGGACTTCTACGGGACAACGGGGGGAGGCGGAACCAATGGCTACGGAGTGGTCTACAGCCTGTCTACAGGTCTGGGCCCGTTCGTCGAAACAAAGCCTACTTCCGGCAAGGTGGCAAAGGCCGTCCAGATTCTGGGAACGGATCTGACGGGCGCGACCAGCGTCACCTTTAACGGCACGGCGGCGACTTTTACCGTTGTCTCAGCTACCGAAATCACAACCAAGGTCCCAACCGGCGCGACCACGGGGCCAGTCCAAGTGGTTACTCCCGGCGGCACGCTCACGAGCAACGTCGCGTTCACGGTCGTGAAATAGCAGCTCGTCAAATCGCGGCCACGCCGAAAGCCTTCGCTCCAGGCGGGGTTCCCCAATTCCGGACCCCGCCCGCGTTTCGTTCTGATTTCGGTTTGCTCTCGATGTCGATCGTTGCGGGACCCGAAAAAGTCCTTTGCGCAGTCTGACAAAATAGGTCCAAGATTGTGCCACGCGTCTGAGAAAGCGACCCACAAACTGCAGTGGCTTGTCCCATCACCGCCGAAAGTTGGAGGTCCCATTCGGTTCCAGGGTTGCCTTAGGCTCAGGGGGTCCGCCCGGTCCGGTGCGCTTGCACGCAACGATTGGACCGAGGATTTTGTTGCATCTCCCGCTGTTTGCGCCACATTCCAGCACAATTAAACACGCCTTTCGCTGCTTTTGGCATTGCTTTGCGTGTACTCGGATTGCTAGAATTAGCGTCCGTTGCTCTGTATCTTGTTGAATGCAACGGGATTCAAATCCAGCAGCCCACCGATCGCTCCCATGGCCGCTTCTGGCGAGAATTTTGACCTCATCGTGATTGGCTGCGGCCCGGCGGGAGAAAAGGCTGGCGCCCAAGCCGCCTATTTTGGCAAACGCGTGGCTGTCATCGAGGGCGCCGAGGATGTGGGCGGAAGCTGCATCAACACCGGCACGGTCCCCAGCAAGACCCTGCGTGAATGCGCACTTTATTTTTCCGGCCTCAAGCAACGCGGTCTCTACGGCATCGACTATTCCCTGAAAGACAATCTCACCGTCAACGACTTCATGCACCACGAGCGGGAAGTGGTGGATATGGAGCGCCGGCGCATTCTGAGGAATCTCGAACTTCATCACATCGAACTTGTGCGTGGACGAGCTTCTTTTGAGGACAGCCATACTGTGTCCGTTTCGGGCGCCGATGGCGTGCGCCGGCTCCGCGGCGATGTCATCCTTATCTCCACCGGAAGCAAGCCGCACCGGCCCGCGGAAATTGCTTTCGACGACGTTCGGGTTTTTGACTCCGACACCTTCTTACAGATGGATCGCATTCCGCAGAGCCTGGCGGTAATCGGCGGCGGCGTGATTGGGTGCGAGTATGCGTCGATGTTCGTCGCGCTCGGCGTCAAGGTCACGCTGGTGGATGGTCGAGACCGCTTGCTGCCCTTCCTCGATGCGGAGATTTCCGAGAGGCTGCGGGTGCGACTGGCCGGGCTCGGCATGCAGTTCTGGTTCAAGGAACGGCCAGTGAAAGTAGAAACCTCGGATCTGAATCGGGATCCGGATCGGGCCTCGGGCGTGCAGTTGGTAATGAAGAGCGGCAAGACGCTCGAAACCGAATCGGCGCTGTTTGCGGCCGGGCGCCGCGCCGCGGTGGACGGGCTGTCTCTCGACAAGGTGGGCCTCGCCGTCAATGAGCGCGGATACATATCGGTCGACGAGCATTATCGTACGGCGGTATCAAACATCTACGCGGCGGGCGACGTCATCGGATTTCCGGCGCTGGCTTCGACATCGATGGAACAAGGACGCGTCGCCGTTTGCCATGCTTTCGATTTCAAATACAAGCAACGCGTCGCCTCCATGTTGCCGATGGGGATTTACACCATCCCGGAGATCTCCGCCGCGGGCGAGACCGAAGAATCATGTAAGGAGAAAAAGATCGACTACTGTGTCGGGCGGGCTCTCTATGCCAACAACGCCCGCGGCCACATCATCGGCGACACCGCCGGGATGCTGAAATTGATCTTCGCGCGCGCCGACAAAAAACTTCTCGGAGTTGCCATCATCGGCGAGAGCGCGACCGAGTTGATTCACATCGGGATGATGGTTCTCGACCAAGACGGAACGATCGACGAATTCATCGAACAGGTCTTCAACTACCCCACACTCAGCGAGACTTACAAGTACGCCGCGTACGAAGGACTGGGCACTCTGGCCGGTCACAAGGTACGGGAGGGCTAGTTCCATTCTTCAATCAAGCCTGTGTCTTTTGCTCGACCGGTCACCCGCCAATTCCCATAAGTTATCTGGTATTTCCTCGGGGAACCTGAAAGAATTTTCCCGTCGTGAGACTCCACGCGGGTCACAAATCCTCGTTCTGGCAAGGACTTAGGGGCTTGGGCAGTCGCACGGCTCCGTTTTTCGCATCAAGCAGCCCCTTGGAGTTTCTAGCCATCCAATAGAAATGCAGGCTTCCCCAAAATCGCTTACGCTGAGCCGAGTCTTTTCCGGATTTGGGAGGCACTGCATTGTTTTGCTGTTTTGCCTCGGCTGCATTCGGCATGCGCAAGCTGGAGCCACGCTACTTCTCGAAGAACCCTATAGTTACGATGGGACTTTTGCCGGAACCGGCCACGTGGCGGTCTATCTGAGCAATGTTTGCGCCTCGACTCCGCTAATCCTGCGGCAATGTGGCGAGGGCGAATCCGGCGTCGTGCTGAGCCGGTACGACGGTATCGAGGGATACGATTGGATTGCGATCCCTCTGATCTCCTACCTGTACGCGGTGGATCGGCCGCAAGCGGTCCCGTTGTTTGCCGACCCAAAACTAATCGCTTTCCTTCGCGATCAATACCGCCGCAGCTACCTGGAATCGCTCGCTCCGGATCGGCCCGGAGGCGGAACACCCCCAGGCAATTGGTACGAATTGATCGGATCTTCTTACGACCGGACAATCTATGGATTCGAGATTGAGACCAGCCCGGACCAGGACGCGCTGCTCATCCGCAAGTTGAACAGCGAACCCAACCAGCAGGTCTATAACTTCGTAAAGAGGAACTGCGCCGATTTTGTGCGCGAAGTGATCAATTTTTATTATCCGCATGCGCTGCATCGCAGCGTGATTGGCGATCTCGGAGTTACCACTCCCAAGCAGATCGCGAAAATGCTGGCGCGATACAGCCAGCATCACCCGGAGCTGGAGAGTTCGGATTTCCTGGTGCCCCAGGTGCCGGGATCGGTCCGACGCAGCAAACCCGTCCACGGAGTACTCGAATCGGTGATGGCAGCCAAGAAATATATGATTCCGCTGGTGGTGCTGCATCCCTACATCGGCGGCGGCTTGCTGGTCGAATATTTTGGCCATCGTCGCTTTGATCCGGCACGGAACGCGCTCATTGAGGATGCGGACGGTCAGTTGGATTCGCCCATGACCCGCGATGAACGCCTTGCCTTCGAGAGCCGCTTGAACGAGCTGAGCATGTCCGACTCGGTCGTTGATCCTTTGGACGAAGGAAAAACGCACCCCGAAAAAGGCAACGAAGCGAAGAACTGGGGGCGATTGCAAGCCAGCTCCCAGCCTGCGCTCGATGCCTCCGGGGAACTGGTCCTGCAGTTGGGCGTGGGCGATGATTCGGCTCAAGTGGGTCTTTCGCGAGCCAACATCTTGAGCGCTTCGGGGTCGCCGGAGTTGGCCGCGCGACTGGTAGAAGCGCGACTGCGCGAGGAATTGCGGCCGGCCGCAGCCCGAAAGACCTCGCCCGGCGACGTGAAAAGAGATCTGAAGCTTTTCGAGCAATTGCTCTCGCTTCAGCAGAGAGAATTCGCCGTCACGCCATCCGCCCCGAATGGCAGCCATGCTCAGGCAGCGGCCGCCTCGCAGTAGCCTTCCCCGTTTTGTTCACAGCCGGTTCCTCACGGCTGCCGTGGAGGCAGTCTTGATTGGATCAGCGATTCCACCTGAGCCCAAACTTTAGGATCACACTCAATCTGGGTGTGAGATTTCATGAAGAAACGGTCGTACCACGGGTACTGCTTGCACTGGATGGGATTCTCTTTGTAGTCGAAGCGGAAATTTCCGATGATATGCGTGCGCGCCGGATCGGCGGCGCGGATCTGGGTCTCGCCGTGCAGAAAACCATTCAACTGATAGAAATTCGCGGCCTCGGCTACGTTTGCGGGAATGACCCGATCGTTCTCGCCGGGCTTGGAGACGCTGTCAACCTGAACGGTGAGCAAAACCGGAATCCCTTCTCTTCCTAGCTCGCGCGCCAGCGTAACCGCTTCCGAAGCGCCCCAGCTGTGTCCGTACAGAATGATGCGGGCGCGCTGCTTTTCCTCGGCCGAAAGCGTGCCGTCGCGGTCGGTATCGACAATCCGAACGATGTCGGCATGGGCTTTTTCCCCGTGATGATTCTCGATCACCTCGATATAGACGCCCGTCGGGTAGTCTTTGCGGATCCGGGCAGCGACCTGGACCGCGCTGTGGACCATGTCATCGTGCTTGACAAATCCGCCTACAAAACCGAGGACGATGACTGGAGCCGGCGGCGTAACCGTGTCGGATGCGCTGACTGGGCGTGCCAACCCCGCGTGAATGGCGGCACTGATGAGGCAAAGAATCGAAAAGACACTACCGATTGGGGTGCGGATATCGTGAATCACGATCGAATCAATCATAGCAACAAATCCTTGATGAGTGTTTTCGATGGTCACGATCCCTGTTTACGATCCCGGGTTGTAATCCCTCGGCGCCGAAACCACTCCCTCATCCCTGGACCAATCCCCCTCGTCGTCTCGCACTCGAGCCCGTGATTGCGCGTAGTCGGAAATCGGGCGAGACCGAGCAAGGTCGGTTTTGGACCGTTCCTAGGTTGGGAATCTGGACATCGCGCCGGGGCATTCCGAACAATGCGCGGGCGTGTCCCGGCGCGCGTTCCCCGTGCACTAAGGGCACATTGACCGCGCGCGGTTTCAAACATAGATTGCCACTCAGCGCTTTCTAAAACCTCCGCGCGGTAAGCGGATACTTCCGGCCTTGGGCCCTCCTGCCCCAGGCGCAACCGTCCTCGCATGGACAGGACGACGTCAGCAATCGCTGACCGGCCTGTGCTCGACCGAGTGCATCAAGCACGGCGCCACCGCTTCTCAACAAACCGGCATGAGCCGGAGTGTGTCTGGCCAGCCTAAGGAGTGTTCAAAATGAAGAAATGGAACGCATGCAGCGGAGCTTTGCTTATCAGCCTTTGGATTTCAATCGGAGCGCGGGCTCAACAAGACCCAGGCCCACGGCCGGGACCCGCGACCGCAGGCGGGCCTTATCCGACCCTCAATGCCAACGAACAGGCTTTCTTCAATCAGGCATTTCTGCGATTCCAGGAAGTGGACTCGGTGACCGGGCCGAGCTCTGGTCTGGGGCCGACGTTCAACGGCAACAGCTGCACGATGTGCCACGCGCAGCCGGCCATCGGCGGCTCGGCCCCGGGTGCGAGCAGTCCGCAGAATCCGGTTCCGAATCCCCAGGTGGCACTCGCGAATCTTTACGGAGCGACCAACTTCGTTCCGTCGTTCATCACGGTCAACGGCCCGGTGCGCGAGGCGCGCTTCATCCGAAATCCGGACGGCTCGCTCGATGGCGGCGTTCATGGGTTGTTTACGATCGCCGGCCGCTCGGATGCGCCGGGCTGCACGCTGGCGCAACCGGACTTCCCGCAGCAACTGGCCGCCAACAACGTAATCTTCCGCATCCCGACTCCTCTTTTCGGGTTGGGGCTGGTGGAGAATACGCCGGACGCCACGCTGCGGGCGAACCTGGCCGCTACGCAGTCCGCCAGGAGCCAGCTCGGGATCGGCGGCAGCTTCAATACCAGCGGCAATGACGGCACGATCACGCGCTTCGGCTGGAAGGCCCAGAACAAGTCGCTGCTGATGTTCGCCGGCGAAGCCTATAACGTAGAAATTGGAATCTCGAATGAACTATTTCCGAACAAACGCAGCGCGGTCGCCGGATGTGTCTTCAATCCGACACCGGACGACGCGAGCAACATTTTGAATGGCAATCCCGAAGCTGCGAATTTCAATACGACCGTTGGGACGGTGTCGGAGATGTCCTCGGATATCGTCAACTTCGCCGCCTTCTCACGGCTCTCGGCCCCACCGACGCCCGCGCCTTCGACTCCATCCACCGAGAACGGTTCGAACCTGTTCAACAAGGTCGGCTGTGCCCTGTGCCATTCGCCCTCGCTGACCACAGCGGCGTCGATTTTCACCGGCATGGGCGGCGTCGCCTACCAGCCGTACTCGGATTTCGCGCTCCACCATATGGGATCGGGTCTGGCGGACGGTATCACGCAAGGCGCGGCCGGGCCGGACCAGTTCCGCACCGCTCCTTTGTGGGGCGTGGGCCAGCGCCTGTTCTTCTTGCACGACGGACGCACCTCGGACTTGGTCCAGGCGATCGAAGACCACGGCGATTCCGGCTACTGTCAGGCGCAACGCGGGCGCGGGGCCGAGCAGCAGAACTGCGGCTCGGAGGCCGACGGGGTGATCCGCAACTTCAAAATGCTCAGCCCTGCGCAGGTGCAGGACCTGTTGAACTTCCTGCGCTCGCTCTGAGGCTCTGCCAACATATCGGGCGGAGCGACGGGCGTCCCGCCCGTCCCTGGAGAGCCGGGCGGGGACGTCCGGCTCTCCATAACTTGCCGCCCTTCCCGTCTTCCCTGCTTGTGAAATGCTAAGATCTCCGGCATGCCAGTGCGCAGTAAAGTCAAGAAGGGAACGCACGGGACGGGGAAACTGGTTCGCGAACGCAAGGGCGAGCTCCACGCCACTGCCGAACTGGTCATCATTACCGGCATGAGCGGGTCGGGGAAGGCCTCTGCACTGAAGGCCTTTGAAGATCTCGGTTATTACTGCGTGGACAATCTGCCGGTCGAGTTGATTCCGCGCTTTGCCGAGTTGGCGCTGCAGTCGGGAGAAATTCCGCGCACCGCGCTGGTGGTGGATGTGCGCGAGGGATCGCAGCTCGAAAAGCTGCCGGCGATTCTGAAGTCGGTGAAGCAGGCGATTCCGACGCGGGTGATTTATCTGGAAGCGAGCGATGCCGCCTTGCTGCGGCGCTACAGCGAGACGCGGCGGCCGCATCCGCTCGGGACCGGCAAAACGGTGCGCGCGTCGCTCGGCGCCGAGCGGCTGCATCTGCGGGCGATTCGCAAGATCGCCGACCTGGTCATTGACACTTCCAAATTCAACGTTCACGAACTGCGGGCGCATTTGACCGACCGCTTCCGACAGCAGTCGGGAAGCCAGCAGACGATTCTGGTTTCGTGCGTCAGTTTCGGATACAAGCACGGCTTGCCCGACGATGCCGACCTGGTGTTTGACGTGCGCTTTCTGCCCAACCCCCATTTCGTGCCGGAGTTTCGCGCCTTGACGGGACGCGATCCCCGGGTCGCGAAATACATCCGATCGTTTCCGCAGACGCAGGAATTCATTAACCGCATCTCAGAAATGCTCGTCTACCTTCTGCCGCACTACATCCGTGAGGGCAAGAGCTACCTGACCATCAGCTTCGGGTGCACCGGTGGCCAGCACCGCTCGGTGATGATTGCCGAGGACGTAAAGAAACGGCTGCGGAAGGCGGGATACAAAGTAAAGGTCGTGCATCGGGACAGTCCGAAGTAGAGACGGGGCTTCACAGGTAGAATTGAGCCTTACACGCATGGCAACCTCCACACTGGCGGGCGCGAAGAATGCGGACACCCCCGCCGAACTCCGCCCGCCCCGTCCGATCACCCGGCTGTTACGCTACGTCCTGCCTTACTGGTGGCAGGTTCTGGCCTCGGTCACGCTGATGGCGCTGGTCGGTCTGCTGGATGCAGGCCGGGTCCTGCTGATCGGCCCAATTTTCGATCGTGTCTTGAACCCCGGCTCGCAGACAAAAACCATCCAGCTGTTCAAATTGCCCGGCACCGAGCGCTTTATCGACCTCCAGCAATTGATTCCTTCCCATTTTCAAAACCCGTGGACCGTGGTCGCTTTTGCGCTGGTGGCAGCCACGATCTTGAAGGGGATTTTCGACTACGCGGGGACCTACCTCGTAAACTACGCAGGCTTCGGGATGATCACCGACCTTCGGGATGATTTGTATAACGCCATCCTGCGGAGTTCGGCGGCGTTTTTCACCAAACACACGACCGGCACTTTGCTTTCGACCATGGTCAACGATATCGAACGGGTGCAATACGCCATGTCGGGAGTGCTGGCGGAATTCCTGCAGCAGTTTTTCACTCTGATCTTCACCGCGGCGGTGGTGGTTCTGCTGGGAGGAAACCTGGCGTGGGTGCTGCTCCTGTTCGTCCCGGTGATTCTGTACTCGTCGAGAAAAATCGGCCGGCAAGTACGCAGCACGACGCGCGGCGGGCAAGACAAGTTGGCGGAGATCCAGAACATTCTGCACGAAACAATTACCGGGAATCGGATCGTCAAGGCGTTTGGCATGGAGAACTGGGAGGTCGAACGCTTCCGCGCGGCCGCGCGACGGCTGTTCCGCGCCAATCTCCGGTTGGTGGCGGCGTTCGCAATCAGCTCGCCGCTGATGGACATTCTGGGCGCCATCGCCATTGCCTTGCTGCTGCTGCTCGGCCGCAATCAGATCAACCGGCACGTTTTCAGCGCCGGCACTTTTCTCGCTTTCATTGTGGCGGTGTTCAAGCTCTACGACCCGGTGCGCAAGTTCGCGCTGTTCTACAACAATTTCCAGCAGGCAGCGGGGGCTTCGTCGGAAATTTTCCGCTTCATGGATATGGAAGACGAAGTGCGGGAGAAGCCGAGAGCAAAGCGGATGGGGAGGTTTGTGCGCTCCATCCGGTTTGCGGACGTGTCTTTTTCCTACGAGCGCGCCGGAGATTCGCCGGCCGTGCTGCAGCACATCAATCTGGAAGTAACCGCAGGCGAAGTGCTGGCGGTGGTCGGATCAAGCGGCGCGGGCAAGAGCACGCTCGTGCATTTGATCCCACGCTTCTTCGACGTCAGCGGCGGGCGCATTCTGGTTGACGACAGCGATGTGCGGGATGTGACGCTCGAATCGCTGCGCTCGCAGATCGGGATTGTCACGCAGGACACGGTGCTGTTCAACGATACAGTGAGGAACAATATCGCGTACGGGCAGCCGCATGTGTCGCAGAAGCGGGTGGAAGAGGCGGCGCGGGCGGCGCGGGCGCATGAATTCATTCGCGCGCTCCCGGAAGCGTACGACACGATGATCGGGGAACGCGGTGTGCGGCTTTCGGGCGGCGAGCGGCAGCGCATCGCGATCGCGCGGGCCATCCTGAAAGATGCGCCCATTCTGATTCTCGATGAGGCGACGTCGGCGCTCGACAGCGAGTCGGAATCGCTCGTGCAATCGGCGCTGCAAAATCTGATGAGCGGGCGCACGGTGTTGGTGATTGCGCACCGGCTCTCGACGGTGCGGCGCGCGGATCGTATTGTGGTACTCGAAAACGGCACCATCAGCGACATTGGCGCGCACGAAGAACTGATGCAAAAATTGGGCACCTACCGTCGGCTGTACGAAATGCAGTTTGCCGAAGCAGCTCCCACGTAGCAACGGCGAGCCCCCTGGGCGTTTCTGAGACGAACTTTATGCCACTTCGCTCCATGACGGGATTTGCGCAGGTCAAAGGGCAGGTCAACCCTCACCTGTCCTTTGCGCTGTCGCTGAAATCGGTGAACCATCGTTTTCTTGATCTTCACTTCCGTCTCCCGACCGATACGGACGCGTTAGAGATGAAGCTGCGCCGGATGCTGAAAGAGAAGATAGCTCGCGGCCACGTCGAGATCGTCCTCAACCTGGATCGCTCGGGGACCAACGAGGTCGCACTGAACCGGCAACTCATTGCCGGCTATGTCGGAGCCTTCCGCGCGGCGGCCGATGAATTTGGGGTGGAGGGCGAGCCCGATCTGAACGTGGTTCTGCGGATGCCGGGTGCGATGGATGCGGGAGCCGAGCGAGCGGGAGACGCACTGGAGACTGCGGTCGTCGGCCGAGTGGAAGAAGCGCTCACTCGCCTGAACGAGATGCGCGAAGAGGAGGGCCAGAGTATCAATGCCGAGTTGCGCGCGCGCATGGCGAGTCTCGAAAAGGCGGCGGCGGGAGTCGAAGCCCACCGCAGCCTCATTCTGCGCAGCTACTCGGAGCGCCTGCAGTCGCGCATGCAGGAACTGCTGGGCGCGCAGGTGGAGAAAGAACGGGTCCTGCAGGAAGTGGCCGTGCTCGTCGATCGCAGCGACATCCAGGAAGAGTTGGTGCGGCTCAATGCGCATGTGAAACAATTTTTCGGCTTGCTCGACCAGGGAGGCGAGGTCGGCAAAAAGATGGACTTCCTGCTGCAGGAAATGAACCGCGAAGCGAATACGCTGCTTTCGAAAACCTCGGGCTTGGCGGGCGAGGCCTTGAAGATCACCGAAATGGGTCTGCTGATGAAATCGGAGATCGAAAAATCGCGGGAGCAGGTGCAGAACCTGGAATGAGCATCGTTTACATTGTTTCTGCGCCCTCAGGTTCCGGCAAATCGACGCTGGTGAACGAACTGTTCAAGATGGTGGATGGCCTGGACTTTTCGATTTCCTACACCACGCGGCCCCCGCGCGGAAGCGAACAGAACGGCAAAGAGTATTTCTTCGTCTCCCGGAAAACCTTTGAAACCATGATCGCTGCCGACGAGTTTCTGGAGTCCGCGACCGTATTCGGAAACTACTACGGCACGGCGCGCCGCTTTCTGCGCGAGGCCGAAGCTCGCGGCAACGACCTGCTGCTCGATATCGACGTGCAGGGGGCGAGTAAAATCAAGGAGAAGATCCCGGACGCGGCCAGCGTCTTTATTCTTCCGCCGGATCGGGAGAAGCTGGAGTGGCGGCTGCGGACCCGAGGGCTCGATTCGGAGGAAGTGATCCGTCGCCGGTTGGACACGGCCCGTCGAGAGATTGAGAATTACTCGAAATACGACTATATATTAGTAAACAACGTGCTCGAGCAGTCTGCGGACCAACTCAGGGACATCGTGCTGGCCGAGCGGTTGCGGCACAGCGGAGTCGAACCTTCCGGAGAAGAAAAGCGGCGGGTGGACGCCGCACAAGCGTGCCGGTTGGAAAAGGTCCGGGAACGAGTGCAACCGATTCTGGCTTCGTTCCGCAGGCAGTAAGAGCACGTGAAGTTTGGGGGGAGAGAATATGAAGCTGGTAGAAGGGTTCGACAGCAACTATCGTTACATTCTGGTAGCGGCGCGGCGGGCACGGCAACTGCAAGGCGGCGCGCCCCCGGTGATCGATACCGGGTCGCGCAAACCCTGCCGCATCGCGCAGGATGAAATCAAGGCGGGCAAGGTAAAGTGGCTGATTCCGGAGATTCCGAAATTGCCGGTGGTAGCCGCCAGCGAGACACTGAGCAAGGTTTTTCTCGAAGACGCTTAGACGGCTAGGTCTCGGTTTCATATCAGGCCATCGCTTTCTGGATGGCGTAGCTTCTCGAAATCAGACGCTCCTTTACGGGCTGGACTTCGAAACGCCGACCCATGCCGGGACCTGAATCGAGCAGCAGGCGGCGGCATCCATTCGATAGGCGGGGCCGGATCTTGAAGCTGTAGCCGACGTCTTCCTCCTATGAAAATTGCGCTGGGCGTGTGTGGCGGGATTGCAGCTTACAAGGCGGCGGAGATCGTGCGCCTTTTGCAGGACCGTGGCATTCGCGTGCAAGTCGTGATGACGGCTGCGGCGCAGGAATTTGTTCGTCCCCTCACCTTCGCATCGCTCTCCGGAGAAAAAGTGATCACCGGCATGTTCGGCTCGGAATCTGGAGACGAACCGGCGAATGTGGACTCGGCCATCGAGCACATTGCGGTCGCGCAATCGATTGACGCGCTGCTGGTGGCTCCGGCGACGGCCGACGTGCTGGCCCGCTTCAGCCAGGGAATTGCCAACGATTTTCTCAGCACTCTTTATCTTGCGACCACGGCTCCGGTGGTCGTGGCTCCGGCGATGAACGTCAATATGTGGAATCACGCCGCCACCCAGGCGAATCTGGAAATCCTGCGCAAGCGCGGCGTGCGCATCGTGGAGCCGGGCGAGGGTTATCTGGCCTGCGGAATGACCGGATCCGGGCGACTGGCGGAGAACGAGGTGATCGTGCAAGCGGTGCTCGAAGCCCTCGGCGCCTCGCAGGATTTTGCCGGCGAAACGGTGCTGGTGACGGCGGGGCCGACGCGCGAAAAGATCGATCCGGTGCGGTATTTGACCAACCGGTCGAGCGGACGCATGGGATATGCGCTTGCGGAAGCGGCGCTGCGGCGCGGAGCACGCGTGCTGCTCGTGAGCGGGCCGACGACGATTGCCGCTCCGGGCGCGGCCGAACTGACGCCGGTCGAGACTGCGGAACAGATGCTGGCGGCGGTTTTGAAATTGCTGCCCGATAGTACCGTGGTGATCAAGACGGCGGCGGTTGCCGATTTCCGGCCGAAATCGGCGGCGGTTCATAAGATCAAGCGCAAGTCCGAAATGACACTGGAACTGGAGCCGACCGTGGACATTCTGGCGGAAGTGGCGCGCCGGAAGACTTCTCAACTGGTCGTCGGATTCGCGGCCGAGACCGAGAACGTGCTCGACAACGCACGCCGGAAGCTGGCCTCGAAGTCGCTCGACGCGATCGTCGTGAACGACGTTTCACGCGAGGGAATTGGTTTTGATTCGGACCGGAACGCGGTCACGATCATCTCGCACAGTGAAGTGGTCGAGGTCCCGGAAACTTCGAAATGGGAAGTCGCGCAGCGCGTGCTCGACCAGGTCGCGAAGCTCCGGAAGCAGAGCGCGGTCCGATCCGCGTAGGAACGGCCGCCCTCGGCTGCGCGTCGAGCTCGGATCGACAGAAGTTTAAAGCCCGGCGCTCCCTGCACATCCCTCCCTTTGTTATCCTTATCCGCAATGCCCCGCACCCTTGACCCTGAGCTCCGACGTGCGCTCGCCGAGCGGATCCACTACTACAACCAGATCGGGATCTACGACTTTTACCGGCGCCCTCGGTCGGAAAGCGCCGGGGAAGTGGCGACGACAATTGCAGTGGACGAAACAGAACGAGCGGTTTTGACAAGTCAGCCAGTACTGGGAGAACCGATGAGCCCGCGGAAAGGCGTTTCGGTCGCGATGCCGGTCGCGATAGAAGAAAATATTTTTGAGGGGATGGCTCCGAAGCCCGAGCAGAGTGTGAGCGATCCGGTGAAGGCGCTGAAGATCATCCGCGAGGATTTGGGCGATTGCACGCGCTGTGTGCTTCATAAACAGGGGCGGAAGCAGATCGTGTTTGGCGTCGGCGATCCGAAGGCCGAGTTGATGTTCGTGGGCGAGGGTCCGGGCGCCGATGAAGACGAGAGGGGAGAACCGTTTGTGGGACGCGCCGGGCAACTGCTCAACAACATGATCAAAGCGATGGGCATCGAGCGTGAGCAGGTCTACATCGCGAACATCGTAAAGTGCCGACCGCCGGGCAATCGTACGCCGGAGCGTGAGGAGTGCGCGACCTGCTCGCCGTTTCTGATGCTGCAGATCGCGGTCGTCAAACCCAAGGTAATTGTGGCGCTCGGGGCGGTGGCGGCGAAGACCCTGCTGGCAATGAGTGCGTCGATGTCGGAGCTGCGCGGTCGTTTTTACGACTTCCGGCCGGCGGGCGTGCGTAGTAACGATCCCAACTGGGACGGATGCAAGCTCGCGGTCACCTACCATCCCGCGTTTCTGCTGCGCGATCCGCGGCAAAAGGGCGAGGCGTGGAAGGACCTGCAGATGGTGATGAAGGAGTTAGGACTGAAGGCGCCAAAACAGAATCCGTAGGAACGGACGCATTCGTCGTTCAGCCGGGTAAAGGCCGGCAGCGAAGCAGGCATCATCGGGAGTTTTTTGCCGGGGGAGTTTTTCCCGGGGAGTTTTTCGCCGTCGCTATGGACATCCTCGCAATCAGCAAATCAACCGCCGAGCATTATGTCTGGGGCCACCGTTGCGACGGCTGGTATCTGGTCAAGAATCCGCAACTCAACGTAATTCAGGAGTGCATGCCGGCGGGCACGTCGGAGGTTCGCCACTTCCACCATCACGCACAGCAATTCTTCTATGTGCTCGCGGGCAAGGCGGTCATGGAAGTGGATGGTCATCGAATCGGGATCGCTGCAGGAGAGGGGATTTGGATTCCGCCCGCCAAATCGCACCAGATGAGGAACGATTCGGAGGACGAGGTTCACTTCCTCGTCATTTCGCAGCCGCCTTCTCACGGGGATCGGGAAAACACGTAGGGAGGGACACTTCGGCGCGGTTGGTCTCCCCGGACGACTTCCTCGATCCCGCGGAACCCTGGTCCGGCTCGCCAGTTCATAAGCGCTCACGCCGGTTGGCTCCATGAATTCCGCCGCATGAACCCCCAACACCTTCCCGCGCTTGGCCATCGCGAACTGATTTGTGCATTCGGAAATGCGATAGGATTTGACCAGCCTCCATCCATGCCCCTCTTTTGCGACGTAGCTCTCGCCGTGCCTCTCGACATCGCTTTTACCTACGCCATTCCTCCGGGCATGGAACCGGTGGTTGGCGGGCGGGTGCTCGTGCCGTTCCGGCAGCAACGGCTTTCGGGCATCGTGGTTGAGTTGCATGACCGTCCGCCGCAAGTAAAGGCCAAAAAGGTTATCGAGGCGCTCGACCTCTCCCCGGTTCTCGACCAACAACTGCTGAAACTGGGGAACTGGATTGCCGATTACTATCTCGCCCCGGCGGGCGAAGTATTTCGTACGATGCTACCGCTTGCGGCCGAATTCAAACGGACCATTGAGTATCGCATCACCGATGAGGGGCGGCTGGCGCTGCATCTGGCGGGCGTGTCGGGGTCTTCGGCGCGATCGAAGCAAACTCCGGAACAACAACTGGTCGAATTTCGCGTGCTTGACTATCTGGCGGAGCGGGAGGGGGTACGAGAACAGAGATTGCGCGCAGCGACGGGCGTGGCCAAGGCGCTGCTCGGCGGGATGGCGCGCAAGAAATGGATCGTGCGCAAGGATGTGTCGGCGGTGCGGGATGCGGCGAGGCTGGTGAAGGTCGTGGTCCTGCTCGCGACCGAGAAACAAGCGGAGGCTTCGCCTCCGCCGGACCCCGACGGGCCCGAGGCCGGTCACCACGGGGGCCCGGCCGAAGCAGCGAAAAGGATGAACGAGAACCAGCGGACTTTGATCGAGGTGCTTGCTGCCTCCGGCGGGCGTGTTCCGCTCGAAGCCCTGCGCGGCGTTGAGGTGCCGCGCACCACGCTTGGCACATTGGCGCGACGCGGATTGATTGAACTGGTGGATGAGCCGCAGGACTTCACGGTCTCGGGCGTAAAGCTTTCAAACCTCAAGCCGCGGCAGTCTCCGTTTGAGTTCGAATTCAGCGCGGCCCAGAAAGAAGCGCTTGCCAAAATCGGCGACTCCGTGGCCGGGCGAACCTTCGCCGGTCTGCTGCTGCATGGCATCACCGGGTCGGGAAAAACCGCGGTCTATCTCGCCTGCATGCGCCAGGTGCTCGAGCAGGGACGGTCCTCGATCTTGCTGGTCCCTGAAATTGGCCTGACTCCGGCCGTGGCCGCGGATCTGCATCATGTATTCGGAGACGAAGTTGCCGTCCTGCATTCGGGGCTCTCGGCCGCGGAGCGGGCGGAGCAGTGGCATCGCATACGGCGCGGCGAGGCGCGCGTGGTTGCGGGTACGCGGTCCGCGGTGTTCGCGCCGGTCGGCGATCTGGCTTTGATCATCGTGGATGAGGAGCAGGATTCGTCTTACAAACAGGAAGAAACGCCGCGCTATCACGCGCGTGACGTCGCCGTGATGCGGGCGAAGATGGCGGGAGCGGTGGTTGTGCTCGGTTCAGCCACGCCGTCGCTCGAGTCTTACTACAACGCCAAGAAAAATAAGTATACTCTGGTCGAATTGCCGGACCGCGTGGAGCGGCGTCCGCTGCCCGAAGTCGAGATTGTCGACATGCGGCAGGAGTTTCAGGAAACCGGGCAGGAGCAGGTGATCTCGCGCAAACTGGCGGAGGAAATCCGCGAGCGGCTGGAGAAAAAAGAACAGGTGATGGTTCTGCTCAACCGGCGTGGATATTCTCCGGTGGCGTTATGCCGCGCCTGCGGCAAGACGCTGCAGTGCAAAAACTGCGCCGTCTCCATGACTCACCACAAGCGCGAGCACAAGATGGAATGCCATTATTGCGGGCATGTCGAGCGCATCCCCGAAAAGTGCGCGCATTGCGGCAGCGAGTACGTTTATTTTGTCGGGACGGGATCGGAAAAGCTGGAAGAACTGCTGCATGGCCTATTTCCTCAAGCGAGAATCGGCCGGCTCGATCGGGATACGGTGCGCGGGCGCGAAGATTTCGAACGCGCGCTGAACGCGCTGAATGAAGGCGCGCTCGACATGCTGGTCGGAACGCAGATGATCGCCAAGGGCCATGACATCCACGGCGTAACGCTCGTCGGCGTAATCGGCGCCGACATGGCGCTGGGGTTGCCCGATTTTCGCGCGGCGGAGAGGACCTTTCAGCTGTTGACGCAAGTGGCGGGGCGCGCGGGGCGCGGGCAGTCTCCGGGGAAAGTGGTGCTGCAGACTTACTTTCAGGACCATTACGCGGTGCAGTTTGCGGCGCGACACGACTTTGCCGGCTTTTACGAGAAGGAGCTGCAATTTCGCGCCTGGATGCACTATCCGCCGTACAGCTCGATTGCGAACGTGCTGATCCGCTCCGAGAAGTTCGAGGAGGCGCTGACCTGGTCGGGCGAACTCGGGCGCTGGTTTGAGAAAACTCGGCATGAAGGCATTCGCGTGCTTGGACCGGCGGCGGCTCCGATCACGCGATTGAAGCGCGATTACCGCTATCACTTCATTCTGAAGTCTCCCAGCCGCGAGAAGATGAATGCCCTTTTGCGGGCCATGCTGGCCGAAGCCGCAGCGCGCAAGATTCCGCGGACACAGGTGATTGTGGACGTTGATGCAGTGTGGTTGATGTAGGAAGCCAACGCGATAGTTCGTTCGCACCAAACCGCGGACACGAAAAAGATTGCGATCCGGGGTGGCTACGGGACTGCCGAAAACGCCCGCCAAGAACACGCCTTGAGGGCCGGCTTTTGAAATCACTTGTGATGGAGCAGGCGCTCGGCCCGATGGCCGAGATCGTGCAACGTGTCCCGGCCGCTGTCGCGAATTAGTGGCCACACTTCTCGACCCGAACTCTGAGTGAACGGTGCGGGCGTGAAGGTTAGGGTCAGCATCAGCAAGGCACAGAACGCAAGAATGCGGCGACCGCCCGAGACTTCGGGATAGCGCGGGACCCGCGGATGCCGCAAGGTCAAGGCGAGCAGCACGGTCCACAGAAACCAGCCCATCCACCTATATTTCCCGAGCGGTACGAGCGCGAACACCGTGACCAGCGAGATCGATCGATGCCAGCGCGGCGAGATCGAAAACACGATGTGGCCGCCGTCGAGCTGTCCACCCGGCAATAGGTTGAGCGCGGTAGCAAACATTCCAACCCACGCGGCCGCGGCGATCGGATGAAGCGAGAGCGTCGAGAGTGGCACGCTGATCTCAAGCAACCGGGCTGCGAGGTGGAAGACCAGAGGAAATCCCAGTTGAATTTCCGAGGGCGACGAACGGGCGATCGGATGCGAGAGCGAGAGCCCATAGACCAAAGCCGCACAGGCCGGGATGAATCCGGCGATCGGCCCGGCGATTCCGATGTCGAACAACGCGGCGCGCGAGGGGATCGAGCTTCTGATCCGGATGAAAGCACCGAGCGTGCCGATCAGGCTCGGAAACGGCACGAAAAACGGCGGCGTCGCCTGCACGCGGTAATGGCGGGCGCAGAGGTAGTGTCCCATCTCGTGCGCGAAGAGGATGAACATCAGCGTGAGCGAGAAAGGAAGGCCGAGCAACAGGTTCGCGGGATGTTGCGCGATCCAGCCGATCGGAAACAAAGAGAGCGCGTCGTCATTCAGAGAAAAGACTGACTGCCGATGCAGGAAGTTAAACTCCATGCGCGCCCCGACCACCATCGTGCTGAACAAGGTCAGCACGAAAAACAGTCCATAGAGCCACCAGCGCGGGCGCGGAGGCCGAACCACCGAGACGCGCGGCCGGAGCTGTGATTCCCATTCAAGGGTGGCCGGAAAAGGGGAGGCGGGTTCGGACATAGGAACCTTGAGGTCAGAGGTTACGGGCCAAATTGCAGAGGGGTGAGGTGACTTCTGCAATCTGACCTCTGCAATGAGCAATCCGGGAGCAGCTAGTCAATCGACTGCAGTTCCTTGCCAGGCTTGAAGCGGACGGCCTTGCCCGGCGGAATGGAAACTTCGGCGCCGGTGCGCGGATTCCTACCAATGCCGGTCTTGCGCGGACGTACGTTGAACACGCCGAAACCGCGCAATTCAATGCGGTCTCCGGTCGAGAGCGCCTTCTTCATGCTCTCGAAAACGGTTTCGACGGCCAGCTCCGCCTTGGTCTTGGTGATCCCGGTACGGTTGACCACTTCGTTGATGATGTCGAGTTTAATCACGGGTATCCCCTGTCTCCCGAGGATGGGTATTTCCTCAAGTTATTGATGCTAGGGGGGATAGGGCGGATTGTCAACCGGGGGACCAATCTCGTAATATGGCTGCACCAGCCGAAAGAAGTTTGGAATTTTGTAATCGGATCATTTTTGCAACTGGAAAGCGGCGCGAGCGCAACTCCCCATCCGAGCGCGCAGCCGCTTTTTCCAAATTGCCAAATTACAAAATTCCCCAATTCCCGAAATCCCAAGGAGTTTCATGATCAAGAGTGACCGCTGGATACGGCGCATGGCGCAAGAGCACGACATGATTAACCCATACTCGGAAAAGCAGGTCAGCGCGGGCGTCATTTCCTATGGCGTGTCGAGCTACGGATACGACTTGCGCGTGGCCGACGAGTTCAAGATTTTTACCAACGTCAACAGCACCATTGTCGATCCGAAGCACTTCGACGAGCGCTCGTTTGTGACCGTGAATGCCGATGTCGCCCTCGTGCCGCCCAATTCGTTTGCGCTGGCGCGGTCGGTCGAGTACTTCAAGATTCCGCGTGATGTGCTGACCATCTGCGTGGGCAAATCAACTTACGCGCGCTGTGGCATCATCGTGAACGTGACGCCATTTGAACCGGAGTGGGAAGGCTTCGTCACGCTCGAGATCTCGAATACCACCCCACTGCCCGCCAAGATCTATGCGAACGAGGGACTGTGCCAGATCCTGTTCTTCCAGTCAGACGAAGTTTGCGAGACCAGCTATAAAGATCGCAAAGGAAAATACCAGGCCCAAAAAGGGATCGTGCTGCCGAAGCTGTAGGGGGGTTCAGTCCCGATGGAGGCAGGGCTCTCCGCTTGAGGCGAGACACTAGTTGAAGACTATCGCGGCTGCTCGCCGGCCTGCTAGAAAATAATGGTGCCGAAGCAGCGAACAGCCGTGCTCCTCATCTCGCTCCTGCTGGCCGCTGGCACCCTGTCGCTCTACTACCCCGCCCTGAACAACGGCTTCGTCAACTACGACGATCCCGACTATGTGACCTCGAATTGGCACGTTCAGCAAAAGCTCACGGGGCGCAGCCTGGCGTGGGCTTTCGCCTCGACCAGCGAAGCGAATTGGCACCCGTTGACCTGGATCTCGCACCTGCTCGACGTGCAGCTGTTCGAGCTGCGACCGGCGGGACATCACGCCCAGAGCGTGCTTTGGCACGCCGCCAACGTTGTGTTGCTGTTCCTGCTCCTGACGAAGGCGACCGGGTTTGCGGGCCGCAGCGCCGTCGTCAGCGGGCTGTTTGCCGTCCATCCGCTGAATGTGGAGTCGGTCGCCTGGGTTGCGGAGCGCAAGACCGTCCTCTGCACTTTTTTATTCCTTCTCGCTCTGGGCGCCTACGGCTGGTACGTGAAGAGGCCGCGTGCCGGCCGTTATCTGCTGGTCGCGCTGCTATTCGCGCTGGGGCTCATGGCCAAGCCCATGGCGATTACGCTCCCGTTTGCGCTGGTGCTGCTCGATTTCTGGCCGCTGCGGCGCTTTCCGGAGACGCCGGTTTCGAAACTTGTTCTTGAAAAGATTCCGCTGCTGGTGCTGTCGGCGGCGAGCGCGGCCGTTACTCTCTATGCGCAGCGCGCAGGAGGCGCCGTCGGATCAATCGAGCTGCTACCGCTCGGAATGCGCTTAGAGAACGCCTGCTACTCTTATCTCATTTACATGGAGAAGGCGGTATGGCCGTCGCGCCTGGCGGTGTTTTATCCGCACCCCGAGGGTTCGCTTGCGCTCTCGAAGGTGTTCGGTGCAGCCGCCGTCCTAATCACGATTACGGTTGTGTCCTGGCATTTCCGCGAACGCCGCAGTCTGCTGGTCGGCTGGTTCTGGTTTCTCGGAACGATGGCGCCGATGATCGGCATCGTCCAGGTCGGGCGCCAGGCGTGGGCCGACCGCTACGCGTATGTTCCTCTTTGGGGATTATTCGTGATGGGCGTCTGGCTCGCCTCTGAAGCCGCCGCGCGGATTTCGCTCAGCCGGGCGGCGCAGGTTGCGGTCGCATTGGCGGTGTTGCTCGGGTATTCCGTCATCACCCACATCCAGCTTGGATACTGGCGAGACTCCTATAGCCTGTTTTCCCATGCCCTTCAGGTGACGGGCGCGAATCCGATCGCCGAGGGGAATCTGGGATCGGCGTTGATCGCCATGGGCCGGCCCGACCTGGCCGCACCGCACCTGGAGCGCGCCCTCCAACTGATGCCTACACTCGACACTGCGCACTATAACCTGGGCGCGCTGTTGCAGCGGCAAAACCAACTGGATCGGGCGCAGCACGAATATCAACTCGCGCTGAAGTATGCATCGGACGAGCGCGAGGCCGCGCAAACGCATAACAATTTGGGGGTGCTGTTCAATCAACTGGGGCGGCGCGACGAGGCAGTAGCAGAGTTCACAGAAGCCATTGCCCTCAATCCGTATGAGCAGAATAGTTTGGTCGGCCGGGGCTTGATCGAGCGCGAACAGGGAAAACTCGACGCCGCTTTCGAGGATTTCGCCCGCGCCGCACAAATTGCACCGTCGCCCCAGGCCTTCTATTGGCAAGGCCGCGTTCTCGAACAGAAAAGACAATTCCCGGCCGCCGCAGAGGCCTATCGAAGCGTCCTGAAGCTGGCACCTGGGTTCGGCGACACGCAAGTTAGATTGGATGGGGTGGAGAAGGCGGTAAAGTAAGGTCCGGCAAAGCCGGTGTCCGAAGTCGGGTCCAGCTTACTTTTTCCCGTTCTCGCCTTCCTTGAACATGTACTTGATGGCGGGCTTGTAGATCATCAGGTTGGCGGCGCCGTTGCGGTTCAGCTTGATGCAGTTTTTGTCGTACCACTCGATATAGCCGTGGACTTCTTCCCCGTCGCGCAGCACGATGACCATGGGAGTCCTGCTCTGCATCTGCTTCTGATAATAAAAATTCTCGGCGTTGGTCTGCTCGCTGGGCGCGGTCTTTCTGGGCGGCGCGCCACCGGAACGGTCGCGGTCTTTCTCTCTGTCTCTGTCTCGATCCCTGTCCCGGCGTTCGCCGGGAGCGTGGTTGTGGCCGTGATTGTTGTGCGCGTGGTCAGCGCCAGTGCGGTTGAGGGTCGGACGGATCAGCTTGCGATTCGCGAAGCTTTCCTGATCCGCGGATGTTTCAGCTGGCATCGAGTCGAGAGCATCTTTCAAATCGCACCACCTGCGCGCCGGGCGGGCAGAATATGCCACAACACTTGAGCCTGAATTGTGGGTCCAGAGGTGTGAACTGAGGGTACGGTATCACAGCGGGCAGGGGATGACAATATTTGCGCAGTGTCTTTTGTGCGACCCGTCCGGACCCCCTTTTTGGCGCCGGGCACTTCGCCCTGAAAAACTTGCGTAACTTTTCCCCGGCGGCCGACTCTATTAAAGAAGGCTCGAAATCAAGAACCGGGCCATTCGGAGGAGATCGTGATGTCCAGCTTCGCGTCGCGCATGTCTGCGCTTTTTCTCTTGATCGCTATCGTGGGGGTGGCCGCCTGCAATGCCGGAGACCGGCCGACTGCCGCCATTCCTAGCCCCGCCGTGGATGACGCGCTCGCGACCACCAAAGCGCAACAAACCGCCGTTGTCGCCGGCGGTTGTTTCTGGGGTATACAGGCCGTGTTCCAGCACGTGAAGGGTGTGACGAGCGCCACGTCCGGCTATTCCGGCGGCGCAGCCGGCACGGCGGAATACGAACGGGTAAGCAACGGCGACACCGGCCACGCGGAATCGGTCCGGATTACCTACGACCCGTCGCAGGTTACCTATGGTGAGCTTCTTCACGTCTTCTTTTCTGTCGCGCACGATCCGACCGAGTTAAACCGTCAGGGACCGGACACCGGCACTCAATATCGTTCGTCTATTTTCTACGCGAACGACGAGCAGAAACGGATCGCCGAAGCCTACATCGCGCAACTCGAGAAGGCCAAGGTTTACCCGCGTCCGATCGTGACTCAAGTGGTGGCATTGAAAGCTTTTTATCCCGCCGAGGCCTACCACCAGGACTACGCCACCCGTCATCCCGACAATCCCTACATCGTTTACAATGACGCGCCGAAGGTGGCGAACCTTCGGCAACAGTTTCCGGACCTCTACACGGGCAAATAATAGGGGAAAACGAAAAGCAAAGGATTCTCCGTTCACGCCGATTTGCCGAGGTTTCAGCGAAACGCGATCGCCCGGAACAATTTGCCTCCCTCCGGCCATCCTTGCACTGTCCGGCCGCTTGTGCCTACCCCAAAGCGTTGCAATATCAATCACTTGAGACGTGCGCGTTGGCAGCGGACTTGCATATCCAATACTGCGATCGAGACCTCTGCCTGAAGTCCGCCGAAGGAGTTTCGCATGAAGAAATCACACTTCGCATGGTCCATGATTTTGCCGCTGGCAGCGCTCGCTGCCGCTTTGTGGTTCGCTGACCCGCCCACATTTGCGCAGCGTAATTCCGGATCTTCGCCGAACCCAACCCCTCAGCAACCGATGCAGCCAGACGATCAGAACAACGCTTCCGTGCATAGGTTCAGCGGAAAGATCGTGAAATCGGGAAATAAATTTGTCCTGGCAGCCTCCGAGAATCTCACCCCCTATCAACTGGACGATCAGCGAAAGGCCCAGGATTTCCGTAACCACAGCGTGAGCGTAGCCGGGTCTCTCGACGCCTCCACGGGAACGATTCGCGTGACCGCGATCGATCCGGATTGATCCCCTTGGGTCTCGAGCAGGACTGGCTGAGCAGGACCGGGTGCCTCTCGGCGGGACGCTCGGCAACCAAGGGACGGCGGCGACGGGCCATCCCCTTTCTCCGGTTTGTAGACCTTCGATTTGGGAACTAGTATGAAGTTAACGAACAACCAGTTCGCACGAGGTCGCGTCCAAACCCCGGGGAAGAAGGACCACGCATGCGCCTGTTGAGTGCTCGCCTCATTTTTTCTCTGATCCTCGGCATCACTCTGGTTTCGTCGGGCTTTTCCTACTACGAGGTGCTGGGCGAAAAGCGCGCTCTGCGCAGTGATCTCGAGCACCGGGCGGAACTGTTTGGCGAGAGTCTCGTCGGCAACGTCGAACGGGCTTGGAATGCAGACTCGAACCACACGAATTCGAACCATGCTGCCTCGAGTCATGCAGGCTCGGACCGAACTCCGAGCAGAGTGCCGAGCGATGAGCCGAGCAACCAACTGCAACAACTCGTGCAGCGCTTCGGAAATCGGGAGCACATGCTGGGCGTCGCCATCTACGACCGGCAGGGCGCAGTGGTAGCCATGACGCCGGAGCTGACAAAAACACTCTTGGTGAGTCCCTCGACCGTGACCCAGGCCATCGAGCAGGGTCGCGAGCAGAGTTCGTTCGTCCGGCTGGGAAGCTTGCAGGTTCACATTCTCGCCTTGCCGATTCGCCGCCAGAATGAAGAGGAAGTGTTGGGCGGTCTCGCGGTGGTGAACGACGCCAGCTACATCCGGGAACAGATCCTGCTCGCCTGGCGTCAAACGTTTCTTCGTGTGCTGGTTCAAGTCTTCTTCATCGTCCTGATCACGTTGCTGATTGTTCGCTGGAGCATCGCCGGCCCGATTGCACGCGCGGCGCTGTGGATGCGCGCCTTGCGCACGGGAAAGATTTCTTTTCGCCAGGAAGTGCCGGACCTTGACATGTTCCGCCCGCTGGCGCGCGAGGTTGCCACCATGGCGGAGAGCCTCAGCCACGCCCGCTACGCCGCCGAGAATGAGGCCCGGCTGCGCGAAGCCGGAGAATCCATGTGGACGGCGGATCGTCTCTCGGTGCAACTGCGCACGCGTCTTGAGGACGGCCGCCTGTTCGTCGTCTCCAATCGGGAGCCTTACATGCATCAGCGGAACGGAAAAGAGATCGAGGTGGTGGTTCCGCCGAGCGGGCTGGTGACGGCGCTCGAACCTGTGCTCAACGCGTGCGATGGCACATGGATCGCCCACGGCAGCGGCAATGCCGACGCCGACGTCGTTGATGCCGGCGACCGACTGCGCGTTCCTCCCGATGATCCCAGCTACAGTTTGCGCCGAGTGTGGCTAACCAAACAGGAAGAGGAAGGTTATTACTACGGCTTTGCCAACGAAGGACTCTGGCCGCTTTGCCACATCGCGCACACCCGCCCGCTGTTTCGGGCTGCCGACTGGCAGTGCTATCAGGATGTCAATCGCAAGTTCATGGCCGCGGTGCTCGAGGAAATCGAAAATGTCTCGAAGCCGGTCGTGCTCGTCCAGGACTATCACTTTGCCCTATTGCCTCGCCTGATCAAAGAAAAACGCCCCGATGCGCGCGTGGCGATCTTCTGGCATATTCCGTGGCCGAATCCCGAAGCCTTTGGCATTTGCCCCTGGCAGCGCCAGTTGGTGGATGGTTTGCTCGGCGCCGACTTGATCGGATTTCACATTCAGTCGCATTGCAACAACTTCCTGGAGACGGTCGACCGCGTGGTTGAGTCGCGCGTGGACCGGGAGCACTTTTCCGTGCTGCGCCAGGATCACCGCACCATCGTCCGGCCTTTCCCCATCAGTGTTGCCTTCACCGACGACGATGCCAGCGAAAACGACCCTCACGACTCGACCTATCTCGAACGTTCGGCGTTAATGCGAAGTCTGGGCGTGGAGGCCACTTTCGTCGGGGTTGGCGTCGACCGGGTCGACTACACCAAGGGAATTCTCGAGCGCTTTCTGGCGATCGAGCGCTTCCTCGAGAAATACCCCAGCTATCAGGGGAAATTCACCTTCGTGCAGATCGGAGCCCCCAGCCGCACCCACATCAAGCGCTACCACGATTTATTCGCGGAAGTGGAAGCCGAGGCGGAACGCATCAATTGGCGCTTCCAGAGTGGAAATTGGAAGCCCATCGTGTTCCTCAAGCGCCAACATAGCCATCAGGAGATCGAGCCTTATTACCGCGCCGCCGATCTCTGCCTGGTGACTTCGCTGCACGATGGAATGAATCTCGTGGCCAAGGAATTTCTGGCAGCGCGCCGGGATGAGCGGGGCGTGCTCATCCTCAGCCAGTTCACCGGAGCGGCCCGCGAACTGCGCGATGCCCTGCTCGTCAATCCTTACGATATCGATCAGACCGCCGACGCTATCCGGGCCGCCTTGGAGATGGAGCCGGAGGACAAGCAGTTGCGGATGCAGCGCATGCGCAAGGTCATCCGGGAACACAACATCTACCGCTGGGCCGGCAACCTGATCACCGAATTGTGCGAGGTCCGGCTCGATGCCCCCGAGGATGCGCGGGAGAAATTCCGCGCCAGCGCATCCGTCGGATGATGCCAGAGGTTTGCGAGCCGTCCCGGAGACACGAGCGGGAGAGCGGGAGAAGGTAAAGATCAAAGATTAAGGAGCGAGGCTTGAACCCGGAAGTACAGTCGCAGCTCACGACGTTTCTACAAACCGTTGCCCAGGCGGAGCAGGCGGCGCTGCTGCTTGATTATGACGGAACGCTCGCACCCTTTCAGGCTCGGCGCGATCAGGCGTACCCGTACCCGGGAGTCGCTCCCATCCTGCAAGAAATCGTAAGCAATGGCCGGACGCGAGTGGTCGTCGTCTCCGGGCGAGATCCGACCGACGTGCTCCCGCTTCTGAATATTCACCCGCGTCCCGAGGTTTGGGGAGTGCATGGGTTGCAACGCTTGAGAACCGATGGGAGCATGAAGATGCCGCGCCTCGATACGCGAGAGCTCGATGGCTTGTCGGATGCCGACCGCTGGCTCGGCTACCAGCAACTGCGCCACGCCGCGGAATTCAAGGCCGGAAGCGTCGCCGTCCATTGGCGCGGCCTGAGCGAAACTGTCGCCGAGGATCTTCGGGCTCGCGTCTTGCTCGGCTGGCGGCGCATTGCCGAAGACAGCGGACTCGACCTGTTGGAATTCGACGGGGGGCTCGAGATTCGTGCGTCCGACTCCGACAAAGGGGATGCGGTTCGCATGCTTCTCAACGAAATCAGCCCGCATGCGCCGGCAGCCTATTTGGGCGACGACATCACCGACGAATCCGCTTTCCGCGCCATCAGGGGCCGCGGCATCAGCGTGCTGGTGCGCCCCACCTGGCGGCAGACGGCGGCGCAATTGTGGTTGAAGCCTCCGGACGAACTCCTCCACTTTCTCGGGCAATGGCTGAAGAGCTGCACCGGGCACAATACCTCTGACAGCGGCGCGGCCGCGGCGGGCAACGGAGGATAGAGGATAACGCTGGCGCAGCCAAGTCCTCCCCTGTTTCACCGGTCGCGCGACTTTAATAATAATGTCCCCATGCGACATTAGAAGTGTCCCCCTTTTGTCGACGATACGACAATAGAAATGTCCCCTAATCTCGAGCTCTCGACAGGAGGCCAGATGGGGATGGACCGCAACGAGCAGTAAGGAATTACGACGAGGCGCCTTCAGCACCCCGCAGCTTCGAGGATGCCCCTTGATCCGCGAAGGCGAGGAGGCCAAGACCAAGAAACAAAAGCCCCCCCACGCCGAAAGCGGATCACCCCCTGGGGCAGGACGATCGCAAGATGCGCCGTGGAGCGAACCTCGGCAGGTGCCGTTCAGGAAATGTCCGATTTAAATCACCCATGAAGTGTGCACGTGGCAGGCACCGGAAAAAGGTGGCGCGAAAGACTGACTACGGGGGATTTAGTCATGACCGGACATTTCATTTATTAAGGAAAGGGGACACTTCTAATGTCGTAAGGAGGGGGACATTTCTAATGTCGGTTGACACGGAAAACTGTTTCACATTGACGCAAACTGCGATTCGGAGCACAATGACCGCTGTCTTTTGGGGGTCATAAAAGGAACTTCTCAATGAAAATCCTTGTGCTAGATATCGGCGGTACCAACCTCAAAATCTATGCCACCGGGCATCTGGAGGCCGTCAAGGTTCCATCCGGTCCTACGTTCACCCCCAAGAAGGCGGTGAAGGCAGTGCAAGAAGCGACCGCGGGATGGGCTTATTCGGTCATCTCCATCGGCTATCCCGGTCCGGTCGTGCACGGAAAACCGGTGCACAACCCCGCCAACCTTGGCGCCGGCTGGGTCGATTTCGATTTCGCGAAGGCTTTCGGCTGTCCGGTCAAGATCATCAACGATGCCGCCATGCAGGCGCTCGGCAGCTACCGCGGCGGCCGTATGCTGTTTCTCGGTTTGGGCACCGGCCTGGGTTCCGCGTTCATTGTTGACGGCGTGGTCGAACCGATGGAACTGGCCCACCTGCCCTACAAGCATGGGCGCTCGTTCGAGGAGCACGTCGGAGCTGCTGCCCTGGAGCGCATGGGAAAAAAGAAGTGGGGCAAGTCAGTTCACGACGTGGTCGCTCAGTTGAAGAATGCATTGCAGGCCGACTATGTCGTGCTCGGCGGAGGGAACGCCAAACGGCTCGCCAGTCTGCCGCCAGGCGCGTTCGCCGGGGACAACACCCACGCGCGCGAGGGCGGATTCCGCATGTGGCAATCCGAGAAGCAGCGTAAGACTCTGGCTGCTGTAGGCGATTAACTGGACACCAATCATGGAATCCAAAGTGCAAATCGTTTCCGATGCGGCAGCCCTGGCCCGGGCCGTAGCCGACGTCTTCATCGCCACCGCCAATCACGCCGTTGAGAAGAAGGGGTCGTTTACCGTGGCGTTGTCGGGAGGTTCGACTCCGAAAGCGCTCTACTCACTGCTCACCGCCGACCGCGATCTGAACTCGCGCGTTCCCTGGCAGAAAATAGATTTCTTTTTCGGCGACGAACGCCACGTCCCCCCCGACCACCCCGACAGCAACTACCGCTCGGCACAGGAAGGCATGCTCTCCAAGGTCCCCGTCAGCCCGGAGCGGGTGTTTCGCATGAAAGGCGAATCCAAGGACACGGAAAAAGCAGCCGCCGAATACGATCAGGTGCTGCGCGAATTCTTCCATCTCTCCGAAGGGCAGCTCCCCCGATTCGACCTGATCATGCTCGGCATGGGGCCGGACGGCCACACCGCCTCACTGTTTCCCGGCACCAAGGCCCTGAATGAATCGAACCGGCTCGTCACTTCCAATTGGGTGGGAAAGTTCTACACGCACCGAATTACCATGACCGCGCCTGTGCTGAACAACGCCGCCTGCGTGATGTTCATGGCGGGCGGCCAGGACAAGGCCCAACCTCTGAAAGCGGTTCTCGAAGGGCCCTATGAACCGGCGCAACTGCCATCGCAGTTGATCCGCCCGGCGCATGGAACGCTGTTGTGGCTGGTGGACCAATCGGCCGCTTCTTTGCTCGACCCCAGCACAAGCATTCCCACAAAGATTGCCTGAGTCCGGCATTTTGTATCGTTTTTTGGGATCATCGTGAACCGAATTCCAGACCTGAAGTTCTGGCAACAAATCACGCTGCCGTCTAAGCTGGACGAAGTTTTGCCAATCCTCGGAGGCCTCATTGTGCTGGCGGCGATCGTCATGATCGCCCGCCCGAAAGAACGCGGTGAAGTGCGCACCGCCGGCGTCCTGTTCGGTTTCTCTCTCGTCCTGCTCCTCGCCTCCAATGCCTGTTACTGGTTCGCACTGCCGTCTGTGGGAACGGCTTTCCACGGGGCGGCGCTGCTGGTTGGGGGCGTGGCCGCCGTCAATCTGCTTGCGGCGCTTTTCTTTGGCGTGGGAGTGGATTTCTTCCGGCCGCAGACACCCCGCATCCTGCGCGACCTTTGCGTGGCCATCGGCTACATTGGCGTGGTCTTCTGGCTGCTTTCACGCGCGGGAGTGACGCTTTCGAGCATTGTCACGACTTCGGCAGTGATTACGGCGGTGATTGCGTTTGCGCTTCAGGACACGCTCGGTAACATCATGGGCGGGCTAGCCCTGCAACTGGAAGGGACCATCCGCGTGGGAGATTGGATCCGCGTAGACAAGACCGAGGGCAAGGTAAAAGAGCTGCGCTGGCGGCACACCGCCATCGAGACCCGTAACTGGGATACGGTGGTGATCCCCAATAGCGTGCTCATGAAAGGGGAAGTCACCGTGCTCGGAAGGCGGACCGATCAGCCCCTGCAACACCGCCAATGGGTCTACTTTAACGTCGATTTCCGCGTGCCTCCCCCCGACGTGATTTCTGCCGTCAACGACGCTCTGCAGTCGGTCGAAATCGAGTGCGTTGCTACCGATCCCAAGCCCCATTGCATCGCCTTTGAGTTTAAAGAAAGCTTCATCCAGTACGCGGTTCGCTATTGGTTAACCGATCTGGGGGCGGACGATCCTACCAACTCGCGGGTCCGCCATCGCATTCTGTTTGCGCTGAAGCGGGCCGGAATCGCCCCCTCGATCCCCGCGCACGCAGTTTTTATGACCGAGGAGACAGAAGAGCACAAAGGTCTGCACCAGGAAAAGGAAATCAACCTCCGGTTAAAAGCGCTGCAAGGCGTGGAGCTGTTCCATACCCTGGAGCAGGACGAATTGCGCATGCTCGCCGAACGCTTGCGGTACGCCCCCTTCGTGCACGGAGAAGCGATGACGCGGCAGGGCGCCATCGCGCACTCGCTTTACGTGATCACCCAGGGCTCGGGCGAAGTGTTCATTACCGAAAATGGTCTGCAGCGCACCGTAGCCACTTTGCACAGTGGCGATTTCTTCGGAGAGATTGCTCTGCTGACTGGAGCGCCGCGTACGGCCACCATCCTCGCTCTCGAGGATACGGTTTGCTACCGCTTGGATCAGGAAGGCGTGCACGAACTTCTGCACAGCCGTCCCGAGATTGCGGAGCACATTTCGCATGTGCTGGCGCGCCGCAAGGTGGAACTGGACGCGGTGCGGGAGAACCTGGACGCCGACGCACGGGCCAAGATGATGGCCAATACACAGAAGGATTTCTTTGCCCGCATTTCGAAGTTCTTTGGCCTAAGGGGTGAGCCACCCAAGACCTCGAAGCCAAGTTTTATTAGCGGTCCCTTGGGGCTCTGATCGCGGGAGAACCAAGTACGGGGTTCAGTGGATCCGGCGCCGAACTTCAACTGATGAGCTGCCGATTCCGAATGATCGTTCGGTTCCCGCTCTCGAACGGCTAACAAAGTAGGTTGCAGAAGAAGACTTTAACAAAGCTCCGCCCGCACGGAAGGGAGTTCTGCCGATTTTGATAGCTTTGGCTTTGGTTCGGTGAAACGGCTAGAACCCTTACGTCACAAAACAGAATCGCTGAAACTTGAATCCCGCAGCAGGGAATACCCCGTATGCCCCGCTCATTTTATTGACCTACCTGTCTCACCCCCTTAAGATTATCGAGCAGTGATCGTCTGGGCACCTACGATTCGGACGGGCGTCGCTTTCTGGTCAATGGCGACTCCACCGCGCTGAGCGATGTTCCTCTCACTCTGGTGCTCAATTGGGACGCTGACTTGAAAAAATGACCTGCAAGCACCGGTGAGTTTAAACGCGCACCAGAAGCTAGCCCCGTTAGTGTGGAGTCCGATCAATAAGCGGCCAGATCAGATTTTGCTTTTCGCCGCCGGGTAGGTACGGCTGGGCCGAATCTGTTCGAAGGTTTGTCGACAGCGCGATCGCTTTTGCACGATCGATTCCACGGTGACAGTCCAGACAAATGTTTCGGGTTTTCATTCCAAGGGGTCAGAAATCCGTGATCGCCTTCTCGAGATCAGAACGATTGCTTCTCGCTCGCGACAATCGATGCTCGCGACCGTCGATGGTGGGCTTTCGCCCAGACTCGTCATGGCCCACCACCGGCCGACCGCTCCTTATCGTTAATGACCCATTACCATCGCCGTCTCGGCTCGAGACGTCCCCTTCCTTGCCAACTCCATCTCCGGTTTTCCCTGGAACACCTCCCATCCCACTTCCTGTCCTGGCGTCCAGATTGTCGCCAGGAAGTATTCGCTGCCGTAACGGTGAAAAATAAAGTGCGCTTTCTCTGGCGCCGCCTTTCCCTGTTTCGGCATCGCCAGAAAAGTCACCGCTGTGCGCCCATCGTTGCTCTGGATGCGCAGTCGGCCGTTGGCCACTCGCTGAATGGTGTAGTCGCCCGCGGACATCCGATCGTTCTCCACCATAAAGCTAAAAGGAACCGTCACTTTCATCGGTCCGGAGTACTGCGCCATCGCTGGAACCACTGCGCCGAGCATCAGCATCAGTGCGATTACCACACTCGCTCGATTCTGTTTCATAATCTCTCCTTGTTTTCTTGTTTTCCTAGCGACCTCCGATTCCCTCTTTCGTCGCCTACTGGGCATTGAACGGGAGGTCAGGCCGGAGGGAAATATTTTGGCGGTGAAACGTGGCCGACTTGGGGGTGACCGCGCAATCTGCTGAAACAGCGCCACTTAAATCGGCAGGTAACTTACGCAGGGACTCTCACTCAGCTTCCCAACGTGAACTCGCGGCGTCTAATCAGGCAGGTGACAGGAATGGGGAACTTCGCACACTAACGGCTCGTAACATTTTGTAGCAGACGTGGAATGGTAAACTTTGCCTTCAGACAGCTCAGAATCTTACCCGACGGACTCTCGCGTGCCCACGGACGACGCTGGATCGAACGGTCATCCCTTGCGCTTTTCGAGCTTTGAACTCGATTTGAGCGCCCGGGAGCTGCGCAAGCACGGGTTGAAGATCAAATTGCAGGACCAGCCCTTTCAGATTCTGGCTCTCCTCCTAGAAAAGCCGGGCGAAATCGTTACTCGCGAACAAATGCGCGACCGGCTTTGGCCTGCGGACACTTTTGTCGATTTCGACCACAGCCTCAACAGCGCAGTCAAGAAGTTGCGCCAGGCTCTGAATGACGATCCCGATGTTCCCCGCTTCATCGAAACTCTGCCGCGCCGGGGCTATCGTTTCATCGCACCGCTGCGCAATGGCTCGAGTCTCGACACCGCAGCCGTCGAGACCCCGGAATCCACGAGCACCAGCCAAAATTCCGTCGCAGCCTCCGCTACCCTGTCTACCCTTCGCACGCACCAATGGAAACTTTGGGCCGCCGGTGCGGTCGGCTTTGCCCTGGCGCTTGGACTGGTTGCCTGGTTTCGGCCATGGCGCTCCGAAAACACCGCCAATTCCGCTGCCATCCGGCTGGTGCCGCTCACATCCTTTTCAAACAATTATTCGAAGGGGGCGTTTTCTCCTGATGGCAACCAGGTGGCATTCGCCTGGGATGGGGATGAGTCGAACGCTGGCATCGATATTTACGTCAAGCAGATCGGCGTCGAAAAACCACTCCGGATCACTCACCAGTTCGGCTACAACTTTGACCCTGTATTTTCGCCGGACGGCCGCTACATTTCGTTCAGGCATGCCAACCACGGCGAATTGCCTGGCATTTTCGTCATTCCCGCCCTGGGCGGGCCACCCCGCAAACTGCTCGAATTCACGCCCTCTCAGGACTGCAATCCCGGACTCGACTGGTCCCCTGACGGCAGATTCCTGCTGTTTAGCAATCGGTCTGGAGATCAGCCTTGCAGCCTGCAACAGCTCACGATCGAAGACCTCAGTGTCCGCCAACTTTCCTTCCCTCCGGTTCCCTCCACCGGCGACGGCGATGCCGAGTATTCCCCGGACGGCAAGAGCATCGCCTTTATCCGCGATCTAAAGGACATCCGGGATATCTACGTGATGCCCGCCTCCGGGGGCACCGCTCGCCGCGTCACTTTCGACAACCGTCTCATGGTAGGACTGGCTTGGACTCCTGACAGTAGGGAGATTGTGTTCTCATCCAATCGCGGCGGCGCCAGTTGGGGTCTTTGGCGCGTGTCGGTCGGCGGAGGCGCACCCGAACGCGTTTCTGTCGGTTCCGAACACGCCTTTATGCCGACCGTCAGCCTTAGGGGAAATCGTCTGATCTACTCCAGTTCATTCTGGAATGAGAATATCTGGAGGGTCCCGATCGGCTCCGGCCATCGCCTCGGAAAGCAGCAGCGTTTCATCTCCTCGACCCTGCAAGAGGAAGGACCGCAATACTCGCCCGATGGCAAGCACATCGTCTTCCAGTCAACCCGCTCGGGCAACTTCGAAATCTGGCGCTCGGACGCCGACGGAAGCAACCTGGTTCAGTTGACCTCCTTCGGTGGACCGCTCACCGGCACCCCGCGCTGGTCTCCCGACGGACGGCAGATTGCCTGCGACTCCCGCCCCGGCGCACACCCCAACATTTACATCGTCAGCGGCGACGGCGGACCGGTTCGCCAACTGATTAACGATCGCTCGGACGATGCCGTTCCCAGTTGGTCCCACGACGGCCGCTGGATTTATTTCGCTTCCAACCGCAGCGGCAGCTGGCAAGTCTGGAAAAGGACGGTCGATGGCGGGCAACCGGTTCCGGTTACGAACAATGGGGGATTCGCCGCGCTCGAATCGCCCGACGGCAAATCTGTTTACTACACCAAGTTCAGCGCGAAAGGAATCTGGCAGGTCCCGGTCGACGGCGGCCAGGAAAGCGAAGTGGTCGACGAACCACCGGGAGATTATTGGGGATACTTTGCCATCGGTCGGGATGGATTGTATTTCGTAGGAGACACCGGGACGTCCGGGAAACACGTTCCCGGCTTCAAGTTCTTTGACTTTTCCACTCGCAAAATCACAGTCATGGGGGACATGGAGAAACCGCCTTACCAAGCCGCTCCCGGCCTGTCCGTTTCCCCCGACGGAGAGTATCTCCTCTATGTACAACTCGACGATGCGCGCACCAGCCTGATGCTGGCCGAAAACTTCCATTGAGGATTCTGCGCCTCAGCAGAACCAAATCGGGCGAAAATCATTTCACGAAAATGTGATCCCCGGTTCGAATCAAGTTTCGTCGGCGTGTCCAATTCGACGAACCGGCCTTTCAAAGTAATCCGAGAGCTCCGACCGATCGGAGACGGCGCGCACCAGCTCAAATACGGCCACCGAAATCGATCCTGCAGATACCAGACATAAACTTCAGGCGGTGCCATCGACCGCAAGCCCATCGGACGCACACATCCCCTCGGACGCCAACGATCGAATCAGAGATTCTTATTGTCGGCGGAATGTTAAACGAGTCATCGTATCTCGTGCCTAGGCCTGCCTGTTCAACCTCGCTATACTGTGACGCGAGCCGCAATGATGTCCAATCAATCAGGCGTGACTTTGCTTACGACGGTACAGCAACTTTACGACAACAATCGTTTCCTCGACGCTTTTCGGGAGAGTGCAGAATACTGGAAACCGTCAACCTCGATCCAGAACTTGTCAGTGGATGAGTTGATCCTGGGAGGTCGACTGGCGGCTCGACTCGGAGGCGGTCGGTTGTCGCGCCGCTTGCTTCGAACTGCATATGCGCGCGAACCCGACAATCCGCGACTGCGCTATTTCACGATGAACATCCGCCGGTGCAGGTGGCGAGTGCTGGACAACCTGCGGGAGTTCGAACAGAATCCGGACCTCTGCCCGGAGGATCCGGAGATGCAAGCAGCATGGCTTGCTTTCCATGCGGTCAACTGGGCATTTCTCCGCGATTTCACCAGCGCTCATCATTGTCTGGAGCGCGCCCTCAATCTGCAAAGCCGGCACGCCTGGGTGACCGCATGTGAATCGGATGTCCTGGGCCTCGAAGATCGCTGGCCGGAGGCGCTGCAGCGCGCCCAACTCGCATGGAAAATCAATCCGGGTGCGCCGTTTGCGGCAAAGAGCTTGTCGACCAGCTTGCTCAATCTCGGTCGGGTTGAGGAGGCCGGGCAGTGGCTGGCAGAAGCGTCCACGGACTGCCAGTCCTACGAAGTCGTACACCTGGCCTGCTGGTACCAGTCCGCTCTCGCGGAGACTCTCGACGGTGGGGGGCACTCATTCGAGCCTCTATTCTGTGAACCAAACTGGCAGAAGTCTTTCACGGTTTTTTCTTGCTCTTGACGAGCATTTGGTACCCTTGCAATTCGCCAGACGAGCTAGCGTCACGCGAGCCTGCTTGGGAGGGTGTTCGCCGGCCGGGAACTTCGGTTCTGGTTGCGCATGTCCGCCGTCACTTTCCGCTACGGTGCCTGCAAAAAGCCTTGGAGCAGCTTCTTGATCAGCAATTCGCATTGGAGGTCCCTCGCGGGATCGCTCCCCGTCGACAGAACGATCATCTGGCCCCTGAGTTCTTCCATCTCCCGGTCCGACTCCAAGATCTCACGCGCGCGTCTCCTCGTATCTTCGGAGAGAACTGCGGCCGCATCCCGCCCCAGCAACCTCGCTCCCGCAACTTCAAAATCGTGCCCCTCTTCTTCGAGAATGTTCAGTGCCTCGCCATAGAGGCGATCTTCGTTTCCTGCGTCCCCATATTGCTTTAAGAGCGCGTGAATGTCGGCGGCATCCCGTCTCTCCTGCTTACGATCGCGCCAGGCGAAAAGCTTCAGAATCAGCAAGGCGGGGAGGCTGACGACGGGAACGACCAGATCGTTTGCGAGCCTTACCGCGACCGACGATGCCAGTCCGTCACTGAACCCGGCCACCCGCATCACAGTGTCTTCGTCCGGCGGTCAGGCAATCGTCCGATCCGAACGTTCCACGCCTCCGAACGGGATGAGATCGATCACGACGCCGGGGCCCGAAGGGTAGATCAGCCGTTGAAGCACACGAGCATGGGAGCGGAAACCCGCCTGCTCTACCAGCGCGTTTTTTTAGGTTCTCGAACTGCTTCCAATCGCGGACCGCAATGCCGAAGTCGATGTCCAGAGTGCGGCGTCCCGCCGGCCTGCCGAAAACGTGTCGCAGAATCACTTCCCGCGCGGTAGCACCGGCGAGAAAGTATCTTGTCTCCTGCTCACGCGCGACCGTATCTATCTTGCGGACCGCTTCGAGAACCAGTGGATCGATCTGGTCATGCCGGATTTCTAAAACCGGGTTCGAGGTATTGGTCATAGATCATCTTGGCCGCTTCCAAGTTCCGTCCGTCCGTGGTCGCGGTGAGATCGGCGTAGGCGAGCAGCGGCGGCACGACATCGCCCGCCTCCTGCATCTCGGCCACGTTCCAGAAAACGTCGAGAATCTCCACATCGCCGGTCGCGTCCGCGCGCATCCGTTGTTCCGCGATGAGCTTCTTGGCTGTGTCCTCGGCGTAGATGGTTGCCGTTTGCGGTTCCAGATGGCGCAGAAGGCGATTGGCCGCCACTTCACCGCCCCACCGTGCATGGTACCGGCGAAGGTCCAATCCCCTGGTCCATCCCGTCCGCGGTGCTCGAAATCTCCGGCGATTGAGCTTTGGTCGCAAGATCGTGGGATAAACCGCCGCCCACTCCTGGACCAGTCGTGGCACATCCGGAAACTTGCGCCCCCGGGCCCGCTCGCCTTCCGGCAAGGGGGCGAGATGGCCGCGAGCTTCCAGATCCTTGATCACCGGGCCGACTGTACCCAGTGCCACCCGCGCCGCTGCCGCCATCTCTCGATACGTGCCATCCAGCAGGTCCGGCTTGCACAGCAAGGCAAATACAAGTTTGAGCCCGGCCGCGTTCGTTATCCTGCCTCGTTCTCCGGCCGTGAACTCAGCCGTCTTCCGCCTCCCCATGACATAGAGATGGAGTCCAGTACCCTGGAGAAAGACGTTGCCCGCAGTGTCGGCATAATAGAGATCCATCTGCCGGCATCGTTCCGCCGCCTGCGCGGTGACATACGGCGCAGCGATCATCAAGGGAGGCTTGGCCTGGCGCGGCCAGAGCGCTCGCACCTGTTGCAGCGTCTCGAAACGGTCGACGGTCCGCACCTCGACGGCATACTTCTGGGTATGTTTGGGGCCGTCGATTTCTACGAGAGCATCCGGACGAATCGGGGTGTGCCAGCCGGGGACGGGTTGCCACTGCAACACTCGTGCGGTCAGCCCGGTTTCTCGTCCTAATGCCTCCAGCACTCGTTCGAGGGTAACGCGTTCTCGAGTCGTTTCGCCCATGGAGTCTATCCCGATGTGTTCAGATACATGTTAGTGTACACGTAGCGTGAACATCTGCAAATAATGAACATAATTAAAGCCAAGCCATAACCAAACACTGAGCCAAGCTCAGATCGAGTCCTTCCGGCAAACTCGCCGTCTAAGTTCTTCCGAATTCGGCGAATGTCATTCTCGCGCAGAAAAATCAAGCTCTTCAAAACAGCGCCCGGATCACCTGCGTTTCGCTGATCGACCGGTGGGCACATGCCGTGCGCCACCAAGATCTGAGCGGGATTTCCGCGGATCATGATGCGGCCGTGACCGCGCAGCTCTCGTTGGCAGGTCCGACAATTTTTACTTAGCGCAAATGCACTGAACTGCGTTTCGCTTCGTTCCGAGCTCGATTGTGAAGTGTGTTGCGAGGCTGTCAAGGTTTGAAGGGAGCGTTGGTGTTCATGCTCAGCAAGTACGAGCTCCTGCATTTGTTTCCGGTGCCGCCGGCGATGTCGGCCAATCTGCGCAAAGCATTGTATCCATCGGGAGCCAAGGATGACCCGCGGGATGCGGATCTGCTGGTGGATTTGTTGTTGCAGCATCGGGACAAACTGCGCCGTTTGTCGCCCGATAGCGAAGCCACGCGGCGGATACAGAATCTGGTGGAAGAACGGCGGCACCTGGTGGAGGAAAAGACGGCGCAAAGCAATCGGTTGACCAACCACTTGAAGATCTACTTTCCGCAGATACTGGAATGGTTTGACCGACTGGATACGGAACGGTGTGCGCCTTTCTGGAGCAGTGGCCGACGCTGGAGGAACTGCAAAAAGTTCCGCCAGCACGATTGCGGGCGTTCTTCCGCAAGCAGCGCTGTCACTATCCCGAACTGGTGGAGCGCCGCATCATCGGAATCCGGCAGGCGGTGCCGGCGATTCGGGATCGAGCGGTGATCGAGGCCAAGAGTGCGGTAGTGAAAGTGAGCGTGCAGGTCATGCGAAGTTTGATCCGTGGAGTTGCGGATCTGGACCGCAAGATCGAGGAGGCGGCGGCAGCGCTTCCCGATTTTTTTATCTTTGAGTCGCTGCCGGGAGCAGGTGCGGTGCTGGCGCCGCGCTTGTTGGCGGCAATGGGCTCGCAGCGAGAGCGTTACGCCAATGCCGCGGAAGTGCAGACCTACAGCGGGATCGCGCCGGTGACGGAACAGAGTGGAAAACAGAAGTGGGTACATTTTCGTTGGGCCTGTCCGAAGTTTTTGCGGCAGAGCTTCCACGAATGGGCGGGCCATTCCATCGCTCACTCGCAATGGGCGCGAAGTTACTATCAACAGCAGCGGAAGCGAAGCAAGGGACACCACGCGATAGTGCGAGGGTTGGCCTTCAAATGGATTCGCATCGTTTTTCGTTGCTGGAAAGATCGGGTGGTTTATGACGAGAGCCGATATCTGGCGGCGCTCGCCAAACGAAACTCACCGCTGGCTGCGCTCGCTGGTGGGACAATCCTGTGAAATCTTTGTGGAAACCCTGTGAACAGGGTCGCGGAGGGAGATAGAAAACCTATTGACAGACTTACTCAGATATCTGATTACGGCAGCTACGACCGCGCCCCACCGCCCCACTTCCGCATTGCCCATCGGATCAGGAAAAAGGCAACGACGAACGGAGACAACCAGAAGAGCGCAGCGGCGATGAGAGTGTCCCACCCGCCGTGTAGTAGCGTGGCCAACATGTCAGGATTTTACGCTCAGATCATCGTAGTTGGTGAAATCGCCTGATAACGTAAACCATCATATTTGTTATATTCTCGAAGCCGTGAAAAACCCCAGACAAGACCGCTTGAATGATGGGCACGAGCTACTGCGCCACAGTGGAGTCGAAAGCGACCGCAAGTTCTGGTCGGGTGAACGGCCTCTTTCGGTTGTGCAGTGGTTAGGGGTAATCCTAGTGCTCATGACCCTCATCGTCGGAATCGCCGTGTGGGGTAATTATGTGGTCTCTGCCGTGATTCTAGGTGGTCTCGCTCTCTTCGTTGTGCTGGGAAATCTCCGCGCGCGTCGCTCCCCAAGAAAATAATCTGAGCGGGTTGGCGTAAGCCACGACCACGGCGAACAGACGGCGCAAGCTTGTGTTAACGCCTGGTTACGACAACAATCATCTTGATGCCGGCATTCAGTGCTGCCAAACTCTGTGCATGCGGCTAAAGCGTGGTGTGAAGATCGGTCCTGTGGGGTCGGTGCTCCTTCTGCCCTTCTTGTTGTTCGCCGCTGGAGTTTCTATTCCATTCGCGGTAGTTGCGGCCTACCGTCAAAAACGGAACAAACGCATACTTCAAGCCAAGATGAAGGCCCAAGGTCGAGTAATGGAGTGGTCTGACTTCCTTAGGGCTCTCGACGACACTCACGGCACGGCCATCGTTGAACGATATTCGTTCAAAGGTCCTGTTTATTCGTGGTGGACCCCAGAGAACCTCTATGACGCGTGTCCTTACCCCACGGTGGACTGGATGACGCTGCACGAAGAGAGTTTTCTCCCGTTTGCGGTGTGGTGTCATGAGCGATATACAAGCCCCGAGTCGGGTCGGGCGCTCTTGGTGAATCCAGGCCCAAAAGGTGAAGGTCCCTCTTTGCATTCTCGATTTGAGTCTGAGGCGGGAAGGGAAAGATGGATTGAAGTTGTTCCGCCGGAAATCGTGCGAAAAGGACGGTAGCTGTGGTTAAATCGCAATTCACCAACTAACCCCGAGCCGGAAGTTGTTGGTGAAATCGCCTGTTCTAGACAGTTGAGTTGGTGAGTGTCATCATGCTGTCATCATCGTGGTATCGAAACCGCTCATTTCGCGTGTTCTAGCTGGCACTCTATTCACCGTCGGCGGGATTTGCTTAACGTTGGCATCGCTGTTGGGTACCCCAAGTTTTTGGTACGTCCCTTGTGTCTGCGCGTTGATTCCTCTGGGCTTCGTGTGGTGGCTTTGTGAGCCTTCGCTTGCCGCTGCGCTCAGCGTCGGACCCTTAGTTGCCGCAGCGGCTTTGCTTCGATTCGTTTCAGGAACATGGTTTGCCATTTTTGCTGGATGCCTGATTGCCGCCGTAGGTTTTGTCTTACTGGCACTATGGAATAGGCGTCACTGGAAAATCCCGCTGGTCATTTCTCTCGTTTATCTCGCCGCTTCCTTCTGCACCGACCGATTGTTCACCAGCAAGGTGAGGGTGAAAACGTTTCAGATGAACATCGCATTGGACGGCAAGGCCCCTTGGGGCCAAGTTGCGCCCGAATGGGACGACGGGACGCCGCCACTTGTGCTCTACCGGAACGTGAGCGGGAGTTACTGCTATACGGCATTTAGGTCTCAGGAATTGCGCGAGCGCCTCGCGCAGAAACGTAGCAACACGGTTAGCGTCGAATACAACGTGTTCAGTGATTTCGGTCGTACGCGCAGCTACAATGTGCGCTCCGTAGACGGGGTTCTCCTCCATGATGGAGAGCGCGTAGTCAGAGATGCTGAACGATTTAGCGGGGAAATGCTGATGGACAATTTTTCCAGTCACTGCTGGTAGTTGGCGAAAAATCGCGATGTCACCAACTACCGGGCCGAAATTCTCAGTTAGCGCAATGGCCTGACTTCGTCACTTGACCGTCGGGGGTTCAATGGCATTCGCCGCACACAGCTCAAGTATGTTTCGCGTCTCAATGGCCCAAGAGACAAGCGAGTTCTCGTTATCGTATAAAGTGAGGTCCACATCCCCATCGCCCGCTCTAATGCGGAACTCGTGGACCAACGGATGATGAATGACAACATCAAATTGCGGCAGAGCGACGCGAGTCTGCTGAAGCTTCGAGAATTGCACCTTGATGGCCGGGCAATCCATTTCGGTCAGTTTCAACTTCTTTACGTGCACGTCCTTCTGAATGTCGTCCGCTGAACGATTTGGAAATTTCCGATGCTGTGCCATCATTTGGTCGTAAACGGATGCTGATTCGGCTTCTCTCACCTGCGCGGCAAGGTAGCGCGGCAATCCAGAAACCGTATCGGACTTTTCAGTCCCAATGAGGAAAGAATACTCAAGGACATCCGTGTGCAGGTCGCGGTGGGAGCGGTAGGCAACGTAGACACCGTAGCGCTGGTCAATTGGGAAAAGATCGCGGAGAGCCTTATCGAAATGATTGGCCATCCACTCCCAATCTGCGCTCGACTGAGCCGACAGGTTTCCGCCCACGCAAAACGAGAGCAGAACAGCAGCACCGAACAAGCGGTAAGAACGTAAAAACATGGCTATATTGTGCCACCAGCGGCTCGTACTTGTTGAAATATCGCGATGTCACCAACTACGGCCCTTGCGCGTCATTTGGTGCTAATGGCTTGAGGAACGTAGCATCGCTGCCTACATTCGGGTCAAGGAAAATCCCGCCGCGACGACGGACCTGTACGGCATCGTCGAGTTTACAGTGTAACAATCAGGCGGACAGCGCCAATTCCATTTGTTTTGGTGGCAATCGCTGGGGCGCGTATTTGCGGAGGAAGGAGCGGGCAAACTCATTTGCCAATCGGGAATCGTCGTCGGCTCTCATAATTACACAGGTCTTGAAACACAATGATGTGTCAGAAATCGGCTTTACCACTACCCTGTTGGCGCTAAAGCTAGCGGCTGGAGGTTGGGCGAGGATGGCCACGCCGACGTGCTCAGATACCAAATGAACCGCCTGTTGAACCGTGATGATATCGTGAGCGCACTTTGGAGCTATTCCCTCACGCGCTGCTGCGTTCCGGATTGCGTCATGAACGGTGGGGTGAACTCTTCGCGCGAATAAAATCCATTCGTCTTTCGCCAGATCTAGCAGATCTATGCTCTTCTTCTCGGCTGCAGCGTGAGTCACTGGGAGGGCCGCACATAGCGGAGTCTGAGCGAGTGCAACGGCGGTGATCTGAGAGTTTTCTGGTGGCGCCGTTACCAACGCCAGATTCAGGTCGCCAGCCATTACACTCCGGATCAACTCGCTCGAGAATTCGCTGATGAGTTGAATGCGGAGTTTAGGATAGAGGGGAAGACGAATTCCACTGTAAGGTTTCCCGTTGTGGCGGAGCGGGCGCGTGATCCGTCCTGCCGCATGTTCGGCGTTCCACGGCCGAACCCAAGGCCTCACACCTTTTTCCAAGTGGCTGACGATCTGATTGGTAATCCGCGTGTAGATGTCCTGCTTTTCGGTTCGCTGCATTGTTTTCTCCTTTACGAGCGTAAAAAAACTTCATTCCCTCGTAGTGGAGAGGTGGTGTGCAGAGCGGCCCGAGCAGTCACAGGGCAGCCGGTTAGTGGCTGGCGACAGCTTTACCCTTGACGGCGGAAGGGCCGTCTCTGCTATAGGTTTCTAACAAGAGGGAATGAGGGGTTTAAAACGCGGAGAGAACGAGGAGCGCAATAAAGAAGGTGACAGGATTTCAGAGAGCAGAGGCGCTGGCAACCCGCCCATGCCAAGCGTCTCAGGCGCGCCTTCATCGCCATTTCCTTCGGGCTCTTGCAACCTCTATTCAGCCAGTTTTCAAGATCCTGAAAGAGAAAGACGACCCCACCCGGAGTACGGGACCGTTGCGCGCGGCTGCGCCCGCCCGCGCTAGTGAGCGCCGACTCTTCCCTTCACGGCGGCACGGAGTGCCTCGGCATCGGCGCGCCTGCGCCGGGCATCGTCCCCGGCAAGATTTCTTTCGAGATCGGTCAAGTCCCCGAGAAACCTGAAGCCATCGACGACACGCTGGATCATCTGGTCGAGGTCGGGCCTCTGGTTCCCTGCGAAGCAGCGTAGTGAGATCGGCAACGTCGTAGTCGCCTGCGCCGGTGATCCGCGCGCGGAACCCGCCATAGTCTAGATTCGGGCCATCGCTGTCCCACAATTTGAGGACCACCAGAGAACGGATGATGTCGCGATTAAGAACGCGGACTGCGATTTCCGAAAGATCGTGAAGATCTCTGACCTTGGAGCGCTGGGCGGCGGCCCTGATTTTCTCGGCGACGACTTCCTCGAAGGCGAGGCACGGAACGGCAACCGGAACGAATTCGAGGAGATTGAAATAATCCAGGGCTATCTGCGGCATCGGACGAATGGGAAGAACGGGCCGTTCGCGCATGCTGACCTGCAGTTTGATCTTCACGCCTTTCTCGTTCTCCGCGTGCGCGCAGACGGGATTGGCGGCGCATCCGTCATCGGTCAGATACCAGTCCTTCTCACGGTCGAACCGGAATGAGATGCCGTGATAGGGACGATCGAGAGCGTCCAGCATCATCAGCATCAGATCCTCGGCGTCGATATCCGAGTGAGATGTGAAGTCGAGATCGGTCGACAGCCGTCCGCGCGGACCGAAGACCATTTTCCGCAGCATGGTGCCGCCCTTGAATCCGACATGGTCCATGATGCCCTTCTCCGCAAAGAGCTGGAGCAGGTAGGTGAGTATCACGTCGATTTCGACATTGCCAATGTCTCTGGCGCCGGAGCGGCCTGCGACTCGGCGAAGCTGGTTCGCTGTCAGCATGGTTCCCCGCTCGCGCCCCTGATCTGTGGCACCTCGGCCAGCAGATCGTTTCGCCGCGCATATACAAACAGGCCCCATTCGGCGACGTAGCCGATATCGCCATCCTTGCGTTCTCGCCGTCCGAAGATTGAGCGTCTTGATTTAGGGATCGCGTTCCTGACCTGTGAACGCAATTCGTCCGGCAGCTTTCTTCCGACAAAATCGGTCAGAAAGCCGAGCCGCTGAAGCAATGCGGTCGATTTCATGGCCATGGCCGCCGTGACCAGCTTTTCATGCTTGATCTCTCCCATGGCGGTGTAGGCGATGCGCGTGAGTTCGGCAGGGCCGCCTGCAAGATCGGGGCGGTCGATACAATCAATGACAGTCTTCTCCGGGTCTGTGATCGCCGCGGTGCGACCATAGATTGTGTATGTCTGAAACCCTGAAAACTTGCGCGCGGCGATTTTGATGAACCGGACTTCCGTGCCCTCGATGGTCCGTGTCGGCATTTGCCGCTGCGTGGCCACGGTGACCGTCATTGGCTTTTGCGTGGTGAACCCATGAAAGGCAGCCGCTGACCACCACCCGACATAGGACGGCTCGGCGGCGGCGGCGGCTAGCGCGATCGGGTTGTTTTCGCCAAGGTTCTCCGGCCCGTGCTCGGGCGGGAGGAGCATGTATCGTCCGCCGACGAGCCGAGCGAGCCATCCCTTTCTGATCAGGTTGCGTGTGACCTTGCGGGCCGTCGGTTCGGAGCCGAGAAGGTCGATGATATCCGCAGCGAGCACGACTTCGCGGCCTTGCTCCCGAAGGGAGAGTATAACCTTGCTTTCTTTGGGGCCGAGTGTACGTAGGTTTGTTTTCATGTGTTTTTTGCCCTACAAGGGCTATAATACTATATGAATAAATCTAGTCCACCTGCTGTTTTCCGTCAATGAAGATTGTTTTATATTCTGAAAACGCCCTAAAAAGTACAATATGATATACATATCAATCTAAAGTTGCCTCATCACGGATTTCCCTTCCCGGCATGAAAATCCTGGCCCTTTCGGGTGTCACGAGGTCGGCAGGTTCGGCAGATTCCGCCTTTTGGAGCATGGTGGCTTGGTTCTGCGACAGCGCGATGCTTTCGTAGAATTGGCTGCTGTCTGCTGAGGTCTTTCGCAAGCTGTTCCACCAATCGCTGGCCGTATTCTGCCCGCGCTTCTCCGGAAATTCGTGACCGTGCTGGGCCGCCCGATCTGCCGTTTCACGCGCTCCTTCGCATCATCAACCTGCTCCACCGGACTTTCTTCCGCGATCCGTTTTACCGAGCGCAACGATACGCCGCTCAAGCGCGCTACCTCAGTCTTGGCGTGACCGGCCTTCAGCAAAATCTCGACTTCGTGTCGTTTTAGCATGCCCAACATCCTCCTCCCCCCGCTCCCGGCATAACCGGAGCATAGGGAGTTTTCTAATCTCTTTTGTGGTTATTAGGCGTGCCAGAATTTCCGGAATTAGGGAGGTCAGAATTTCCGGAACTCACAGAAGTTTGTACTTAGAGAATGGCAGTTGGTTCGTTCGCTATTGGGAGATCGTCCGACAGCCGGACGGCTCACTAAAGCGAAAGCACCCTGCCCACCGTTTAGCGAGTGTGAAAGATTATCCGAGGAAGTCGGAGGTCGTTCCACTCAAAAACAGCTTCATGGAAAAGTTGAGGAAAATTGGGTTCACGCCGGAAGCGGGGGTCTCAATCGTGGATTTTGTCGAAAACACTTTTTTCCCGGCCTGCGAGAGGAGACTCTCTGGAGGCGGGACGAAGTGTTACCGCGATTCCTGGAAATGCCATATCCGGCAACACGTTATTGGCCTTCGCTTACGAGATTTTCGACCAGTCGACGTCCAGAACCTCCTAAACAAAGAGGAGAGGACACACGACAAGAAACTTTCGCACGGATCGTACAAGTTGATGAAGATTACGCTTAGCGCGATCTTTACCGAAGCACGAAACCTCGGCTTGTACGAAGGCGTGAATCCGACAACTGGCGTCCGTATTCCGAAGGGCAAGAAACATGGAAGAAAACGCCTGGCCTACAGCCTCGGAGAAATTCTCAAGCACCTTCAACTCTTCACGAGCGACCCGATTGTCTTCATCAATGAGGATGGCCCTTACACTCCCGAGGTCCGGGCGAGCATTGTAAGGGCGGTCATTGGGGTGGCAGCGTTCGCTGGGTTACGGATAGGCGAGGTTCGAGGTCTGTGGTGGGAGGACGACGGCGGGGATGTGCTCTCGATCTGCCGCAGTATGTGGCGGTCGACGCTGAAGAACACCAAGACGGAGGAGGACATTGATGAACCGGGACTCGTGCCCATCATCAAACCACTTCGGCTGTTGCTCGATGCGATCAAGCCTGACCCGGCTTCCGGTTTCATCTTTCCCAACACTATTGGCGGGGCACTCGACCTCGACAATTTAGCCGATCGAGTGATTCGTCCAACTCTGAAGGCGCAGAATTTGACGTGGAAGGGCTGGCAGGCATATCGTCGCGGTCTCGCCACAAACCTCAAAGAGCTGGGAGTTCCAGACACAAGTATCCAATGCATTTTGAGGCACGAGAACGTGAGTACGACGCAGCGTTTCTACATCAAAACCGCGTCCGCAGTCGCAGTGGATGCCATGAAGAAGTTGGAAGAGAAAATCAGTGGTACAGCAGTTGTACAGTAGGCAGTGGTGGACTGCTCGGTAAGCTTCTGAAAAGAATGGAGCCGACGAGCGGAGTTGAACCGCTGACCTGCCGATTACGAATCGGCTGCTCTACCAACTGAGCTACGTCGGCTTTGACCGCTATTTACAAGGGGATTTGCGGTTTTTCCTATTTCGGCTGGGCCACGTTTGTGCCACAAGTGACTCCAGTTCCGCATGGCTTTGCGGCCCCGCTTCCGCGATTCTAACACGATGTAATGACGCCTTGTGTCGGCGGAATCCGCATGCCGGAGAATCTTCGACAGCGATTTCCGGGTCGACGCCTAAGTCAAACAGGATGGTCGCAAGCCCTCAACGCCAACCGTGCCATCGGCTCTCCACTTTCGGAATGATAGATCGACGCGCTAGGTTGTCGAGGTTCAAGACGAAGTGCTTTTTCTCCCCGGCGAAGATCCAGCCGCTCGCCCCGTTCCGTCGCCTGTCCGCATCGAGCGACGACTCAGAAGAAGACCGCGTAAGAACGCACCTCGGTTCGAGACGGGAGAGCGGCAGTTGGGTCAGTTTCGCTTGACGTCATTAGGTTCCCGTGCGTACCTTGCACGAAGTGCCGATCGAGATTGGACAGATTGAAGCGATTTTCCGCTATCCGGTAAAATCCATGCGCGGCGAGCCGCTAGACGAAGCCACGCTGGGCTGGCACGGTCTTGATGGCGACAGGCGACTCGCATTTCGCCGGCTTGACGAGCGCGGCGGTTTCCCTTGGCTGACTGCGAGCAAGCTCCCCGACCTTGTCCTCTTTACTCCCCAGCGAAGTAAAGACGCCAACGGGGACGCGCTGCCGACATACGTTCTCACCCCGGAGGGGGAAAAGCTGCCCTTGTTCGGAGAAGCCCTAACCGCAGAGGTCGGGCGGCGCTACGGTGCCCACGTGGAGATGATGCAGTTGAAGCACGGTATCTTCGACGACGCGAGCGTCTCCGTGATCGCCACCGACACAGTTCGCGAGGTCTGCCGACTCGCAGGGAGGGGCGAAGACGTCCGGCGATTTCGTCCGAATATCGTTGTCCGATCCATGCGTGCCGTCCCCTTTGAGGAAGATGAGTGGGTCGGCGGTGTGCTCACCTTCGGTGACGGGGACGATGCGCCCGCCGTCGCGGTAACGATGCGAGACGTTCGCTGCGCGATGGTGAACATCGATCCTGACAACGCGAGCCTTGCCCCCGACGTGCTGAAGGCAGCGGTTCGTGCTAACCAGAACAACGCGGGGATCTATGGTACGGTCACGCGCATCGGGCGATTGGCTGTCGGGCAGGCGATTGTTCTCCACCCGTGCGAAATTCTCTAGCCTCAAGTTGCGCCCCGTGTCGGCATCGTCCAGAGGAGCCGGAGCCGGAGCCGGAACCGATTCCGCTCTGTCTTGTGCGCCTATGCGCGGGAGGGGCGTTTGATTGCTACCATTCTTCTCGCCGGGTGCAAACAATCCTTCGACTTCGGGCATTTCGGGCGATAGGACAGGCAACCGTAGGTAGTCGTTGGGAAACTAAGGGCCATGGCAAAACGCAGCCTAACAATCGTCAAATGGCTTAGCTCTACCCCGGTCATCGGAGTCTGCGATTTTGCAGCAAGCAATTCAAGGTTCCATTGACGCAACTGGCGAAACCTTCCGACGCTCAAGCCAACCTCCAAGAGCAATTCGACGCACACAAATGCAAACACGCCAGCCAAGCGGCTTAGCGGTTACGAGTTTTAGCTCCAGGTGAAGGTCCCCCGCCGGGTCTGGTTCGGTATCGAATCACCGCATCTAGGGCGGAGCGCGTTGAATGACGCTTGCGCAGATTGGCTGCCAGCTAACCCCAGAAGCAACCGTCGGGTAAAGATGGATTGGGGGAAGCGCCACGATCAATGATGTCGTTTTAGAACTTTGTCGCGGAAATCGGGCCAGAATTCCGGGACTAAGTTAATGAAGCCGTTATCAGCCACACCGGTCCCAAAATGCATGAACATGCCTCTGGTGGTACGGCTCAGGCGAGGGTAATAGAGATTTGAAAAGCCGGTGCTCAGGGCACTGCCAAGCACGTTGTCGAAGTTGAAGGTATCGCCGCCGCTGTCCTTGCGAATGACCGCCGCACGGCTTATCGCATAGCCTACGCGGGACCAGAAGGTGTGTCCCTTCCCCTTACGGAAGTAGCGTGGATCCTCGCCAAGGGCCGACGCTACGACGAAGTCTCCGAAGAAATTTTGGGTGGCGATGTCCGCCGTTGAAGCGCCGATGCGTTTCGCAAACGCCGCGCTGTTGACTCCATATTTGGGGTCGGTGTCGGTCACTTGGGAAAACGCAGCATTGAACGTACCTCCGCCTAAAGTCAAAGGACTGGCGGTTTCTTGCACAAAATGGTTCCATTTTTCTCTGGTGGATAGGGGTGCGACTTGTGCATCCGGCAAGGAATCTACCGGTAACGATGTTCCCGGCGTAGAGACCGGCTGCACCGCATCCTGAGCCCAGAGCGGAAGGCACAGACAAGTTGCCGTCAAGAAGGCTGCCGTCCTCAAATACCGCAGCGCACAAGCCGCCATCTGACAGGTTGGGTTCGGCATTGAACCGGAGCGAATGCCGTGTCCAGGCAGAAGGCCAGCAGCCATGATGTCTTTTGGATTCATTTCGGAGCCTATCGATTGGTGGGCAGGAAATATTTCTCTTGTCTTAGCGGCGGTGAATCAGCATGTCCGCCTTGACTCGACTCCGGGTGCTCATCCCTCCGCTGCGGTGGGCGGCTATGGGACCCTGGACTCCCTTCATTTTGCCGAACAGAAATTTAGAATGCCTAGATGAGACGAATCTGCGTTTTCTGCGGCTCGAGTGAAGGTAGCCGCCCCGAGTACCGCGCTGCCACCGAGCAATTGGGGGCGGAACTCGTGCGCCGGAATATGGGGCTGGTTTACGGCGGCGGCAATGTGGGTCTGATGGGTGTGCTTGCGGACGCTGTCCTGGGGGCGGGCGGAGAGGCCATCGGAGTCATCCCCGAAAACCTCATGGCGCGGGAGGTCGGGCACAGGGGGCTCACGAAACTCCATATCGTCGGCTCCATGCACGAGCGCAAGGCCCTCATGGCCGATCTGTCCGATGCATTCGTCGCTCTGCCGGGCGGATTCGGAACGCTCGAGGAGTTCTGCGAGGTGGTGACGTGGTCGCAACTCGGACTGCACGCGAAGCCCTGCGGAATTCTGAACGTGATGGGCTTCTACACTCCTTTGCTAGAGATGTTCAACCATGCGGTGGCGGAGCGATTCCTGAAGCCGGAGAACCGGGCATTGGTGCTGGCGCGGGAATCGCCAGCCGACTTGCTGCAAGCAGTGGAGGCCTGGCGTCCGGTTCGAGTGGAGAAATGGCTGGATCGGGGCACGAGATAAAAGAATGCTGGCTCTCGAGTGACGGGTCCGGTGCAGTGTGAAGATGCCGGGCCTCGAATTCAGCGTGCGCCATGCCATCCCGCTCCCGGGCAGATTTCCTCAACTTGCGTGCGGTAACTCCCTGCGCACCGGGAACGTTCAGAAACCCCTGAACCTCTGTACACTTTTTCATTGATGCTCGCAGTTTCCTCCACCGACCGAGTCTTCATTCTTGCAGGCGCAGGAGTGAGCGCGGAAAGCGGAATTCCAACTTTCCGTGGTATGGGTGGCCTGTGGAGAAGTTACCGGGTCGAAGAGGTGGCATCGCCCGACGCTTGGCAAGACGATCCACGGCTGGTGTGGGAGTTTTATTCCATGCGGCGGCGGATTGCTTCGGCAGCCAAACCGAATCCAGCGCATTTCGCTCTCGCCAACCTTGAAAAGGCGCTCGAAGACCGCCTATTTATCTGCACCCAAAACGTGGACGACCTTCACGAGCAAGCAGGTGCAAGAAACGTCGTCCACATGCACGGAGAGCTGTTCAAGAGCCGCTGCGACACTTGCAACCTCCCTCCTTTCGTCGACACAAATCTCTACGAACCGCCGGCCGAGGTTCCCCGATGCGAATGCGGCGGTCGGATTCGTCCACACATCTGCTGGTTCGGCGAAGTACCGTTCGAGCTGGATCGAATCTATGAGGCACTGGACGGCTGCACCTTATTCGTAGCCGTAGGAACGTCAGGCGTGGTCGAACCCGCTGCCAGCTTTGTTGCTCAAGTCCATGCTGGTGCGAGGACAATCTACTTGGGACCCGAGACTCCTGCAAACGTATCCTCATTCGCGGAGTGTTATTTGGGCACAGCCGGGGAACTTTTGCCAAAATTGATTGGCGCCGCTTAGTGTGGGAGTTTCATACCATGCGACGATTGGTTCGCGCCCAATCCGAGCCAAGGCTGCTGCCCGTTCATCACCAGCAGCCGATCGGTGCGGTGCATCTTCTTCCAGTCATATTCATACGCAGTTCCACAAACGAGACAGATTTGATAGTGCTGTCCCTTGTCACTGAGTCGTGGCCAAGAAAACTGATGGGGACAAAGTTGTCCAACAAATCGCTTCAAGAACGTCATGTCTGTCCTTCGCTTTCGTACGAGCCAGACTTTGTGGCTTGCGCTGTTCTGAAAGTTGCGAGTGGGTTCATTGGACTACCATCGGGACGCACTTTCAAATTACGAGAGTGTATTGTGAGTGCGGGTTACGGAGCGGCCGATCGACCATTGCATCTTCACCTACTCCCCCCTCCCCCCCGGTTCTCCCCTCGCCTTTTCAGATTCGCGAACCGCCCCAAGGCGAGAGCGGGAGTTGCTGCTGACACTGGCAACGTTGATACTACGACCATGACCCTTAAAAATGCGGCGCTGCTGGCACTGATTGGATCGGTTCTGATGACCGCTCTTTTGGTGTGGGATTTCATCTTCAATTTGCTCAATCTGCTGCGTGGGTTGGTTCCCGCGGTCACGCTGTTCTCTTCGTTGATCTATGCCTTTGGTTGCTTCAGCGTAATGGTGTTCTTTTTCGTGTTCCACAGAGCGCAATCGTGATTGTTGCCTTGGAACACGGGGTGGGGGAACAGGATTTTGTACTATGGCCGGTTTCGAGGCGCAAGGCGATGACACCATGCAGACTGTGACAACGAAAGATTGCGTCGAGGCCGCAACCCCGTCGATTGCCAAAAGACGCGGTTTCGCGCTCTAGGCGCAAAAAGGGATCAACCGCCCGTACGGCTCGGTTGATTCGGCCTCGCGGTTCGCCTCTCTGCATCCGCGATGAGCACGTACCCTACCGTCCGTCGAGCCCCGGTTTGCATTGTGCGCTTGGCGCCCCCGCATGGAATGCCCCATTACAGAAAATGCCGGGAGGAGAAATCCCTCTCCCTTTGACTGACGGCCGATGAGTCAGACTCCTTCGAGAGAGAATCTCGCCAATTGTCTCCGTCGCGTCCAGAACGTGGATTGCCGCTGCACATTCGCTTCGCTCGGCGGTGGAACGTCATGTTGTGACCAGCTTCGCCGACCAGCTCTTGACGAATGCTCCGAAGCGGTCGAGCGCCTTCGAGAAATTGTCTCCGGCGGCGGCAAACCCCAGGCGGAAATGGGAGGGCACATCGAAGCAATCGCCGGGAGCCAGTAGGATTCCACGCTCGGCGGCGGCCTGGCAGAACGGGCGGTCGCTCTCTCCGCTCACCAGCCAGGGGAACGCGGTCATGCCGCCTTTGGGCGGAATCCAGCCGAGCACGTCACGATGGTCCACCATGAAGCGCTCGAGGAGCCTGAGGTTTCGGGTGGCGGCTTCCCGGGTCTTGCCGAGCACGACGTCACGGTTGCGGATTGCGATTTCCGAAAGAATTTCTCCGGTGGTCGTGTTGCAGATCGAAAAATAGGCGCGCGCGGTCCAGTATTGCTGGCGGCGCGCGCGGTTGTGCTCGATCATCCATCCCGTGCGCACTCCGGCAATTGAAAATGCCTTCGACAGGTCGGCGATCACGGTGGCGTGCGGCAAGCGCGCCGCTGATTGGATTTGCCTTCCGTGGTAGATGGGATGGTAGACTTCGTCGCTCACGAGCTGGATTCCGCGCTCGGCGGTGAACTCGTGCAGGGCTTCCATTTCGCCGTCGCCGATGATCGCGCCCGTGGGGTTGTGCGGACTGTTGACCAGGATGAGCTTGGTCTTCGAGTCGGCGAGCCGCTTGATCTCGTCGGAATCGATGCGGAAGCCATTCTCACGGCGCACGCGATAAAAGCGGGTTTCGAGGCCAAGAGATTCCGGGAGCGCCGAAAAAGTGGTGAATCCAGGCAGCGGGATGATTACATTTGCGCCGGGTTCGGCGGCCAGCCACATCAGGGCCACGAGCGCCTCGGAGGCACCGGTCACGATCTGGACGGCCTCGATCGGGACACCCTGCATTTCGGCGATCGCCTCACGCAGACTGTCGGAGCCGGCGGGGCGACCGTAGACCAGCTTGTGGTTCAGGAAGCGGTGGCGCGTTTGGTCGTCGGCGAGGGCGAGGATCTCGTTTACGGTCCAGCTCGGTCCGGTACTCGCAGCGAGGTTGAATTCTATGTCGTGTTCGTACTGGTCGAGCCAGGCGTCGAGCAGAAAGGGCTTGAGTTGCATGCGAGCACCCCAAAGAAGAAGTCGATTCCTGTTATTGATTCTCGGAGTCGGCGCACGGATGACTTTTTAGTTTACGAGCCGTTCTTCGCCAACCATGCCAGGGCTTCATCGCGGGTCTCAAAAGCGGGGAATTCGCGGCGGGAGAAGCTTTTGAGGTTCTCATAGAACTTTCGAGGAAGGCTCTCAATTCCGACGAATGCGGATTTCTTGACATGAGGTTTGTCAAACACGGCGGTTTCTTTCATGACCCGCATGGCCTCCTCGTCAAAGGATGCTCCCGTGAAGTCGGAAAGTATCAAGACCGAACTGAGCGGACGGGTAACCACAAATTCGGGGAGTTCTCGGTAGACCCTCTCGACTTCCGGAGCGGAACAGCGTGACAAATCTACTAGAAGCATCTGCTTTCCGTGATAGGTGAAGAACCGAATACGGTCGGTCATCGATTAGCCTACTTCCTTCAGAAGGGTCTTTCGAGCGACTCTATTTTCCTCAGACGAGGGTTACCGCACTCCAGCAAGAGCACGGTTCTCAACGATGGCATCGTAGAGGCTTTGCTCCACGGTTGACAGATCGGCCTCGCTTTCCAGTACAAGATTGGCGAAGCGTTTGCTGGGCAGCGCATACTGCCTGGCCGCTGGTAGCACGTTATTCCTGTATTGCGACTGGATGAATCCGAGTGAGCGCCCACGCTCGGTAATGTCTCTCACTTGTCGGCGATGGAAACAGACTCCGTCCGGAGCTTCTAAATAGATCGACAGGTCGAAGTTTTGGCGAAGTTGGGCAAAATGCAAGGCCAGAATGCCTTCCACGATCAGCAACGACGTGGCGGGAATGTGTTCGGTTCGGTCGCTCACGCGCAAGTGCTCCGCAAAGTCATAGATGGGAGCCTCGATGGCATTGCCTGCCGCGTAGTCGCGGACATGGCTCTCGAGCAGCTTCACGTCGGTTGCATGGGGCGCGTCGTAGTTTAGATTTGCTCGTTGCTCGAGCGGAAGATGGTTCATCTCAATGGCGTAGTTTTCCATCGAGAGCACGTGCCCCTTGAGACGAGACGCCACACGCTTGGCCACCGTGGACTTGCCACTGCCGGACGCTCCAGCCAGCCCCACGATGAAGACAACCTGCATGCTTTGATTGTAAGCAGAATCTTGGGTGGGGGTTTGCACCAAAGGTCAATCGGGAGCCCGTCGTTTCATACCCACAGTAATCGCTAACGAATGCCTTTGGTTTTGACTGCAATCCGCGAAATCGATTCGGATCTTCCATGAACCAAGCGCCCGACGCCCACGATGCAATGAATCGTCCGAGGACTTTGCGGCCGCCATCAAGCGCTCTACCGAAGAGACGGGAAACGAGAACGATCGATGGCTCTTAGTCAGAGTCGAAGTCTGGAATCGAGGTCAGGAATCGAAGCCGGGAATCGCAGTCGTCAGTTCGGGCCGTCCCTCTACGCGGCCTGCGCCAGCGCTTTGTAGTCGTCATCGGACTGCGTTGGCAGGAGCACCCAGAGAGTGTAGATGCCGAGCGCGGTGCCGAGCGGGATTCTTAACAACGCCACGAAGCCCACGACCAGGGCAACCGTCCGAGCCCACTCCTCGCGCTGCAGCAAGCCCCAGCCCGCAAAGAAGCCGGTCGCGGCCAGCGCCAGGATCAACCATCCGACACAGGTGAGAAGCGGCCGCAGCCAGACGCTAACCTCAGGCGGCGGGCCGCCGTGGAGGTGGATCGTACCGCCGAAAATCGTTTGCGCCACCACCATCACCGCCACCCCCGCTAAAACGTACAGGGCCGAGTATGCCATCCAGAGAATACCCAACAGGCGCACGTGATCGCGAACCCGGCTGCGCCGCCGCTCGGCGAGTCCCAACACAGTTTTGCCGCAACGTCCGCAGCTTGCCTGTCCCGCTTGCAACTGCGCCCCACATTGATCGCAAAACATCGCGTTTCCTCCCGAGCCAACAACCTCATACACTGAATTGTACGTGTGCAGCCACTCAGTAGTTCAAAAACAAGTGCTTAGTACCCCGGGTCTCGGTACTCGGTAAAGGCCAGCTTCCGTTGTTGGCAGACTGGGGAGATGGGGGCGGGGAACTGCTCTCCAAAACGAAAAGGCCACCCGGCAACTTGGGCGGCCTTTTCTTTTAGGGAGAATAGTTCCAACGGAGGTTTTATCCATCGAAACTTTCTGCGGGAATCTTATGAGCCTTAAAACCGCAGTGTCAAGCAAAATCTAAGACTTAAATAGTCTTATTTTCAATAACTTACACAAGGTGTCCACAAGTCGGCAAAACGGGCCCAAAAAGGGCCCGGAATTCCCTATTTCATCGCTAACGACATTCGATTGAGCTACTTACCGCTCCCGAGGCACCGGCCGGGGTTGGTCTTCGAGGTGCAGGGAGATCAATTCCATCGTCTCGCGGCGGTCGAACACGGAGTCGGGAAAGTACCGTTTCACGAGCACTCGCAAGCCCCCAAAAGCGACGCCCGCGACCAGCGCCAGGCCGACCACAATTCCGCAAAGAACGATCGCGTTGAACAGAAAGTTGGCCAGATTGTCCTTTTTGGTGACGTAGGTGTTTTCATTCCAGGTGACATCGGCTTCGTAGCTGACCGCCGACATCAGCGATCGGGCTTCACGTTTGGAAAGGGGGCCGGAGGCGAGCACGACGATCGGACCGGTGCGCGCGGCGAAGAACGGGCCCACATCAAGAATCGGGGCAACCCCCGGCTGCTGCTCTGTGATCTGGTGCGAGGCGTCGATCTGGCGCAGCCGTTCCGCGGCAATCTGCGGCGTCGGATATTCGACCAGCATCAGCGTGGCATCGCCCGCGGTCGCCGCATACCGCGCCATCACCACTTCCGCGCCCGACTTGAAATCCACCATCCCTGTCGGCAGCGGCGATCGCACTCGATCGAGCGCGACCGGACCGAGAATGTACTTGGTCGTGTTTTTCTCCAGATTCTTGTCGGCCCCCTTCGGAAGCCGCGTGGGCAGCGAAGGAAGTTTGTCCTTATTGTCCGCAGGTTGGGGCAAAAGCCCGGCTAGTTGGCGCAACTGCGATGCCGACATCACGCTCGTCCGGTCGAACAGCGCGTCCACCAGCACATTCCCCTGATAAAACAACACGCGGTTGTTGAGAAAAGCGGCCTGCCCGCCGATGGTTTCCTGCCCCATTTCTTCCGAGTAGTAGTAGGTGAAGGCGCCGTAAGCACCGCTCGCGTCGGCAAACACGGCGGCTTTAATGACCACATTGCGGCCATCGTCGCGCGTATAGGATGCCTTTTCCAAACGTTCGAAGCCGTACTCCCTAAGAACGGGCTCGTTCGCCAAGTCGGCGGCGGCAGGATCGTCACTCCTGGCAACTTCGCCTTTCATCTGCCAGCCCGCAAACTCGCTCGGAAGAACCTGCGGCGTAGAGATCGGAACCGCTGCCGGCGGCTCAGCCGCAAAGGTCACCGCACAAAGAACAAACAAGATGAACAACCAGAGTCGCTGTCGCGAAGATTTCATTGGGCGGAAAATTCACACACCTACAATTAAATTAGACTACCGGCAGGCCAAGAAAGTTTCCAGCGCTCGCCTTTTCGTGATTTTGTTGTGGTCGAGCCCGTTGACGGCGTTTCGAGGGCGTCGAAACGATGACGGTCCCAAACAAGGCGATCGTATCGAGCGGGAATTGTGGGGCGCCGTCACTGCCCTTCGTGTTTGTCGATCTTACTAGCCACCTTCACGCCGCTCAAACCGTTGACGTACTTGGAGACGCCGCGATAGAGCGACTCGGCAATGCGCTGGCGGTGCTCTGCGGTTTCCAATTTGCGCTCGTCGGTAGGATTCGACACAAACGAAATCTCGGCCAGAATCGATGGCATATTCGCGCCGATCAGCACGATGAACGGCGCCTTCTTGACCCCGCGATCGCGAATTCCGGCGCTATTCAGCGACAGCGCCCCGTAGAGCGATTCCTGCACGTCGCCGGCAAACTCGCGCGACTCATCGATTTTGTCTTTCAGCGCAATTTTCTTAACCAGGTCCTGCAGTTGATGAATGGATTGCTCCGACACCGCGTTTTCGCGCGCGGCCACCTCGAGCGCGTCCGGCGAGGAGGTGAAATTCAGGTAGTAGGTTTCGACCCCACGCGCATCGGAGTTGTGGCTCGAGTTGGCGTGAATGGAAATAAACAAATCCGCCCGCTCGCGGTTCGCAATGGCAGTGCGGGTTTCGAGTGGAATGAAGGTGTCGTCCCGGCGGGTGTAGATGACTTCGGCGCCCAGCCGCGCTTCGAGCAAACGGCCGAGACGCTTGGCCACGTCAAGCACGACGTCTTTCTCCATCAAGCCATTCGGACCGATCGTGCCCGTGTCATAGCCTCCGTGCCCAGCGTCAATCACGATCTTGCCAATCTTGAGGCCCAGGGCGCGAGTCAAAGACCGGTCGCCGGCAGCGGTAGGACGCGCCTCGCGCGATTCAGGGGTGTCGAGATGAAGGTCCGCAGTGTCAGGAACGGCTGCGGGCGGGGCCGATTGAGATTTTTTCCGGTGCTGAGAATAAGGCGACGGCGAAGCCGATGCATCCGATTTCGACGCGCCAGCCCCTTCGGTTTGGGAGCGGGGCTTTTCCAGAGCGGCCACCGTCGCCGGTGTGCGGTTCAGGGCTTCGCGGTTCACCGCCTCATGGTTGTCCGCCTCGGTGTTGTCCGCCTCAGTGTCCGCGTCCACGATCGTTTTCGGGATCGTGCGGTTCGAGCCCTTGACCGTTACGGTCGTCTTCGTCACTCCATTGCCCGTTGTCGGCTTGGCGGGGCCGGACGGGGCGGCACCTGTGCCGATGCCTCCCGCCGGTATGTCGGTTTCGACCAGACCCTGTTTCGATAGGCTTCCGCCAGCTGTCTCCGCGTTAACGGTTGGCGTTGCCTGCTTCTGTTTTCCGTGAATATCCTTGCCGTGGATATCAATGATGAGCCGGTAGGGGTCCGGCAGGAGAAACGCCTCATAACTGGCCAGATCTTCCACTTCGAGCACAATCCGCGTGCGCCCCGGCTGAGACTCGGCCACGCGTATTGTCTTCAGGAAGCCATCGTCGACGTCGAACGACTTGCCCACCAGAGTCGAAGCCAGTCGAGTATCGTGCAGATCGAAGAAAATGCGGTCGGGGTGCGAGATGCGCTGCGAACCGAACTTCACTTCCTGCTCGACGTCGATGGCGACACGGGTGTAGTCGGGTGTGGACCAGTGGCGAACCCCGGTCACCCGTGGCAATGCGCTGCGCCGGGCACTCTCGGCGTGTAGGGAGTCCGCGTCGTCGGAGTTAGCGGCGTTGGCGCCGGCACTGACTTTGCCGGCGCTGTTTCCGGAAGACCGTTGCTTGCGCGCCGCCTTGTCCGCCGAGCGCTCCATGGCAACCGCCGCGGCATTGATTTCTTTCACCGCGGCGCGAGCATCGTCGGCCAGGCGGTTGTGGGGATAGCGCTGCAAGAAGTCTTCAAACGTCGCGCGCGCCTCTTCGGGGTCGTTCAGATCGTCCTTGTAGATCTCCCCGATCGTGAACAGCGCCTCGAAACGGTATTTACTGCCGGGATATTCCTTGCGCAGGAAGCGGTACTGTTCGATGGCGCCGCGCAGAATCTTGTTGTCGTCAAAGCGCCGCCCCATCTCAACCATGAGTTCCGCGGTCGCCACCACGCTCGGATCCGCCTTGGAGGAGGCCGGTGAGCCGAAGTAAACGCGACGGTAGGAGTCGAGCACGTGCTGATATTCGCGGCGAGTGCGTTCTCCGACGGGACGGCCGTTGAGAGCCTCCCGCATGCGCTCCGCCTTGGCGAATTGCTGACGAGCCCAGGCATCGTTGTGGTGGACGCGGGCCGAAGCGGAAACCGGCGGCAGCAGCAGCAAAAGAGCTGCACCAAGACAAAAGGCGCGGCCGCCTCGAGTTAGGGTCGCAGAAGCCTGGGTCTTCACTAAACTTCCTGCTATCAACCAGCAGCTATGAATCCATCTGTTACAAAACCGGCCTGTGATCCTGAGCGGAGGGAACGACTGGTGTATCTGCTTGCGGGCACAGCCCCTTCGCCTCGCTCAGAATGACAACCCGATCGACGTTGCGAAGTTGCGGCCCCCCCGAACCGCATCAAGAATCGCTGCTTCCAACCCGCTCACTAGTCCGTATTGCTGATATTCAGCACGCCCCGGGCATCGCGCTGCACGCGAACCGGTTCGTGCGATGCGACCCCAATGCCAAAAGCCCCCGGCGCGCTCCCGCCGTTGTACAAGTTCGTAATCCGGCGCACGTAGTCCTGCGTTTCCCGGAAATGCGGAACGCCCGCGCTCCGCGCCACAGCCCCGGATCCGGCGTTATAGGCTGCCAGACTGAGGGGAACATTCCCCCCGTAACTCTCCAATAATTTTCTTAGATGCCGCACTCCGGCGTCCACGTTCTCGGCCGGGTCAAACGGATTGGAGACATTGAGTGAACGCGCGGTCGAAGGCATCAACTGCATCAGGCCCATCGCGCCTTTGCGCGACACCGCATTCGGATTAAAATTCGATTCCACCTTGACCACCGACCGCACCAGGTTCGGATCCACGTTGTGCCGCGCCGCCGCGGCATCAATGGTCGCGTCGATATCCTGCTGAGTAAAGGCACGGTTAAGAGTCTGATGCGTTTGCGCCCTGCCGTCGAGATAGGTGTTGACTTCGGAAGCCGCCGAACGCGCCGCCCGCATCACCGCTCCGCTGGTCGGAACCGGCTTGTAGCGATGGTCAGTCACACTCCAATACAGCAGCGGAGATCGCGTGGGCCCCGCAGCCCCCGATCTCGAAGAGGATGAAGGCCCATCCCCGTTGACGTAGATCTTGCGGCCAGATTCGTCCGTGGTCGAGGTAATCGCTCCCTGCGCCTGCGCCGTCGTCGAAAACGCAGTGGAAAGAAAGGAGATCGCTGTTAGGCTAGCCATCAGCGCGATTTGCAGGCGTCTACGCATAAGGGTTCAGGACGGGCCAAGAACGACCGGCCAAAACAAATCCGGCCAAAAAATACACTTACCCTTCAGGGCCTACCTACCCGACACCCGCCAGAGAATCCAGAACCAGAGTGCTGTCAGTATAAGGCGCTCCGGGAACCAGGGCAATCTATCTGAGGGCCATAGAACCACTGGAGTAATCTACGTAAGTAACTGAAAGCACTTGATTTTGTCTAACCGCCTGCCGGGTCCCGCCTTCCAATTGGACGCTGGCCCCGCTTGTGATCTGCGACCGTCCGGGCACCCGCGGCCGCTCGCAAACAACCTCGCCAACAACAACGACTGCTGCAATAATGACTCCTGCAATCCATGAACGCCGAAACGCTGAAAAAACTCTTCGGTCAGGTTCGCAGCGGCAAGCTCTCCCCAGACCAAGCCACAGAGCGCCTCCGCCACCTGCCCTTCGAGGACCTCGGTTTCGCCAAGCTCGACCATCATCGCGCCCTCCGCCAAGGCATGCCCGAGGTGATCTTCTCCCAAGGCAAAACGCCCAAGCAGGTAGCCGAAATCTTCAAGCGCCTGGCTGCCCACGGCGGCAACGTGCTAGCCACCCGGGCCACCAAGGAGCAATACGCCGCCGTAGCCGCCGCCACGCCGCGCGCAGAATTTCGTCCGCTGGCGCGCGCCATCGTACTCAAGCGCGATCGCAAGCGGCATGGCAAAGGCGTGATCGTGATCGTGTCCGCAGGAACCAGCGACATCCCAGTCGCCGAGGAAGCAGTGGTCACCGCCGAACTCATGGGCAACACGGTGCAGCACATTTACGACGTCGGGGTCGCCGGCATTCACCGCCTGCTGGCCCATCGCGAAACCCTAGCCAAGGCCCGTGTGATCATAGTCTGCGCCGGCATGGAAGGCGCGTTGCCAAGCGTAGTAGGCGGCCTGGTCGGCGTCCCGGTAATCGCGGTTCCAACCAGCGTAGGATACGGCGCAGCCTTCAAAGGGCTGGCCGCATTGCTTGGCATGATGAACTCCTGCGCCTCAAACGTCAGCGTAGTAAACATCGATAACGGGTTCGGCGCCGGCTACGTCGCCTCGCTCATCAACCGCCGATGAGCGTGTGGGGACGGGCCGTCCCCCCCCCGAATTCCGGGCGCGATGTCGGGTTCGTAGTTCTTATGGCAAAGTAATGTGGCAAAGTAGTAAAGAATGCTGACCTCGAAAGACCCTAGCCTGGCAGGCCGTGTCGCCTTCACCCATCCCAACTTTGTCTCCTACACGTTCGCGCGCTTTTCAATCGTCGTCGCGCTGGAGATGCAATCGGTAGCTGTCGGATGGCAGGTCTACGAGATCACCAAGCGCCCGCTCGATCTCGGATACGTGGGCCTGGCCCAGTTCGCGCCCGGCTTCGTCCTGTTCCTCTTCGCCGGACATGCCGCCGACCTCCTCGACCGCCGCAAACTACTGACGAGTTGCTATGCGGGATACGGTCTCTGCTCAGCCCTTCTGCTCGCCATCAGTTGGCGAGCCCCGCGGTCGGTTCACTTGATCTATGTTGTTCTGGTATTGGTCGGGGTCTGCCGCAGTTTCAGCTTTCCCGTGAGCCGCGCGATCTTGCCGCAACTGGTTCCTGAAGACCATTTCTCAAACGCGATTGCCTGGAATTCCAGCACCTTTCAGATCGCAACCATCGCCGGCCCCGCCATAGGAGGAATCGCCTACGCCCTGTTCCGCGGCCCTGACGCCGTCTATGCCATTGCGGTCGCGGTCTCCATTCTCTCCACCATGCTCACCTTGCGCATCCGCCCCCAGCCCGGATGGCCACAAAAAGCGCCCGCCGGAAAAGAGCCGATAAGCCTGCGCACCGTGCTCGCAGGTTTCCATTTCATCTGGAAGAAAAAAGTCATCCTCGGTTCGCTCTCGCTCGACATGTTCGCCGTCTTACTAGGAGGAGCGGTGGCCTTGCTGCCCGTCTATGCCAGAGAAATCCTGCATACCGGCCCCTGGGGGCTGGGCCTGCTGCGCAGCGCTCCCGGGGTAGGCGCCGCCCTCATGGCAATCGTAGTGGCCCACCGCCCCATCCACCGCCGCGCCGGCCTCACCATGCTGTTCGCGGTCGCTGCATTCGGCGTGTTGACCATCGTTTTCGGAATCTCCCACAGCCTGATCCTCTCGCTCGCCGCGCTGTTCCTGACCGGCGCCGCCGACATGGTAAGCGTAATCATCCGCGGCACCCTCATTCAGGTAGCCACTCCTGACGAAATGCGCGGCCGCGTCAACGCCGTCGACATGCTCTTCATCGGAGTGTCCAACGAGTTAGGCGAATTCGAGTCCGGGCTCACCGCGCAATGGTTCGGCACCGTCCCCGCCGTAGTCCTCGGGGGAGTAGGAACCCTGCTCGTAATCGCCACCTGGGCGTGGCTGTTTCCCGGATTGCGCAAAGCGGATCAGTTAACCATGGCCGAGTTGATGCCCGAATAAAATCAAGCCGTGTGGCGGACACTCTGGTCGGCTCTACCCGTGAGGCCGTCGTCTGCTGCTACAATTTTCGGTTCGCCATCCTGCCCAGACTCTACAATGAGGTGTCTTCATGCCGGAAACTCTACAGCTCGCAAGTCCCAGTCCGCTCACCACTCTCACCGACGATGAGATTCTGTTCCGCGACAACGTCCGCCAGTTTGCCGAGGACAAGATTCGTCCGCTGGCCAAAGAGATGGACGAAAAAGCGGTCTTCGATCACGGCCTGCTCGACCAGTTCTTTCAACTCGGCCTGATGGGCATCGAGATTCCCGAGCAGTATGGCGGAGCAGGCGGAAAGTTCTTTGAAGCGATTTTGGCGGTGGAAGAATTTTCCCGAGCCGACGCCTCCGCCGGCGTAATCGTCGACGTGCAGAACACGCTGGTAGCGAATGCGATTCTGCGCTGGGCGAGTGAAGACCAAAAAAAGCGCTACCTCCCAAAGATGGCGGCGGACACTCTCGGCGCATACGCATTGAGCGAAGCCGGATCGGGGTCGGACGCGTTCGCGCTGCAAACCAAGGCCGATGTCAAAGGGAACGATTTCATTCTCAACGGACGCAAGCTCTGGATCACCAACGGCAAAGAGGCTGGATTGTTCATCCTGTTTGCCACCCTCGATGCGTCGAAGGGATACAAAGGGATCACGGCGTTTCTGATCGAGCGGAACTTTCCCGGATTTACGGTTGGCAAAAAAGAAGACAAGCTGGGGATCCGCGCGTCTTCGACCTGCGAGTTGATACTCGAGGACTGCCGCGTGCCCCGGGAGAACGTCCTCGGCGAACTGGGCAAGGGATATAAAATTGCCATCGAAACGCTGAACGAAGGCCGCATCGGAATCGGGGCGCAAATGCTTGGCGTCGCGCGCGGAGCGTGGGAATACGCCGCGAAGTATGCGCAAGAGCGAACGGCGTTCGGCAAGCCGATTGCAGAATTTCAGGCGATCCAATTCCAGATCGCACAGATGGCCACCGAGATCGAGGCGGCGCGGCTGATGGTCTATAACGCCGCGCGCATGAAAGACGCGGGCTTGAATTTTGTGAAAGAAGCCGCCATGACGAAACTGTTCACCTCCCAGGTCGCCGAGCGTGTAACGTCGCTTGCAATCGAAGTCTACGGCGGATACGGTTTTACCAAGGATTATCCCGTAGAAAAATATTGGCGCGACGCCAAGATCGGAAAAATCTACGAAGGCACGTCGAACATGCAGCTGGCCACGATCGCGAAGCTGGTGCTGGGGAAATAAGGTTCGAGGTCAGAGGTTAGAATCAGGGCCGAATCCCACCGGTCTTTCTCTTTGACGTGAGGTTCTTAACTCTGCAATCTGGCCTCGGACCTCTGTAATTCACCTGAAGCGCGGCAGCACCTCATCTCGCCGATTTGGCCGAGCGTGGAAACCGCTTCTTGCGATGATCCCTCCCGGGGATCGCGAAGTGATTGCGGATCGATTGCAGTTCAGGGTTTCCCCGTTTAAGGCATCAATGTTGCGATGCTTCTATGTCCCGATACGCACTGCGAAAATACAATAACGGCTCGCCATCCCGGACCACGACCTCTTCCACTTCCGCGATGAAGATGGTGTGGTCCCCGGCGGGCTGCGCCGAGTGTAACCGGCACTCCAGGTATGCCAGAGCTCCCTCGAGCACGGGGGTGCCTTGCGCGGTGCGATCAAAACGCGCGCCCGCAGCTTCCGCACGTTGATGGGTCTCGGTAGAGCGCGCGTAATATTCCGCGATGGTCTGTTGATCGTCGCGCAGCACGTTCACTCCGAATCGCTTCCGGGCGTGCAGGTGCGCGTGCGTCCGAGCCTGGTGATCGACGCAAACCAGAACCAGAATCGGATCGAGCGAAACCGCGGTGAACGCGTTCGCCGTCATACCATGGATCTCGCCGTCCTGGTCAACGGTAATGATGGTGACCCCGGTTGCGAAACACCCCATAGCCTTGCGGAAATCGTCAGCGGTAAGGCTCATACGGAAACCAGCGGGCTCTGTTTGGCGGCCGCGTTCCGAGCTCGGAATCGTTTCGCTCTGAGTCTGTCGTTCAGTCAAATCGCGCTGAATCGCGGCCGAACAATCGAGCGCAGCCCTCTGGCAAAGGAACACGCTACCACAGTTGCGGGTTCCGACGCCGCTCCGGAGTTTTCGGGTCAAGAAAAGTTTTTCTGAAGGCGCGACGGGACAGGGACTCGCCAGTCCGCTATGATCTTTGCCAGTACGATCTTTGCCAGTACGACCGTTGCCAGTACGACCGTTGCCAGTACGACCGTTGCCAGTGCGATCCGCCAGTCGGATCGTTGCTGGCGCCGGACCGAATTCTCGGTTCCGACGAAACGAGTTTCGCCCTAGAGATGTATGGCCACTTTTTCCCAAGATGCGCTCGCCGCGACCTCTGCTGAGTTGGCTGACGCCGGCACGCAGCCAATCTCTCGCGAAGCGGCTCGTCGACTGCTAGGCACCGACGACGGTATGCTGCCTTCCCTGCTCTTGGCGGCGCAGGTTGCTCGTGCGAAATTCAAGCCAGGAGTCGTCACCTATTCCCGCAAGGTGTTTCTTCCCCTGACGAATCTTTGCCGCGACTACTGCGGCTACTGTACTTTCCGCCGAGATCCGGCCGAGCCTGGTGCGCACACCATGACACCGGATGAGGTGATGGAAGTGGTGCGCGCGGGAGAACGCATGGGATGTACCGAGGCATTATTTAGCCTGGGCGACAAGCCGGAACTGCTTTTTCCCGAGATGCGCGATACGCTGCGGCGCTTCGGATACAAATCCACGCTCCATTATCTGGAAGCGATGTGTGAGAAGGTGCTCCGCGAATCCAGTTTGCTTCCGCATCCCAATCCCGGACTGATGAGCGCCGAGTGGCTGGAGCGGCTGTCCTCGGTCGCTCCGAGCATCGGACTCATGATTGAAACGACCAGCCCGCGGTTGCTCGCGAAAGACGCTGCGCACGATCGCGCGCCCGACAAGGAACCGGGCAAGCGCCTGCGGGTCCTTGAGGACGCGGGGCGGAGGAAGATTCCTTTTACAACTGGAATTCTGATTGGAATTGGCGAGACGCTCGAAGAGCGCGTGGAGGCGCTGATCGCGATTCGCGAATTGCATGAGAAGCATGGGCATATTCAGGAAGTGATCGTGCAAAACTTCCGCGCCAAGACTGGAACGCCGATGGCGCATTGGCCGGAACCGGACCGCAACGAAATGCTGCGCACGCTGGCCGTGGCGCGACTTCTGATGCCGCAGATGAATCTTCAAGCGCCGCCGAATCTTTCCGATGCGCACTATGCCGATCTGCTCGATGGCGGAATTAACGACTGGGGCGGAGTGTCGCCACTGACGCCGGATTTTATCAATCCGGAAAAGCCGTGGCCGCATCTGGAACAATTGCGGCAGCGGACCGAAGCCAAAGGATTCGAGTTGCGCCAGAGGTTGCCGGTTTATCCGGAGTTCGTGGGACGATTCCGAGACCGGCAAGCGCCACGACGCGATTTGCTGGCGCGCCGACTGAGCTCCGCCGCAGACGCGGAAGGCTACGCCCGGAGGGCGGCATGATCACGGTTCTGACCGGGGGTACGGGCGGCGCCAAGTTCGTCGATGGACTCCGGCGAATTGTGCCCCCGGAGGAACTCACCATCGTCGTCAATACCGGCGATGACTTGCTGTGGTGGGGGTTGTATGTTTCCCCCGATCTCGATTCCATCACTTACATGCTGGCGGGCACACTGAGCCAGGAACGCGGGTGGGGCGTGCGGGGTGACACTTTTTTTTGTCTGCAGGCCATGGGACAACTGGGGCAACCAACCTGGTTTCACGCTGGCGATCGCGATCTGGCAACCCACATTTTTCGCTCCAAGCTGCTGGCCGATGGCAAGACGCTCAGCGAAGCCACCTCTGAGATTGCCACCCGGCTGGGCGTCCGAGCGCGCATCCTTCCGATGAGTGATTCGCGCGTCGAGACGCGGGTTTTGACGCCGGTCGGCGAATTGAGCTTTGAAGAATATTTCGTCCAGCGCTGGTACCAGGATCCGGTGGAATCGGTTCGCTTCGCGGGCGCCTCGGATGCGGAGCCAGCTCCGGGCGTGGTCGAGGCCATCCGCTCGGCCGATCTTGTGCTGCTCGCGCCGAGTAACCCGGTAACCAGCATCGGCCCGATTCTTGCCGTGCCGGGAATTCGCGAAGCGCTGCGCGAAAGCCGCGCCCGCACCGTCTCCGTCAGCCCGATCGTGGGACGAGCCGCGGTGACTGGACCCGCAGCGGCGCTGATGGCGGCCGAAGGCTTCGCAGTTTCGATTGCCGGCGTCGCCGACTTCTATCGCGACTTCCTTGCTCTGCTGGTGGTCGATTCACAGGACGCATCGGCCGCCGAACAGTTGCGCAAGACCGGTCTGCGCGTGCATTGCACTCCGACGATCATGCGCAAATATGAAGATCGAATCGCACTGGCGAAAAGCGTGCTTGAGGCAGCGAGCGAAAGTTCGTCCGTTAAAGCCGCGCTGGAGCAGGCATGATTGTGGTTCCGGTCAAAAACCTCGCCGAGGCCAAGCAGCGGCTATCGCCTGTCTTAAATCCGGAACAACGTTTCGCGCTGGCGCGGGCGATGTGCGAGGACGTGCTGCAAGAGTTGGCGCGCTGGCAAAGCCGCCCTGCGGTTCTGGTGGTTACGAGTGATTCCTTTGCACGCGATTTGGCGGTGCGCTTCAGTTTCGAGGTCGTCTCGGACGACAATTCCGGGGAGACGAGCGCCATCGAGATGGCGACCGCGCTGTGCAGAGAGCGCGGTGCGGCGAGCACGCTGGTGGTTCCCGCCGACATTCCTTTGATCGACAGCACGGAACTGCAGAAGATCGCGGATCGCGCGCCCGCGCGTGGTGCGGTGCTGGTGCCCGATGCGGCCAGGCGCGGCACCAACGCAGCCTGGCGATCTCCGGCTGATTTGTTTCCGCTTCGCTTTGGAAACGACAGCTTCTTGCCTCACTTGGCCGCGGCGGAAGCAACCGGCCTGCCTTGTGTGGTGCTCGAACTGCCGGGGATTGCGCGGGATGTCGATCGTCCCGAAGACCTGCGCGAACTGACCGCTGCCAGTGGAGAGCGAGGATCACAACGGCTGGCGCGAAGCTGGGAGCTCGGCATCCGCAATCGGGCCAAATGTCATCGGGAACAAGATCGTCACGAAGAAGATCGCCGGGAAGAAGATGGCGTCCGGCAGCGCTAGGCACGCCGATCAGCGCGCGGCGGGGGAAGTTCGTATTCTCCCGATTGCCGTCCGTGGAGAAATCCGCTCCGGAGAATCGCTGAGCACCAGGTTGTTCGAAGCCGCGCAAGGCTTGGGAATACGCTTTCAGGATGGCGACATCCTGGTGGTGAAGCACAAAATTGTTTCGAAGGCGGAAGGTGCGCTGGTCGTGCTTGATGAGATTCGGCCCTCGGCGGCTGCGAAGATCTGGGCCCGACGCTTTGCGCTCGACGCGCGGGTCAGCGAGTTGGCCCTGCGCGAGAGTCGGCGAATCGTGCGGCGAAAGCGCGGCGTGCTGATTACCGAGACCAAACACGGGTTCATTTGCGCCAACAGTGGGGTGGATGTATCGAACGTAGATGGTGGGCGGCACGCGGTCTTGCTGCCGATCGATCCGGACCGTTCCGCGGCTCGGCTGCGGAGGGAATTGAAGAGGCGGCTGGGGATCGAAATCGCGGTGATCGTGAGCGATAGTTTCGGGCGTCCGTGGCGGGAAGGCTTGACCGAGGTGGCGATTGGCGTAGCCGGCATGCGGCCGCTGGTCGACTATCGCGGGCGTCGCGATCGGCACGGTTATTCGCTGCACGCAACGGTGGACGCGGTGGCCGACGAACTGGCTTGTGCCGCGGGACTGGTTTGCGTCAAGCTGGCGGGCACGCCCGCCTGCATCATTCGCGGCTATGCTTACGCCCGAGGAAGCGGTGGGGCGCGAAAACTGATCCGGCCCGCGAAGACTGACCTTTTTCGTTGAGAGCTTTTCGAGAGGAGAACATTATGGCCTGGCACGCTTCCGAGCTCGAGCAATTCCCCGCGCTGACCTGGGACCAGATCGCGCCCCAGACTTCCCCGGCGATCCGCAACGTCTTGGAACGTATGTTCGAAACGCAAGACGGAGCTTGTCTGACGGTCGAGGAGCGCTATGCGCTCGCGAACTGCGACGGGCCGAACTGCAACCGGGCCGACCTACTGGCGCTGCTGGTGGCTGCGGATACGCTTCGACGCGACTTGGCCGGGAACATCGTCAGCTATGTGGTCAACCGCAACATCAATTTCACGAACATCTGTTTTGTGGGATGCAAGTTTTGTGCGTTCAGCCGGGGGCCGCGCGAGGCCGATTCCTATTTTCATTCGCTCGAAACCATGGGCCTCAAGGCGAAACAAGCCTGGGATCTCGGCGCCACCGAAGTCTGCATTCAAGGCGGACTGCCGCACGGTCTGCCGCCGTTTTACTATCGCGACATTCTGCGCGCGGTGAAGAACTCGGTGCCGGGCATGCACATCCACGCGTTTTCTCCGATGGAGATTGTGTATGGAGTCGAACTCACCGGCATGACGCTCGGCGACTATCTGACCATGCTGCGCGATAACGGACTGGACACGCTGCCGGGCACGGCGGCCGAGATTCTGGACGATGAAGTGCGCCAGGTATTGTCGCGTAACAAACTTTCCTCGGCGCAATGGCAAGAAGTGATCCGCACCGCGCACGCGTGCGGCATCCCGAGCACCTCGACGCTGATGTACGGGCATAGGGAAACGCCCAACCACTGGGTGCAGCAGTTGTCGTTGTTCCGGCAGATTCAGACTGAAACCGGCGGCTTCACCGAGTTTGTGCCGCTCGGCTTTGTGCACCAGAACACGCTTTTATTTCAGCAGGGCCTCGCGCGCTCCGGACCGACGCTCGCCGAACACCTCAAGATTCATGCGCTGGCCAGAATCCTGCTTGCCGGCTCGATTCCTAACATCCAAGTGTCGTGGGTGAAGCTGAACCGTAAACTTTCGCAGCTGTGCCTGCGCGCGGGCGCCAACGATTACGGCGGAACGCTGATGGAGGAAAATATTTCGCGCGAGGCCGGAGCAACCGCCGGCCAGTACACCAGTCCGGAAGATTTTCAGGCGCTGATTCTGGAGATCGGGCGCATTCCGGCAGAGCGCAACACGAAGTATTCACGCATGAAAATCAAGCTGCCGTTCGAACCGGTTCTTTCGGAGCTTTCCTGTGAACACGCACTCGGTCCGGAGTTCGCATGAACAGCATGAGCCGCTCGATCGCCGTCCTCGGAGGCACGGGCCCGGCGGGCATGGGTCTTGCGCTGCGCTGGGCGCGCGCAGGAGAGACCGTAATCATCGGTTCGCGCGACGCCGCGCGGGCCGAGCAGGCGGCCGAGGCCATCCGTAAACGGGCGGGGGCGAACGCCCAAGTTACCGGGATGGAGAATTCGGCAGCCTGCGCGTCGAGCGATCTGCTGGTGCTCACCGTGCCCTTCGAGGGGCAGGCGGCGCTGCTGAAACAGTTGAAGCCTGCGATCCGAGCGGGCAGTATCCTGATTGACGCGACCGTCCCGCTCGCGGCGAGCGTTGGCGGACGCTCCAGTCGCACCCTCGGCCTGTGGCAGGGCTCGGCGGCACAACAGACCGCAGAGTTGGCGCCGAAGGGAGTCTCGGTGGCGGCAGCATTCCAGAATGTTTCCGCGGAGGTGCTGAATGGCGACGAAGACGCGGATTGCGACGTGATCGTGTGCAGCGACGATCCCAATGCCACCCAAGTCGCGATGGACCTGGCCGCGAAAATCGCGCACGTACGAGCGATCGATGGCGGCAAGCTTGAGAACGCGCGTATCGTCGAGCAGATCACCGCACTTCTGATTGGTCTCAACATTCGACACCACGGACACGCCGGAATACGAATCACGGGCTTGCCCAATGGCGCGTACCAGACGGCGCTCGTCCCACGATAAAAGCAGCCGGCGCTCAAAATGACTGCTCCTCTCAGCCACGGATCGGCGACCGAAGGGCCGGCCATCGAATTCGATCATGCCTCGTTCCGCCTGAACGGACGCCCTCTGCTTGAGGATCTGACGCTCCTTGTGAAACAGGGAGAAACTCTGGTCTTGCTCGGCCGCAGCGGCTCCGGGAAGACGACCACCCTGAAGCTGATCAATCGGCTGCTGCTGCCGACAGCAGGCGAGGTGCGGGTGAACGGGCGCGCGACCGCCCAGTGGGACCCGATCCGCTTGCGGCGCAGCATCGGCTATGTCATTCAGGACGGTGGTTTGTTCCCGCACTTCACCGTGGAGCGCAACATTGCGCTGGTGCCGCGGATTGAGAACTGGCCGCGGGCGCGCGTCGAAGAGCGCGTGCGTGAGTTGCTCGCCAAGGTCGGGCTGAATGCGGACCTAGCATCGCGGTATCCGAGCCAACTCTCCGGAGGTCAGCGGCAGCGCGTGGGAGTGGCTCGAGCTCTGGCGGCAGATCCTCCGATTCTGATTCTGGACGAGGCTTTCGGTGCGCTCGATCCCATCACCAGATCGGAGATGCAGAAAGAGTTTCGCGCGCTGCAGCGTCGGATGCAGAAGGCGGTGATTTTTGTTACCCACGATCTGCGGGAGGCTTTGTTCCTGGCCGATCGGATCGCGCTGATGGAACAGGGCCGTCTGGTCGTCGATCTTCCGGTCGGGGAATTTTCGCGTTCCGAAGATCGACTCGTGCGTGCGTATGTGGAAGCGTTCTCCGGATTGCCGGATATTTCCCGGGTTTAGAGTGATCTAGAGGTGGTGACATGAATTTCTTGCAATTCATGATGGCGAATCGCCAGCAGGTGCTCGACCTTACGCTCGAGCACATCACACTGGCAGGAATTGCTACAGTTCTCGCGGCATTGGTCGGGATTCCGCTGGGAATTTTGATCACGCGCGTTCCGCAACTGAGCAAGCCGGTGCTCGGGGGAGCAAATATCATCCAGACCATTCCGAGTCTCGCTTTATTTGGCTTTCTTCTTCCGGCACCGTGGATTGGAGAGCGCGCCGGCCGGCTTGCGGTCCTGGCGCTGGCGCTCTATGCGCTGCTGCCGCTGATTCGCAATACCTATGCGGGCATTCGCGGCGTTGACCCGGCCGTCGTCGAGGCAGGACGCGCCATGGGATTGACCGACCGGCAACTGCTTTTTCAGGTGGAGTTGCCGCTCGCTTCGGGAGTGATTGTGGCCGGAGTGCGCATTGCAACCGTGCTTTCGATCGGGGTGGCGACGATCGCGGCCGCGATCGGCGCGGGCGGACTGGGAGAATTTATTTTTCGCGGACTGGCCATGGTGAACAACCAGGTGATTTTGGCGGGAGCCATTCCGGCGGCGCTATTGGCGCTCGTCGCCGACTTTGTGCTCGGGCGACTGGAGCGGCGGCTTGGATCGGTGCATTTGAAGTCGTAGGACAATTTATCCTTGACCATTGATTCCATCCGCGCCCGCCGGCAACCGATCCGCTGCAAACTCCTATTGCTAGGGCTGGTCTTCCTGCTTTTTTTTCCGAGCACGGGTTGCGAACGCCACGGGGACCGAATTGTGGTCGGATCCAAGAATTTCACCGAGCAACTCATCCTCGGGGAAATCTTCGCTCAAATCATTGAAGCCCGCACTCCTTTGCCGGTTGAGCGCCGCTTTTATCTGGCGGGCACGTTCCTCTGCCAGCAGGCTATTCTGGCCGGACGAATCGATGTCTATCCCGAATACACGGGCACGGCGCTGACCGCGGTTCTCAAACAGCAACCAAGCGGCGACCGGCGGGAAGTTTATCAGCGTGTCGAACGGGGTTACGAAAGCAAATTCGGCCTCCGCGTGGGCCCGCCGCTCGGGTTTGACGATCGCTTCGCCATGGTGATCCGCGGCGACGATGCGCGCCGCCTGCACCTCCAGACGCTGTCACAGGCCGCTCAGTTTACTCCGCAATGGCGCGCCGGTTTCGGATACGAATTCATGGAGCGCCCGGATGGATACAAGGGCCTGGTGGCAAGCTACGGCCTGCGCTTCGCGGAGGCGCCTCGCATCATGGATCTGGGGTTGATTACGCGCGCGCTCAAGGATCGCCAGGTGGATATCATCGCCGGGAATAACACGGATGGCCTGATTCCGGCGCTGGATTTTTTTGTGCTGGAGGACGACCATCATTACTTTCCTCCCTACGAAGCGTTGGCGATCATGCGCGGAGGAATGCTGAAGAGCCATCCCGAAGTTGGAGCCGCGCTCGGCGAACTGGCGGGAGCAATCTCGGACGACGAGATGCGGCGGATGAACTATGCGGTGGATGGGGAACATCGCGACCCGCCTGCGGTGGTGAAAGAGTTTCTGCGGCGGCGCGGGCTGATCCACTAGATTTGCTGGCAAGGACTGGGTCGGATGGAACGGGGACATCGGCTGGCGGGAAGCTGCCGGGTCGCGCCGGCTGGGGCGGGCGAGGGAGCCCGTTTTCGCACGACCCCCACACCAACATTTCAGACGAGCGGGATTACTCTTCGACCGGCTGCGCGTTCAGTTCTTGTTCGGGTTCGCCTCCGGCCAGGCCCTGGGCGATGATCAGGCGATTGGCTTCGATTCGCAGGTCGGGCAGGGCGCGTCCGAACCAGATCGCTCCGATCACGCAGGCGGCCGCTCCGATCGCGACCGTGTCGGGCGCCCCGATGCGGTGCGCTAAGGCTCCTCCGAAGAAGGCTCCGAAGGGAGCCATGCCCATGAACATCATCGAATACACGGACATGACGCGGCCGCGAAGGTGGTCGGGGACCATGGTCTGGACGAGTGTGTTCGAGCAGGCCATCTGCAGCATCATCGAATAACCGGCCGGCAATAGCAGCGCGGCTGATAACCAGAAGGAACGCGAAAACGAAAAAAGAACCAGGCTGATCCCAAAGCTTCCGCAGGCGAGCGCCACCCAACGCCCTAGCCCTTTCACTCCGGTTTTGGCGGCCAGGGTCAAGGCTCCGAACAGAGCGCCAACACCGGTCGAGCCCATCAGGATGCCGAGCCCTCGCGCGCCGCCGTGCAGAATTTTGTCGGCGAAGACCGGCATCAGCACGGTGTAGGGCATGCCGACCAGGCTCACCAGGCCGAGCAGCAGGAGCAGCGCGCGAATGACTTTGGTTCGGTTGACCCAGCCGAAACCTTCGACGATGTCTTCGATCGGCGAATGCTGGCTGGCGCGCGAAGCGCAGTGCACGTGCATCAGCAACAGGCCGACGATCACGGCGATGTAGCTGATGGCGTTGGCGGCAAAGCACCAGCCTTCGCCGATTCTCGACACCAATATTCCGGCTACGGCGGGACCGACGATGCGCGCGCCGTTGAACATCGAGGAATTCAGCGCGATGGCGTTCATCAGGTCTTCTTTGCCGACCATGTCGACCAGAAAAGACTGGCGGCCGGGAATATCGAAGGCGTTGACCACTCCGAGCAGGGCCGCGAGCACGAAAATATGCCACACCTGGATGCTTCCGCCGAGCGTGAGCGCGGCCAGAATCCCCGCCAGGATCATCGAAACGGTCTGGGTGGCGATGACCAGCCGCTGGCGATTGACGCGGTCGGCGGTGATTCCTCCCAGCGGGGCAACGAGGAAAACCGGAAACTGACTGGCAAAGCCGACGCTTCCGAGCAGGAGGGGGGAATTGGTCATCCGATAGACCAGCCACGCCTGAGCCACGGTCTGCATCCAGGTGCCGGTGAGGGAGATGAGTTGTCCGCCGAAGAAGAGCTGAAAATTGCGGTGGCGTAAGGCGCGCAGGGTGGTGACCCATTTCGCCTGCGGCGGGGTTTTCGCCTCCGTTTCTTCGCTCGTAGCCGTAGCGGAATTTTGCTTGGCGCTCACCTTCTAGAACTTTTTCACATCTTTCGGATGACAGCAACCGTCGGAGGGATGCGGAGAGCAGTTCGATCGAGTTTTTTGTCGCTGCCGAGGTTGGCCCTGTTTACTTTCAATGCGGATTTCCACAGGCTGGGCGGGTGACCGACTTGCAACTTCCCCGCCGCTCCGATCCGCGATAGAGTTGAAGTTCGAGAGTGAAGTTCACCGGGGCCGAGATCCGGGAAGGATACACATGAGCACAGCTCCCAATCGTCTGGAACGCCGAGCCGCGCAGCGCTTCGAAATCCACCAGTCATTGTCATTGGCCGTTCATTTCGAAGGACGCACTGTGCCCGGATTTATTCAGAATTTGAGCGGCCGCGGAATATTTTTTTACGCCGAGACAACGCTTCCAGAAGGAGCGGTCGTCGAATTAACCTTTACCATGCCCTCCGAAATAACCCTGGCGGAAAGCATGCCGGTACGCGGTCGTGGTCGAGTGTTGCGCACCTCGGCTTCTCCGGCCGGGCAGTTCCAGGCGGGTCTGTCTCCGACAGGCGAGCGAAACGGAATCGCGGTGCGACTCGATTCCTTCCAATACTTGCCCTCCGACGAGCCCATCTTTCGGTTCGTGCGAGTTTCGGCTGCCAGTGCCGTCGGAGCCGCTTCCGGTCCGGCGCCTCGCTGAAACCGGCTTTTCCCGGCGCTTTCCCGACCTCCGGTTTTCCACATCGCGCTCGTCTTTCCAAGCGCTGGCCTTTGCCTTACAATGGGACAACCCAGCAGCTGACGGGATTTGTTCCCCCAATTGACCGCCAGCGACCTGCCCTTCGTCTGTGGTCCCATATCCTTCGATTACGAAGGTCATTTGGCCTGGACGCTGGAAGTTCGTAGCATGACTAAGAACACTGAGAATGAGAATCGAGTTATGCCCGGGATCGCCGTCGCCCTTCTGACTGAGGATCGCGAACAATCCGTCGTATTGCACAGCCGAGTGGAGAGCACCAATCTGGCTCGGACCGTACTGAAGCATGTCGGGTTCCCGACCGGACCGAGCGACGCGGTTCTGCGTCAATTGCAGGACCAGCGCGCCGAGGTTGTGCTGGTCGATATCGATCCGCATAATCCGCAGCGGGCCATCCGGACGATCGAACTGATCCACGCCAACACTCCGGAGGTTACGATTTTTGCGGTGGGCGAAATGAATCAGCCCGCAAATATCGTTTCCGCGATGCGAGCCGGGGCGCGCGAGTTTCTCGATCATAATGCCAGCCGCGAAGCTTTGATCGAAGCCTTCACCCGCTTCTCGACCACACTGAGCCGGTCGCAACGCAGTTCGAGCAAGGCTCGCGTCTTCACTTTTCTCAACGCCAAGGGCGGAGCCGGCGCCACCACTGCCGCGGTCAATACCGCGGTCGCGCTGCAGGAGACTCACGGGCGGGTGGTGCTGGTGGACTTCGCTCCGATCGGCCACGCTGCCCTGCAACTGAATCTGCGGCCGCAATTCACGATCATCGACGCCTTACAGAATCTGCATCGCATGGACGGTTCGCTGCTTGATGGCCTGATGACTCCGTATCGCAACGGCCTTCATCTGCTGGCCGGCGCCCAACAGCCGCACAACGCGGTCCCGACCGGCTCGGAACTGGCTCGTCTTTTCGACCTGCTGGTCGGCCAGTATCACTTCGTCGTGCTCGATTGCTCGGGCCGGATGGATGGAACGCTGCAGTTGATCTGCGATCTCTCGAACGCCGTGCTGCTGGTCACGCAGACCGACGTCGTTTCGCTGTGGAGCGCCGGCCGGATTCACGCCTTTCTGCAAGAAGGCGCGGGCCGCGATCGACTGCGGGTGGTGCTCAACCGTTACAAGAAGATTCCCGGCTTCACCGACGAAGACGTCGAGAAAGCCACCAACTGCAAGGTGCTCTGGAAGGTGCCCAACAACTACCAGGTCATCGGACCGGCGATTGACAAGGGCAGCCCGGTCGGCTCGCAGGGGAATCACGAAATCGGCCGCTCCTATCAAGGATTGGCCGCGGAACTGGCGGGCGCGACTACGTCCTCTGAGGGCGCGCTTTCGCTGCTCTACCAGCACGACAAGGGCGACAGCAAGCATCGTGGCGCCAGCCACCTGGTTGTGTCGCCGCTACGCGCCGGTCAATAGCTGTAGCTGGGATTCGCCGCCAATCGTTCCTCCCCGTCCGCCGCCTGACCTCGGCAATTTCCAGCCTTTGTTAGAATCAGGGGTTCATCGATGACGCAGCAAACCGCTGTTCAAATCTTTTATCAGATGATCGCGTTCCTGTTTGCCATCAGCGTGCACGAGTCCGCCCATGCCTGGACCGCGTCGCGCTGCGGCGATCCTACGGCCCGCATGCTGGGACGGGTCTCGCTGAATCCGATTCGCCACATCGACTTGTTTGGCACGATCATATTGCCGCTCGTCGCCGCCATCAGCCACATCCCTTTGCTCGGCTGGGCAAAGCCGACGCCGGTAGACCCGCGGAATTTTCGCAATCCGGTGATGGATGACATTCTGACTTCGGTGGCCGGCCCGGTGAGCAATTTCATGGTTGCCACCGGAGCGCTTCTGTTGCTCGGCGGCATCTCGCTTTCATCGGACTCGGGACACACTCTGGTGAGCGGACTGGCGGGTAGTTTTGGTGGCGTCTCGTCCGATTCGGCACTCGCGCCGATTGCGATGCTGCTCTATGTGCTCATGATCATCAACATCGTTCTGGCCGTCTTTAACCTCATTCCGGTTCCGCCGCTCGACGGCAGCCACGTGCTGCGGCATTTTCTATCGGAGCCGGTGCGGATGGTCTACGACCGCATCGGCTTCTTCGCGCTGCTGGCGCTGGTCTATCTGGCGCCCGGCCTGATCAGTGGCTTGATCGGCCCGTTTGTTCGCTTCTATCTCTCCCTGCTGGGCAAATTCTGAATGACGATTCCTTCGACCAAGAAACGCGTGCTGAGCGGAATGCGGCCGACCGGCAAACTGCACCTGGGAAACTACGTGGGTGCGCTCGAAAACTGGGTCCGCATGCAGGAGCAGTATGACTGCTTTTTCGTGATCGTCGACTGGCACGCGCTCACCACCGACTACGCCGACCCATCCCATCTGAAAGAAAACTTGGCCGACGTGCTGCTCGATTGGCTGGCGGCGGGGCTTGATCCCGCGAAGTGTGTGATGTTCATTCAATCCCACGTGCCGGTGCACGCGGAATTGCATCTGCTGCTTTCGATGATCACCCCCCTCGGCTGGCTGGAGCGCGTCCCGACCTACAAAGAGCAGAAGGAAAACATCAAGGAAAAAGACCTGGGCACATACGGGTTTCTCGGTTATCCCGTGCTGCAAGCGGCAGATATTTTGATCTACAAGGCCGACGTTGTTCCGGTGGGCGAAGATCAGGTGGCCCACGTCGAGCTGACCCGCGAAATCGCGCGGCGGTTCAACGGCTTCTACTCCGGGAAGCGCGAATATGTTTTCCCGGAACCGGCGGCTCTGCTTACCCCCGCTCCCCGCCTGCCGGGCACCGACGGCCGCAAGATGTCAAAGTCGTACGACAATGCGGTGATGCTCACCGATCCAGAACCGGTCGTGCGGGAGAAGCTGAAGACCATGATCACCGATCCTGCCCGTGTGCGGCGCAGCGATCCCGGCAATCCCGATGTGTGTCCGGTGGGCGACCTGCACAAAATATTCAGCAGCAAGGAAACGATCGCGAAAGTGTACGAAGGCTGCCGGTCGGCTGGAATTGGCTGCATCGAATGCAAGAGCTGGGTCTCGGATGCTCTGGTCAAGATCCTCAACCCGATGCAAGAGCGCCGAAAAAAATACGAGGACCATCCGGGGCTCGCCTGGGATATTCTGGAAGCGGGTTCGGCCCGCGCTCGCGAGGTTGCAGGCGCTACGATGGAGGAGGTCCGCAGCTCGATGGGTCTCGACTACGAGAAGGGTTCCGCGAAGTGACGGATTGGTCTCAACCCGTATCCGAGCAGGCGCTCGTCGAGGGTTCCGGGCACGACCCGACTTCGGTCGTGTCTGCGGATCCGCGACGAGCCGCGTTTCTACCGGCGAGCCCGGCCGCCGCGGCCAAGTCCGCCCAAGGCGATGCGAGCGATTTCCCGTTTTCGATCGCGCTGGGCGAAATCTATGAAGGGCCGCTCGACCTGCTGCTCGACCTGATCCGCAAACAGGACATCGACATCTACGACATCCCCATCGCCAGGATCACGGCACAGTATCTTGCCTATGTCGAGCGCATCCGCGAACTCGACGTCAATCTCGCTTCCGAGTTCATCTACATGGCGTCGGTACTGATTCACATCAAGTCGAAGATGTTGTTGCCCCGCGATCCGCTTGCTCCCGCCGACGCGCAGGAAGATCCTCGCAACGAACTCGTCAACCGGCTGCTCGAGCACGAAAAGTTCAAATCGGCGGCGCAAATGCTCCTGCAGAAACAGCAGATTGAAGATGCGGTGCTGAGCAATCCCGCGATCCGGGAGTTCATGGAAGCCGAAGGCACCGAGCCCGAACTCGCCGCCGATGTCATCGATCTGGTCAAGACCTTCCAGCAAATCCTGGACCGGGCGCGCAACCGGCCAATCCTGGCAGTCGACGAAGACACGGTCACGGTGGGCCGGATGATCCAGTACCTGCACCGTCGGCTCTCGCTCGAAGATCGTCCCATCCGCCTGAAACAGATGCTCGGAAATGTGGCGTCGCGACCAGCGCTGGTGTGCATGTTTCTGGCGTTGCTCGAACTGGTGCGCTTGCAGGCGATCCAGGTGCGGCAGGACCGCGTCTTCGGCGAGGTGCTGGTGAGAAAGCATTCTCACTTCGAAGAAGTGATGACCGAACAAGCTGCGGTGCGCGATGATTGGAAGTGAAAGGTCGGTCGTCGTTTCGTCGTTCGCCGCTCGCAACCCAAGCTGCGAGCTACCATCCAGGGCCGAAACGACCCAGGCCGAAACGACCCAGGCCGAACGACCGAGGGCCGAGCAACCGATGATTAGCGACCCACGACTCGCGACCGACGACGATTTATGAGTCTCAGACCCCAACTCGAAGCCATCATTTACGCTGCGGAAGTGCCCATTTCGCTTGACCAGATTCTTTCGCTGGTAAAAGAATCGTTGCTGGCCGAAACTCCGGGAATGGATGCCGCGGAAATGAAATCACGCATCCGCGCCGCGCTCGAAGACCTCATCGCGGATTACTCCGGTCGGGATCACGGAATCGAAATTCGCCAAGTCGCCGGCGGATACCGCATGTCCACCAAACCCGAGCAGCACGACGTGGTGCGTGCGTTTGCGAAAAGCCTGAAGCCGCCTTTCCGGTTGTCGCTGCCGGCGCTCGAGACCCTGGCGGTCATCGCCTACAAGCAGCCGGTCACGGTGCCCGAGATCAGCGAAATTCGCGGCGTAGATTCCGGCGGAGTCATCGCCACCCTGCTCGACCGCAAACTCATCACCACCGCCGGCAGGAAGGCTGTGATCGGCCGCCCGATTCTCTACAAGACCAGCAAGGAGTTTTTGCTGCGCTTCGGGCTCAAGGACGTCAACGAACTGCCCAGCATGGAGGAATTCGAGAAACTGCTGGCCGAGTCGTTTCAGAGCGACCTCCCGAGCGAAGGCACGGCGGTAGAAGTGTCTTCGGGTTCGCCGCCCCCTGAAGGGGACGATCCTTCCACGACCGCTTCGGAAGACGCGCCCCCCGAAGAGAAACTGGGGTGGGGCACCCAGAGTGGTTCCGAACTCGAAGCTGAACAGACCGAAGCGCACGCCGCCACCAAACCGGAGTAGCCATGCCCGCCGAACGTCTGCAAAAAATCATTGCTGCGGCCGGAGTAACATCCCGCCGCAAAGCCGAAGAACTGATCGCCTCCGGCCAGGTTCTGGTCAACGGTCAGGTGGTGACGCAGCTCGGCACCAAAGCCGATCCCGAACAAGACCACATCCGCGTGAATGGAAAATTGCTGCACGGCCCCGAGCGGTACACCTACGTCGTACTGAACAAGCCTAAAGGATATGTGACCACGGTCAGCGACGAGAAGAAGCGTCCCACGGTGATGGACCTAGTAGGCAAGGTGAAGGGGCGGGTGTATCCCGTGGGGCGTCTGGACTGGGCGAGCGAAGGCCTTCTGCTGATGACCAACGACGGCACGCTGGCCAATGCTCTGATGAAAGCGTCTTCGAACGTGCCCAAGACTTATGTGGTGAAAGTCGCCGGCCAGCCCGACGAAGGCAAGCTCGACAAGCTTCGCCACGGTGTTTCGATCGCCGAGAAAGGCGGCCGGCGCGTGCGCACGGCACCGGCCAGGATTCGCCTGATCCGCGAAGGCGATAATCCGTGGCTTGAAGTGACCATCATTGAAGGCCGCAACCGCCAAGTCCGAAAAATGTTTGAAGAGGTTGGACACCACGTGGAAAAAATCCGACGCGTGCAGTATGGTCCTCTGGCGCTTGATGTGCCGCCAGGAGATTGGCGCAACCTGACGCTGCTCGAAGTTGCCAAGCTAAAAACGGCTGCCTCGGGCCAGAGAGTTGCGCCCCCGCCGAGCCCTCGCATTCCGCTGCGACCGCCGAAAGCGGTTCGCGCAACGCGCCCGGCGCGACCGTCGCAATCAAGGAAGCTCTCGGCGATGTCCAAGGCGAAGCCCCAGGCGAAGAGTCGGCACGGCTAACGAACGCGGAAGGGAATTGTTGCCGCGACCCAGAAACTGCCGAGCGGCGCTCGGCTTGGATGGGTGAGACAACCCGTCCCCACAAAAATTCCCGCACTAACGATTCGCTTCCTCAAGCATCGGCAATCGGGCGGCGCCGTACAAGCCGGCGTCGCTTCCCAACAGGGCGCGAGTGATGATGGTCGTGCGGGCCGGGCCAGCCTCAGGTTGCGTGGCGGCGCTTTGGTTTGTGGCCGTCGCATCGGGCGGGGCGGTGGCAATATACACAAACGAGCGACGGCGCAACTGTTCGAAAATTGACGGCGAGAAAGCGTCCCAGGCGCTCGATGCGCCCCCGCCAATCACATAAATCGGCAGGTTCAAGGAATTGACCATCGCCGAGAGCACAATACCCAGGCAACGTCCCACCTGCCGGAAAATGCGGCGAGCATCTTCATCGCCTTGCATCGCGAGATGGTAAATCGATTTCGAGCTGAACTCCGGGTCGGATTGCGCAGCGCGTGCCAGCGCCGAATCGCCGTGGTTCGAGATCGCTTCCCGCGCCATGCGGACCACGGCCGTTGCCGAAGCGTATTGTTCCAGGCAGCCGCGATTCCCGCACCCGCAAAGTTGTCCCTCGGGTTCAATCGTGGTGTGCCCAAACTCCCCGGCCATGCCGTTTGCGCCGCGCCAGATTTCGCCGCCGAGGACCAGTCCGCCGCCGACGCCGGTGCCGAGGGTCAGCATCGCCATGTCGGAGAAATCCTTGGCCGCGCCCAGCCATTTTTCTCCGAGAGCGGCGACGTTGGCGTCATTTTCGAGGATCACAACGGTCTTCAGGCGCTGCTCGATTTCGGCGCGAACCGGGTAGTTGACCCAACCCGGCAGGTTGGGCGATTCGCGCAACAGGCCCGTCTGCATGTCGATGATGCCGGGCACGCCGATGCCGATGCCGAGCAAGGGGGCGGCGTCCTTGAATCTCTCCGACATGTGCTGAATGGCGTCGCACATGTCGCCGATCACGTGTTCGCGCCCCAGCGAAACCTTGGTGCCGAGCGTAACTTTCTCGATCAGTTTGCCTTGCTCATCTACGGCTGCGATCCGCAAGTTCGTGCCGCCCAGGTCCACTCCAATTGAAAATCGATTCATAGATTTGTTCCCGAAGAAGGACTCGGTCGTCGGTTTGCGGGAGCTATTGGCCCTCTCTTTTTACAGTGCGAGGGGCAATTCGTCAATATTAAATCGTTGTATTAGGGCTATTTTTGACACTTCGAGCAGTAGTGGCTGCTGCGGCCGGTGAGCACGATGCGCCGGATCGGGGTCCCGCACACCAGGCACGGCTCACCTTCGCGGCCATACACGCGATGCTGAAGCTGAAAAAATCCTTCTTCTCCATCGGCGTCGACATAATCAGAAATCGAAGATCCGCCGAGCGTGATGGCCTCGCTCAGAACCTCCCGCACCACCCGGTGCAACTTGCCCAGCTGCTCCCGCGTGAGCGACCCTGCCCGCCGGCGGGGACGGATGCCGGCTCGAAACAGGCTCTCGTCGGCATAGATGTTGCCCACTCCGCGCAGCAATTTCTGGTTCAGAAGCGCGCTCTTCATTGCAGTTTTGCGCCCGCGGAAAAGGGTCACGAACCCCTCCTCGCTCACCTCCAGCGGTTCCACGCCTCCAGGATCGAAGCCGCCCGGTTGAAGATGAACGCTGAGCTTGCCAAACATCCGTGGATCGATAAACCGCAGTTCGCGCCCGGAACCGAGCGTCGCAATCAGGTGAGTGTGCTTGGCAATCTCCGCTTTAGGTTCGGAGACCATCATGCGTCCGGTCATTCCGAGATGAACGATCCACTGCGCCGTCTTTAAGGAGACGGCTTGCGGTCGCTTGCCGCGCGCCGTGCGTTGAGCTCTCTTGGTTGGAGCGCGAGCTGCGCGGGATTGTTCCTCGAGATCGAAGACAATGTGTTTGCCCGCGCGGTGCACCCGCACGATCCGCTTGCCCTCAAGCACGGAGGCAATCAGGCTCGCTGGCGACTTGAGCGGCTGCTTCCGCGAACCGATCCAGACAGATTCGACGGTGTCCCCGGCCACGCGCTGGTCGAGGCCTCGGGCAATGGTTTCAACTTCGGGGAGTTCGGGCACACCGTCAGGATACAAGATGCGTGAGGGGACGGGTTCTGGCCCCTTCCCGGCGGGGTCGGCAAACGCGTCGCCACGCATTTCATCCTTCGCCGAAATTCACGCCGAAATTCGCGCCGAAATTCAGGTTTGCCCCTCCCCAGCCCCATTCGGTATGCTAGAGCGTACACACCAAAGCACCGCCTGTCTCCCGGTTCCCCAGTCCATTCAGCAGCGGCGCAACCAGTGTGTGCGACCCCAGGGGCGGGCTTCAGTTTGCGGCCGCGCAAATTCGGAGCGGAGTTTTCATTGAGCAGCGTCAAAACCAGCAGAGGCAGAACTGCGGTCATCGTCGGAGCGCAGTGGGGCGACGAGGGCAAGGGCAAGATTGTCGACGTGCTCACGCAGACTTTTTCGGTGGTGGCCCGCTACGCCGGCGGCCACAACGCCGGACATACGGTCATCATCAACGGGAAGAAATTCATCCTGCAACTGGTGCCTGGAGGGATTCTGCGGCCCGAGTGCACGAGCGTCGTCGGCAATGGCGTGGTGATTGATCCGCTGGCCTTTCTGAAGGAAGTCGCTGCCCTGCGCGCTGCCGGTGTGAAGGTGGACGGCAACCTTTTTGTCTCGAATCGCGCACAGGTGATTCTTCCCTACCACCGCATGATGGAGCTGGGCTCGGAAAACGCTCCCGGACGGGTGAAGATCGGAACCACGTCGCGCGGCATCGGCCCGGCTTACGAAGACAAAATGGGACGCCGCGGGTTGCGGGTCGCCGACCTGCTCGATACCCAACTGCTGCGCACCCACATCGAAAACGCGTGCCGGGAAAAAAACACGATCGCGCACGCGCTGTTCAACTCCGAGCCGCTCGATGCCGACAAGATGTTCCGCGAATACGCCGACGCGGCGCGCGAGATTGCTCCTTTTGTCTCGGACACCGCGCTGCTGTTGAACCGCGCGCTGGCCGATGGCAAGTCGATCGTCTTCGAAGGCGCACAGGGCACGATGCTCGACATCGATCATGGAACTTATCCATTTGTGACCTCGTCGAGCGCGACTTCCGGTGGGGCCGCCACCGGAACCGGCGTGCCTCCGACATTGATGGATACGGTCATCGGCATTACCAAGGCCTATTGCACTCGCGTTGGCGGCGGACCGTTTCCGAGCGAACTCATGGGCGCCGAGGGCGAGGACTTGCGCAAGCGGGGCAACGAATTCGGCGCTGTCACCGGACGTCCGCGCCGCACCGGCTGGCTCGATTTGCCTCTGCTGCGTTACGCTGGCATGATTAACGGCATCTCCTGGCTGGTGGTCACGAAATTGGATGTGCTCGACCATCTGAGGGAGATTCCAGTTTGCGTGGGGTATAAAGTGGACGGCAGAGAGACCGACGAAGTTCCGGCTCAGGCCTGCGGCTACGAGAAGATCGAATGCATCTACCGCAACCTGCCGGGCTGGGCCAGCCCGACGCAGGACATTCGCACAGTGGAAGGGTTGCCCAAGGCCGCGCGCGAATACCTGGCCTTCATCGAGAACGAAACCGGCGCGCGAGTGGCAATGATTTCGACAGGGCCCGATCGCGAGCAGACGATTCTGGTCACCGACTTCATCAACGCGTTGGGCCTGAAGAGTCCGGCGGCAGAAGACTAATTCAACCGAGAGAGAAAGAACGGAGCGACGGATGGTGGTGTTGGCCGTAACCTGGATGGCAAAAATCGGACACGAGTCCGACGTGGCTGCGATCTTCGAAAAACTCACAGCCGAATCACGCAAAGAGCCGGGCTGCCTGATGTATCAGGTGCATAAGCACAAGACCGATCCGCGCCGGTTCTTCATTTACGAACAGTACAAGGACGACGCCGCCATTGAGGCGCATCGCTCTGCCCCGCACTTCCTGCAGATGGCAAAAAAAGATTTGCCCAAGATTGCCGATCGCACCGAGGGGCATCTGTTCGAGCCGCTCGGCTAGTAGGGTGGAGCTCTCATTTCCCGGTTCTCGGTGCTCGGAAAAACCGTGCCCTCTTTCTCCCTGGGAACTGAAAACCGGGAACGGTAGTTACTGCTCCAATTCGTAACCTGCGAAAAAAAAGCTCAACTCGAAGCGCGCAGCTTCATCGGCGTCGGAGCCGTGAATCGCGTTGTACTCGATGCTGCTGGCCCATTTCTTGCGGATGGTGCCCTCCTCGGCGCTGGCCGGGTTGGTCGCGCCCATCAACTTGCGCAGATCGGCGATGGCGTTCTCTTTTTCGAGCGCGAGCGCCACCAGCGGGCCACTCGACATGAATCGGGTCAGCGAACTGTAAAACGGCCGGCTCGCGTGGACGGCGTAGAACTGCTCCGCCTGGTGCTGGGAGATCTCCAGCATCTTCATGGCCAGAATGCGGAACCCGTTCTTCTCGAATTGCTCGATGATGTCTCCGACCGCGTTTTTCTTCACCGCGTCGGGCTTGATGATCGTCAGTGTGCGCTGCAGTGTTTTCATAAGCTCAGAAGTTCAGTTCTCAGCTGCCCAACAACTCCGCGGACCGGGAATCGGGGCAAGCCCGGTCTCTACACCTTCACTCCCAGCGTGGACGCGAGCGTTTCTCCAATGTCTGCCGGCGATTTCGCGACCTTGAGGCCAGCGGCTTCCATGGCGGCAATCTTTTCGGCTGCGGTGCCCTTGCCGCCGGAGATGATTGCGCCAGCGTGGCCCATGCGGCGTCCGGGAGGAGCAGTCTGTCCGGCGATGAAGCCGACGACCGGCTTCTTCATGTGCGTCTTGATGAAATCCGCGGCAGCTTCCTCCGCATTGCCGCCGATTTCGCCGATCATGATCACGGCTTCGGTCTGCGGATCGCGGTTAAACAGGTCGAGCGCATCGACGAAATTCGTTCCGATAATCGGATCGCCGCCAATGCCAATCGCCGTCGACTGCCCGATCCCGCGTTGCGTGAGCTGATGGACCGCTTCGTAAGTCAGTGTCCCGGAGCGCGATACGATCCCGACATTGCCTTCTTTGTGGATTGCCCCCGGCATGATCCCGATCTTGCATTTGCCCGGGGATATGATGCCCGGGCAATTGGGTCCAATCAGACGGGAGCGCCGGTTCTGGAGGAACTCCCAGGCGCGCACCATGTCGAGCGTGGGAATGCCTTCGGTGATGCAGACGATGAGCTCAATTTCGGCATCGGCTGCTTCCATGATCGCGTCGGAGGCAAACGGCGGGGGCACAAAAATCACCGTGGCATTGGCGCCCGTTTTGTCCGCAGCTTCCTGAACGGTATTGAAGATCGGCCAGCCTTCGTGCGTCGTCCCGCCCTTGCCGGGAGTGACGCCGCCCATGACCTGCGTACCGTAAGCCGCGCAGGCCTTCGCGTGGAAGGTGCCTTCGCGGCCGGTAAGACCCTGCACGATTAATCGAGTTCTCTTATCAACCAGGATTGCCATAATTGGTCTCTCTCTCAAAAAAACTGCCGGTGCGGTGACGGGCCTTGCCCGGTCCCGGCGGGGCGTAGCCCCGCTACCACCCGACCGGTTAGGCCCCGGATCGCGCCGCTGCTACCACCTTGTCGGCCGCATCTTTCATTGTCTCAGCAACCACGAAGTTCAGCCCCGACTCCATCAGGATTTTCTTGCCTTCCTGAACATTGGTGCCTTCCAGTCGCAGCACCACGGGCAGTTGGAGATTGGTTTTCTTCGCGGCTTCGATGACGCCGGCAGCGAGCGTATCCACCCGCAGAATGCCTCCAAAAATATTGATCAGCACGGCTCGCACACTCTTGTCGCTCAGCAGAATTTCAAAGGCGTGGGCCACCTGTTCCGCGTTCGCCCCGCCGCCCACATCGAGAAAGTTGGCCGGCATGCCCCCCGCGTATTTGATGATGTCCATGGTGGCCATCGCCAGACCGGCGCCGTTCACCATGCAGCCCACGCTGCCGTCGAGCTTGATGTAGTTGAGGTTGTATTTCGACGCCTCCACCTCGAGCGGATCTTCCTCTGCGACGTCGCGCAGTTCGCGAAGGTCGGGATGCCGAAACAGGGCATTGTCGTCAAAGGTCAGCTTCGCATCGAGGGCGAACAACCGTCCGTCCGTACAGGTGATGAAAGGGTTGATTTCGACGAGCGAAGCGTCCGTTTCGAGAAACGCGCGGTAAAGGCCGGTCAGAAACTGTACCGCAGAATGAACCTGGTGCGGCTTCAGTCCCAGGGTAAACGCGATTTTACGCGCCTGAAATGGCTCGAGCCCCATGCCCGGATCGATGTACTGCTTCAGGATCGCTTCCGGCCGCTCGGCCGCCACTTGCTCAATCTCCATGCCGCCCGCGGCCGACGCCATGAACACCGGCTTGCCCTCGCCGCGATCCACCAGTATGCCGAGATACAGTTCTTTTTCAATCGGCAGCGTCTCTTCGACCAGCAACCGATGCACAATGCGGCCTTCCGGCCCGGTCTGATGCGTGACCAGTTTCATGCCCAGCATCTTGGCGGCAATCTCGCCCGCTTCTTCGACCGACTTGGCAATCTTGACGCCGCCGCCCTTGCCGCGTCCGCCGGCGTGGATTTGCGCCTTCACCACGACTCCGGTCGCACCGGAGCCAAGGATGTCCTTGGCCGCGGCCTCCACCTGTTCTCGCGTGGTCGCCATCACTCCCCGGGGCACGGCGACGCCATACTTCTTCAGAATTTCCTTACCCTGATACTCATGAATTTTCATAGTGATTCCAGATCGGTCGTTGATCGTTGGTCTTCGGTCGTTTGTCGCTTGCGGTCACGAGCCGCGACGATGCCTTACATGGACTCCTGCGGGGACTCTGCTTGCGGCTTCAGACAATGTCCAGCAAACCTATGATTCTATAGAAGGGAGAACGGTTGGTGCAAACGGGAACGCATGGCCCGGTAAAGTCTACTCATCGTATTGCCAGCAGAAACGCGAGAGAGAAACTCCGGCTTATTTCCCTTCGACCGACTGCAGGCAACGGCCGTAGAGTTCGAGCAACTGAGCGGCGTAATCCTCGGGCTTGGCGGCCGCACCCGTACCCTGGAAGCCGACTCCGGCGCCAGTCGTCTTGCCGTAGCTGGTGGTCATGGCGATGAATTTCATGAGATCAAGCGCAATGTCTTCGTTGCGGCGGGAGCCGAGAGGAAGAGCGGGCATTTCCATGATGAAAACTCCTGATGAAGCAAAATCCGCCGGTTTTGCCGGCCCTGCCGCGATGATAGCAGAACTCGAAAACGGCCAACTTCACCGGGGTCGAGCGGACCCTCGTGTCGAGCGCCTTTGACCTTGCTCTTCAGAGTCAGAATCAAAGTCAGAATCAAAGTCAAAATCAACTTCAAAGACAGCGGAGCCGCTCCACTCGAACCACCCTCTACCCCACCTCGACCAACCCGTAACCGAGCACCCAACGCGACCGCATTTCGCGAAGCGCCCGATCAATCTCATCGTTTGATATTTCCGAATTCGGCCCAGCGATCACAAACGCAGCCTCGCGCTTGGCGGCTTCGAGAAGCTGGCGATCGCGGATGATGTTCGCCACACGAAAGCTCGGGATGCCCGCCTGCTTCGTACCGAAAAATTCGCCGGGGCCGCGCAATTCGAGATCGAGCTCGGCGATTTGGAACCCGTCGTTCGAGCGCACCATCGCGTCGAGACGGCGTTCGCCTTCTTCGGAAACTTTTTCGCCCCGCATGAGAACGCAGTAAGATTTCGCCGCGCCGCGCCCGATGCGTCCGCGCAACTGGTGGAGCTGCGCCAGGCCAAACCGGTCGGCGTGCTCGATCACCATCACGGTCGCGTTTGGGACGTCGACGCCGACTTCGATCACCGTTGTCGCAACCAGAATCTCGATCTTGCCTTGTTGAAACTCGCGCATCACGCGTTCTTTTTCGTCGGCGTCAAGACGGCCATGCAGCAAACCGACGTGCAGTTCGGGGAAAATCTTGTCGCGTAACTGCCGGTGCATCTGCTGCGCCGCCTTCAGTTCGCGCTCTTCGTTCTCTTCAATCACCGGATATACCACGTAGGCTTGGTGTCGAGCGCCGATCTGTTTGCGCACGAATTCCCAGACTTCGGGTGCGCGCTCCTCGGGCACGGAACGGGTTACGACCGGTGTTCGCCCCGGCGGAAGCTCGTCGAGCACGGAGACGTCGAGATCGCCGTAGAGAGTGAGGGCGAGCGTGCGCGGGATGGGTGTCGCTGTCATCACTAGCACATCGGGCTCGGGGTCTTTTGAATGGGTGGAGCGCCGGGCGTCGCCGCCCCTCTGGCCAGGGCGGAACCCCGCCGCCCCACCGGCTTCCTCCGATTTTTTCATCAGCTTCAGCCGTTGCATCACACCGAAGCGGTGTTGTTCGTCGACCACGACCAGGCCCAGATTTTCGAACTCGACGTGATCCTGAATCAGTGCGTGCGTTCCGATCACCAGTTGCGCGTTCCCCTGCGCAATGTGGCGGCGCACATCGCGTTTGCGATCCTGTTCGAGCGAGCCGGTCAGGAGCACGATGCGGTATCCGGCTGGCTCGAGAATCTGGCGGGCGAAGAAGTAATGCTGTTGCGCAAGAATTTCGGTCGGCGCCATCAGCGCGGCCTGGTAGCCGTTTTCGATGGCGATGATCGCGGCTTGAAAGGCCACGATCGTTTTGCCCGACCCCACGTCGCCTTGCAGCAGGCGGCGCATGGGGCTGGGCGTCTGCATGTCGGTGGCGATTTCTTTCAGCACGCGTTTCTGGGCAGCGGTCGGATGAAACGGCAGTATTTTCTTAATCGCCTCGCGAACTCGATCGTTCAGCTGAAAAGCGATTCCGGTTTGCGCTTTTTGTTCCCGCCGCTTGAGTTCCAATCCAAGCTCGATGAAAAAGAGCTCGTCAAAGATCATCCTGATATGGGCTGGCGTGCGCGACGCCTGCAGATCGGCAAAGCTTTCACCCGCATCGGGCCAGTGCACCTTCCACAACGCTTCGCGCGGAGACAACAAGCTCAGGTGCATGCGCACCGCGGCCGGAATGGGATCGGGAAGATCGGGATTCACATTTTCTAGCGCCCCCCGGATAATGCGCCGGAACCAGCGGGGCGTGAGCTTGCCCTGGCCGGTCGATTCGTAGATGGGAACGATGCGTCCGATTTCGAGCGAGGCGGCCGCTTTCTTTTCCGCGTCGTCGGCCCCGCCTTCTTCATGCATGTCACCCAGAATCTCGAATTGCGGCTGGACGATCTGCAATTCGCCGTCGCGATCCTGTTCGACCTTGCCGTAGAGCGCCACCATCTGTCCTGCTTGGAAGCGATCCTGAAGATAGTGGGCGTTGAACCAGATACACTTCAACCGGGTACGGCCGTGGCCGACCGTGAGTTGAAAGATGGGCATGCGGCGAGTGCGAAACAGTCCGGAGTTGCGGACTTCGGCGATCACCGTCGCCATTTCTCCGGCGCGCAACTCGGCTACCGAACGCGGGTTCAGCCTGTCTTCGTAGCGGAAGGGCAGGTAGTGCAGCAGGTCGTCAACGGTCGCAATACCCTTGGCGGCAAGGATCTCGGCCAGGCGCGGGCCGATGCCTTTCACAAACTGCACTGGAGTGGACGGATCCAGCATCTCAATGGATGTTAGCAGCCGGAGTCCGGTTGCGCCCGTTTCTGGCGCGAGGGGGTGGAGGAGCGGAGGCCGGCTGGCGTGGGAGTTCGACCCAGACTGGGATATGAAGAATGATGAGAACAACGACGATGAAGAATTTTCTTGACGCGCTCGTGGCCGTGCTCTCCGGCAACGCCATCTACTATCTGCTCATGCCTCACTTGCCCGCCGTGGCGCGGCACCAGCTCTTCAGGGAAGATTGGGGACTGCTGGCGGATTTCGCGATCTGCACGGTGATCTTTGCAGTCGTGAAATATGCGCGGCGAGATGAAGTGTGACTGTCGTAAACTCGTCCGAACGGATGCTCACCAAAAGTTCACTTGCCGGCACGCTCTGTTCAGGCACTTTGGGTTCAGGCACTCGAGTTTCGGACCCCCTATGCTGAAGCCGCGCGAGCCGATTGCCGGTCTCAGTCCCTACCGCTCGCCGATCACGAACCGCTCCGGCCTGAGTCTCGATCTTAATGAAAGCATGGCTGGATGCTCGCCGCGCGTGCTGGCGCGCCTGCGCTCGCTACAGGCGGCGGAGGTGTCGCTCTATCCGCAGCGCGAGCTGGGCGAGCTGCTGGTGGCGAATTTTCTGGGTCTCGCGCCCGAGCAGGTGTTGCTCACCAATGGAATGGATGAAGCGCT
>Ga0302325_10000602_pt1 | contig 98482 bp, 81 predicted proteins | sample Palsa_T0_2_FD_201948 | JGI IMG/M metagenome (GOLD analysis project Ga0302325, IMG submission 201948) | Peat permafrost microbial communities from Stordalen Mire near Abisko, Sweden - Palsa_T0_2 | ecosystem: Environmental > Terrestrial > Soil > Palsa > Peat permafrost | place: Sweden: Abisko...
GCTCGCGAATCCAGTCGGTCGAGATTTGTGTTACTTGCTCGAGTTTGTCGGGTTGTCCTGCATAATAATGCGTGGCACCTTCTATCGTCACGAAGCGCTTGTCCGCTGATGTCGCTGCATCAAACACGGCACGCGCGTGGGGCTGCGGAACGGCATCGTCCGCGGTATTTTCGACCACAAGCAGGGGAGCAGCGATTTGCGCGGCGCATCGCAGCCCGTCCGCGTTCGTGTCGTCGATCGACCACTGTGACAACCATGCCCTAAGCGTCGAGAAGCGCCCCACACCGACGGGGCCATTGTTCACGGCTTCTGGATTGCCTAAGTAGCACCAACCGGGCCGTCGTCCGTTTGGATCAAGTGCGGGATCGAGAAATCGTGGATCCGCCATCGTTCGGTGCGTAATAAATCCGCGCTCGACTTCGCCAGTGTTGAGTTTTTTGAGATAGTCGAGTCGTTCCTTCACCCAAGCGGTGATTCGTCGCATTCGCGCGAGCTGCGCGGCGCGATAACGGGAGATAAATTCGGAGGAGTAGGGCGGCTTGTTTGGATTGGCCGCATCATAAATGTCCAGATCCTCGTCGCGGGTATCGGGGTCCAGTTCGTTATTGATTGAAGGATCGATCCAATCAACAAGTATCCTCGCGCGCGAAATATGTGCGGCCTGAAAGATCACTGCATCTGCAGGGCTCAGTCCGGCGCCTACGATGTTCACAGGATCGCCTGCCGGCGTGTGGGTGATGAGAGGTCGTTCGGCTTGTGACTGGTAGAAAAGAGCCAACGATCCGCCCCCGCTCCAGCCGACTAACACGATGTGCTTGTATTCCCAGACTTTACGCGCGTGCGCGATATAGGCACCCAAATCGAGAAGCACCTTTTCAAGGATGCAGGCCGTATCGTTGCGCGCGTATCGGCTTCCCGCGCAAAGCACGTGTGCGCCCGCGCGCGCTGCGGCGCGCGGAACTGGCAGAAGCTGAAGCGTCGATGCCGGATGCATCATTACTAGCAGTGTGTGCGGGGGCACACCCCGCGGGCGCATCAGAATACCCTCCAGGTTGACTGCACCTTGATTACCAGCGAAGCCGTACGTTTCGGTGAAGACTGTCGATTCATCGTGGGCAAGGTGGACCCACTCGAAATCGAGCTCATGATCCAACGGTTCAATGCTCCTTCGCAAGCTCACACTCAGTGTTCGCCGTAGCGCTTTCGGGTCTCGCGGATGAGTTCAAGTAGTGACGCCGTCACGTCGCGTCCTTCGGCCAGCGCTTTCTTTTTTGTGTCGCACCATAAGGCCAGGTCAGTGTTGCCCTGCTCGGTATGCCGATTCCAATCCGGGTCCAATGGCGCAGTGATTTCCAAGCGGATGCCGTTCGGGTCGTGGAAATATATGCTGTACACGAACCCCTTGTGGTCGACCGGCCCGATTAGTGCGACGCCGTTCTCGCGCAGCCAATTCGCCCAGCGATCGACTTCTTCACGATCCGCAGCCTGAAGCGCGAGGTGATCGAAAATTTCGTACGCCGGATGCGTGACATCTGGGCGACTGGGGAGGCCAGGCGCTTCGAAAAACGCGATTGTCGAGCCGTCCTGCATCCTGAAAAAGATGTGGAAATAGGGGAACTCATCGCCCGTGGAGGGGACGCGGTCGTCATAGATCGTGCTAGCGAGTTCCATTCCCATAATTTTTGTATAAAAAGCGGCAGTAGCCTCGACATCGTGAGTCACCCAGGCGGCGTGGTTAAGCATGAGCGGTGTCAGCTTAGATTCAGCGCGCTTTCCAACGGCCGTATCGCCTCGCGTAGAGGCGCTCGATTGGGTCATTTTTGTCTCTCCAAATTTAAGTTTGAAAGCTAATCGGGACAAATGGATCTCTTTCTTACGCGACATGGGCCGAACAGCCTATCCCCTCTAGGAGGGACGACCTTAGATCGCAAGCGAAAGCTTCGGGTGCGCTGGGCGCTACAAACCGCGTTGAGCCGAACTCAGGGAACACCGGCGGAGGAGGCGTCCCCTCAGCTGGTTTCCTCCTAGCCCTCATACCTTTCGAGAATGCCGTACAAAGAGGTCGGCTATGGCTGAGGTGCCGGACTCCGTCGCCTAGCCAGAACCGCCTCGCGCACCCGTCCGCCCGAGGAAGCGCCCGGCAGAGCTGTGCTGGCCGCAGCGACGTCGACGAGAGCGTCGAGGGAAATTCCCGTTCGAATCCCCATCCGCTGAAAGGCCCATACGACATCCTCGCTGGCCACATTGCCCGAAGCGCCGGGGGCAAAGGGACATCCGCCTAAACCACCCACGGAAGCGTCGATCACATGCGCCCCCGCTGACCAGGCCGCGAGCACATTAGCAACACCTAGGCCGTACGTGTCGTGGCCATGGAAGGCCCAGCCGGGCACTTGCGGAAATTCCTCGGCGGCCGATCTGAACAATTTTGCTACTCTGTCCGGGTCCGCACGGCCGGTGGTGTCGCATAGGGCGATCTCCACATCCGATCGAATTACAATCACATTCGCAATGAGCGCAAGAACCGCCTTCGGTTCCACAGAGCCTTCGAAAGGACAGTCGAAGGCTGTCGCCACATTGATGCGAAACTTCGCCTCGTGGGGCGCGCCCGCGACGATAGCCCGCAAATCATCTAGCGAATCCTGCGGCGATCGTCGGACGTTGGAGCGATTGTGTGCTTCGGAGGCGGAGAAAACAAACGCCAAGTGCCAGGCGCCGGCCCGAAGTGCGTCCTCCGCGCGGCGCGCGCTCGGCACGAGCACTTGCGGATCGAAGTCCACCAATTCTTTGGCGGCTGCCAGAACCTCTGCGGCGTCGGCAAGCTGGGGGACTGCTTTGGGGCTAACGAATGCGGAAACCTCGGCACGCCTGATACCGGCTGCGTATAGTTGCTGCATCAGTCTGATCTTCGTCTCGGTGGGCACGATGGACGCAATCGGCTGCAAACCGTCGCGCAATCCCACTTCAACAATCTGCACATCAGCCATCACAGATCACCCCTTTGGTGCGAAGCGTGGCAATTGCCTCAGCCGAAAGTCCTAACATGTCGCCCAATATTTCTGTGTTGTGCGCGCCAGTCTTCGGTCCAGGCCAACGCACCCCGCCTGGCGCTTCGGTCATCCGCGGAACGACCCCCGGATGAAGCACAGTGCCAAGCACTGGATCATCTACCTCGAACACCATCTCGCGATAGCGAAATTGCGGGTCACGGGCGATGTCCGCAACGGTGAATACCTTGCAGTTCGGGATATCCCCTGCGTTCAGCGCTCGCTGGAGCTCGTCGATCGACACGTTTATCGTCCAGCTTCTGATCAGTTCATCGAGCCGCTCTGCGTGGCGGACTCGATTGCGGTTACCGTCGAAGTCGGGGTGCCGCAGTTCGTCGAGCTTGATCAAATCGGCCAGCTTTGCGAATAATGCGTCGGAGTTAGCGGCAATCAAGAGCCAGTGGCCGTCGGCCGTCGGATAGGCATTCGACGGCGCGGCGGTAGCGATGGCGCCGCCCGTTGGCTGCTTAATGGTCCCAAATGCCCCGTATTCAGGGAGCATTCCCTCCATCAAGCTCAGCACCGAATCAGTGAGGGCGACATCGAGGGTCGCCCCAGAGCTCCCAGCACCTTTACCTCGGCGATACAACGCCGCAACTACCCCGAGCGCGGCATATAGTCCGGCGATACTGTCTCCGATGCTAACGCCGACGCGTACCGGTGGCAATGTAGTGCTTCCGGGCGCATGGTTGGTAAGGTATCTAAGACCGCCCATCGCCTCGCCGATCACCCCGAAGGCGGCACGATCCCGGTATGGCCCATCCTGACCATATCCAGAGACGTGCGCGATGATGAGATCGGGCCGCACCCGGCGAAGCACATCATCGCCTAGACCCATCTTAGCGAGCTGTCTCGGCCGAAAGTTCTCGACCACCGCATCGCATTGAGCCGCCAATTGGAGCGTCAGCTCCCGGCCCTCTTCAGTCTTCAGGTCAAGCGTAACACTTCGCTTATTGCGACCAAATACCGACCACCAGACGGAATTACCATCAATATGCTGTCCCCATTGCCGTAGGGGATCACCGCGGGGCGGCTCCAGCTTGATGACGTCGGCTCCGAGATCGGCAAGCAGGTGAGTACAAAAGGGCGCAGCGATGAAATGTCCAATTTCCAAAACGCGAAGCCCTTCGAGCGGGCCTGGCGCCGTCGGCCTAAAAGAAGATTGAGGCATGCAGGCAGTCTAGCGTTATAGCGACGGCACGATCTATCCCCCGTGACAGGGACTCGGTCGGTTGGCTCGCAGGTCAAATCTCGCCCGGCATTCAAAAATAGCCCGTTTTAACTCCTGAGCGGAGCGGCCGTGTCTGATTATTGGCTTAGCAACATAGCCGCCTAGCTGCCTAGCTATCCTATTCAGAGCGATCCGCAACACATCCCTACTGATGCTCGAGAATCATTTGTGTCGGTTTCCGGGCGCAGCTGTATAAAAATGCCAGTGACGTGCGTGAAGGCAAACCCAAAGGCAACCACGGGGACCATCCCATGGATAACAAACAGCTCGAACCGAAAGGAACCGCTTGACGCGAGACGTTCGATCTTGGGCGAGCTAACTTTCCATTACTTTGAGTACATCGATCAAAAGCTGTATCTCAACTCGCCCCCAAAGTTTCGGGGTACGCCAGGACTCACAATGTTAACGCCATCGGCATGCATGGTACCGAGACCCCCAGTGTAGTACCGCTTGTCCAGCATGTTTTTCACGTAAATGGATGCAGTGAGTCTCGTTCCGAGCAGGTTTTTCCACGCTAAGGTGGCGTTGACTAACGCGTAGCCAGGAATTTGGGTGCCGGGGGTAAATGTATCCGCAAGATTTGAGAAATAAAACGATGAGACAGCGAAAGCGTCACCACGCAGGTCAATAGTTGAGTCACCTTCGAGGTGTCTTGTTAAATCCACATAAGTAGCTCCGGACCATTTAGGCGAGAAGCCGTAAGGTCCAAAAGAGAATGCATTCCCGAGAACGGCGGTATTCGGGTTCGTAAAGCGTGCATCGCTATACGATGACTGTGCGCCTACTTCAATCCACGGAGCCGGCTTGATCGAAAAGCTACCTTCTATCCCCGTAACCTGGGCGTTAGGTACATTTACAGTGAGATTAGATGGCACTCCTCCGATGATGATAAAGACGCCACGTTGGATATTCGAAACCCACTGATTATAGACATCAGCTGCCGCAGTCACAGGCAGCCCTTCGATGACTCCATTAAACTTTGCGCCGAGTTCCACGTCCTTGGTTGTTTCCGGAAGAAATACGTTACCACCTCCTGCCGCCGTTGCAGTAATGGGCGGGGCGGCAAAATTGAATTCTCCGGAGCGCCAACTGCCGCGCTGGGTGATGTACAGAAGCAAATCGGGTGTCAACTGATAGTCCACGCCCAAAGTCCAACTGGGCTTGTGAAAGTCTACTGTTTGCTGTTGTTGCCAGATGGGCGAAAAACCGGGCCCGCCAGGTGCGTACAGGCTGCCCCCCAGCTGGTGTCCGTCAATATCGTCCTTCGTGTAGCGGAAGCCTTCGGTCAGGTGGAGCTGATTGGTGACACTGTATGTGATCTGCTCGAATCCTGCATAAGAGCGGTCCCGTTCTAAGAAATGATAGCGTGAGGGAGCAACGTCATAAAAGGTCAGGGTATTGTCTGTGATATTCGGGTCGTTGGCATAAAACGCGCCTACGACATATGTCAGCGACTCCCCAAAAGCTTTCCCCTGCAGCTGAGGTTCTTCTGAAAACTGATGATAGGTGTTCGCTTGCGCGGGATTGGTGTTCGGATTCTCGAGAAGATGCCATGGTGATCCGTCGAAATCGAAGACGATATTTCTTGTATATCTATTCCAACCGACAATGTTCTTGAACAAGACGTCGTTCGCGATATCAGCGTCTGTCGTGTTCACTATAGAGTAGTCGTGATCGATGTGATCCCAAGTGCTGTTCGTGTAGGTGTAGTTATTAGTGGTCCGCTGCCACCCCAAAAACGCCCCCAAGCCGGAGAACGGGGGAACTTGACCCGAGACAAAGGGAGCGGCGGCCGAATTGGGTAGGAAGCTGTACAAGAACGCTGGGACGCTGGTGCCAGCATCAGAACTATCCTGCACCATTGTCGTATTGCGCAGCCATTCGACCGGTCGAAGTAATAGGGTGGCGCGCACAGATTTATTCGCGTTGCTACCTAAAGTATTGTGCTCGGGGACGAAGGCACCGCCGACACCACCAACGCCATTATAGTAGCCAAGATTCGTAACGTACCCGCCACCATCGCTGTAATTGCCGGCGAGCCTGAACGAAGCGACTGGCGACAATGGGAGCGTTACGCCGAATTGGAACTGACGCTCGTCGAAACTGCCATAGCGGGCATCGACATATCCTGTGAAGGTATCACCGGGCTTGACCGTAGTATAAAGCACGGCGCCGCCGGTGGTATTTCGTCCGAATAGAGTGCCCTGTGGTCCTTTCAGGACCTGCACGTTATCTAAATCGAAAAAGGACGAAGACGAAGGGTATTCCGACTGGAATTCGTCTACGTAGGTGAGTACGGCAGGAGGCGATGCGGAATATTGGTCGATCGTCTGACCCCGGATGGAGTAGGTAATTTGCTCGTTGCTGCCTCCCTGCTGTAGCAGAAGTCCGGGAACCGCAGTCTGCAAATCCGCTTCGGACCGCACGCCTTCTTTAGTGAGTGAATCCGCAGTCAGAGCGACAATAGCAACGGGGACCTTCGAGAGGCTTTCGTCGCGGCGCCGCGCCGTTACCACGATATCCTCAAGCCCGGCGTCCGCACTCTGACTCGCGGCGGCCGACGCCGTGCTCGCCTGTTGCGACAGTGCAAGCTCAGACGCGAGGCAGGATACCCACGAGAAGGCTGCGATCAAGACCGCATGCACCGCAACGCCTCTACGCATAAAACGCCCCCGAATTGGTTGTTTATCTTGCCGACTCGCCACCGAACACTGCGGTGGTTCAGGCAAGATATCTTTAAACGGTGCGCTTGACTGTCCCCTGACGCCGGGACAATGGAACCTGGCGTCATTCGTGGGGAGGGGCGGGACTTTTGTGAATCGGCACAGAAAGCTTCGAGCAACGTTCGCTTTTTCCAGGCAAATATACTCTCGTAAAAACCCCGTAGCGCGATGTCGTAAGGTTGCGCTATCTCTTGCAAGCCGAGGGGTCCGACTCCGTCCGACTCTCTTCGCGGCGTGAAGGCCACCTGTGGCAGAACGCCCCAGATCGAGCTCACGACGTCGTCTGCTCTCCTCGCGGTCCCCGACCGCGAACTCAATAAGATCCCAGACAGCGGCGCTCACTCGCCTTCATGTTTGCGTCCCGCTGTCCCTAGAGCAGGCGTTTAGCAAATTGTTCAGATCGTCTAAGGCGCCCTGATTGATCTCGAATCCCGCCGGCTCACACCATGCGCGCGCAAGATTGGTTTGAGACCGAGTGTGGCGAATGATCGCGCGCTCGATGGCCAGTCGGGAATGATCGTCTGCTCGTGAAGCCACAATATCGGCAACAACGCCAAGAAGTGCGATGCGAACTGCATCCAACTGACAGGCGTCGGCCACCGGATCAAGGAGCGCCGCCCTAGCTTTTACAATGTCCTCACAGTTGCGCAGCTCCTCGGCACCAGCATCCCTGACTTCATGGGCCATCGCGAGTGCATTCGATAACTCGCGACGGGCGCAAGCATGGACCAACGGTATCCGGGATCTCACCATGTCGAGCGTGGTGATGGAGAGATGCAGCTGCTCCCGCGCCAGCGGATTGCTCGGGTCAATAGCCGGTGTCACTACGTCGCGTAACGCCTTTAGTACGGCCTGTAGTTGTACATCAATGTTGGGCACCATCAAAGGAGACCTTCTAGACTGGCTTGCAGGCCGCCCGCGATCATATTACCGATCGTCGCCACCCATGCAACGACCACATCCTGATGACCCTTGCTGTGGCGAGCGACACGGACCGCGCTTGCCAGCATGTGCACGACTCCTACGTAATCGTTAAACACCCTGAAGTATTGCATACGAGCTAAATCGACCGTCAGCCCCGATGTCGTCTCATATCGGCGAATAATCTCATCTGCCGGCAGAAGACCACAGGCTAAGAAAGTCTTACCATCCTCCGCGTAGTGACCAAAATGTTCGCCGAGCAACCATGCGAGGTCTTGATGCCGATCGCCGATCACCGCCAGTTCCCAATCTAGAACGGCCGTGATTCTCTGGGTCGCCTCATCGTACAAGAAGTTGCCGGCGCGGTAGTCACCGTGGACGATCGAGACATGATCAACTGGCGGCGCATTGTCAGTGAGCCACCTAGCTGCAACATCAACAAGCGGCAATGGTTCGAGTCGATCTTCTTCCCAGACACGGCGCCACCAATTAATCTGGCGAAAAACATGCGCTCGCGAGCCGATCTGTGCCGGGATGAAAGATTTAAGACTCGCGATACGATCGGCGGAAAGCGTATGGATGCCCGCCAGGTGATCGATAAACTGCGGTCCAAGGATCGGTCGAAGCTCCGGCCCGAAGTTTATGCCGACACCACTGACGCGATGTGTCGGCCGCGAGCTCGGCTTTGTCACTCCTGGAACCCATTCGTAGATTAATCCGGGATAGGGGAGATGCTCCGCTTCCGCGTCGACCCAATAGCAATTCGGCGTCGGTACCACGCCGGTTACCGCCTTAAGTACCTCAAATTCGCGCCGGCGACTAGTCTCGACTGTTGAGGCCGGCGGCTCCATTCGCAGCACCATTGGGGTCATCTGCGGCGTTATTCCATCCGGGCCCTCCCATTCAAGATCGAAGGCCATCTGCAACTTGGAAGCCCCACCGCTGAGCCAACGGGCATTACTTAGTTTAAAATTGTGGCCGATTTGGCTTCGTATAAGCGATTCCGTACGCGAGACTAGACCTTCAACTGGCAGCACCGTATAACCGGCTCCTGCGCGCCTTCTTAGCTTGGCATTTAGTACGCGGGCAATCTCGGGCTCGATATCGTAGTGTTGCATAAGTGCAATGAATGCCTCGTCCGGATTCTCGCGAATCCGCTCGCTGACTCGATTCACAATCCCGCCCTGTGATCCATATCTAAGCTGTTAGCCTTCTTCAACCCGTCGATGATGTCGATTTGCTGTTGCGGGCGCGTGCCATGAAGCAGAATGTAGTCCGCACCAGCGGCGAGGTACTGCGATAAGCGCTCAATACATCCGGCGATGCTTCCCGACGCGGCGCCCTCCGTTAGCCACTCGCGTGGCAACAATCTCGCTGCTTCCGCCATTCGTCGTCGCTTCTCGGCCGGTTCGCCGGCTCCATACTCAAATTGAGAGAGACCGGACTCTAATAATCTGAAGAGCGGCACTTCGCTCCAGCCATTAGCTTGCACGATCGGCAGGCCGACCTCGCGATGCATGAAATACGATACGGCGCGCGCCTCGAGCGCATCGGAGCGCAACTCGGGCGGCAACGTATCAGGCACCGTGACGACGGTGGCATAGATTTTGATCTCATCCGGGTCGCGGTGAGCTTCGACCGCTGCCTCGCGAACGATGCGAATGGATCGAGCGACGCCTTCCACCGTCAGAAAGGGATGCAGGACGACACCGTCGAAGCAACGTCCCGCCAGTGCCAAAGTCTTTGGTCCGGTCGTGCCAATGAGGAGCGGTGGAGGCGATTCGCATCCGTATGGCAACTGCATCTCAGGATAGTTGCCGGCGGAGCCTGAATAACGTACGGTTTCGCCCGCCCACAGCGCGCGCAAAATCGCCACGTGGTCGGCGATGCCCTGCAAGTTTGGGATAGGTATACCAAGCTTTCGGAACTCCGACGGGACACCTCGTCCGTACCCCAACACGAAGCGGTTTCCGCTAAGCGTTTGCAGAGTTTGCGCCATGCCTGCCTGAACAAGGGGATGGCGCGTCCCGAAGTGCGTAAGTCCGGCAACGAGCTGCGTGGTTCGCGTAACCTGCGTCAGCGCGCCCATCATCGAGCCCAACTCCTTGCTTTCCCACCTTTCCGATAGAAAGATTCCGCCGAGTCCATATCTCTCCGCCGCCTCGGCTTCCTCGAGGCCGACTCTGGCATCTCGGACCTGGCCTGGCAGGATGAACGAATACATCCTATCCGAAGAGATATTTATCACGTCGTCTTCCGCTATACGCAACGTCGACACTGTAGGCCCCCCGCGAGGCTAAGCGCCATCCCCTGCAAGCGGGACGCACCGACGCGCGTCCCCCCTTCTAGGGACAGAAGTTAGTCTTGGGAAGAACGATCATACTCGCTGATCGGGCTAATTTGATATTGGAAGGAGGACAGATGGCGGACTTCAAGCCCGAGTTTGTGGATAGACCATCCTCGGCGAGGCGATGGCGGCGTGTCGTTACCGGAGAAACGAATGGGAAGTCTGGCATCGCTATAGACGATGCTGCGTGCCCATATCAAATGGCTGTTTCGGGCACCGGGATCGTTGTCACCGAGCTCTGGCGCACCGATGCGAATCCAGTGGCGTTCGATCCGAAAACCCACGATACGTGCAAGTTACCGTTGGCGTTCGGGCCGCCAACCAACGGAACGACGTTTCAAATCCTTGAGTGGCCACCTGATAATCTTGCGTCTAGCGCCAATCGTCCAGATGTGGGGAAGGCGACGGCGTCAAAGCAGACCGCCACTACGATGCATCAGACCCCCACAATTGAATACATCGTCGTAATGTCCGGTGAGATATGGGCGGTGATGGAAGAAGGCGAGACCCGACTTCGAAGTGGCGACACCCTGATACAACGCGGTACGAAGCACGCTTGGAGTAATCGGAGTGCTGAGACCTGCGTCATGCTGGTAGTCATGATTTCGGCTCGATGTTAATTGGCGATAGCGTGTCAACCGAACAAAAGACGGTGGCGGAGGCAGTGCGATGAGCGAAGCTGTTGACATACCCGTGCTTATCGTCGGAGGCGGCCCGGTTGGTCTCGCCTTGGCACTCGAACTTGGCCGCCGCGGTGTGCGGTCGACCCTGGTGGAGCGCGATCCTGGCACCGGCACCGAGTTGCTTGCTAAGGCTGATCTGCTCAATGAGAGAAGCATGGAATTCTGTCGACTGCTGGGCCTTGCTGAAGAGGTCACCAATGTGGGCTTTCCGGACGACGTCTCACGCGACACAGTCTACTGCACCTCGCTTAATGGGTACTTTATAGGTCGCTATTCAATGCCCTCCACTCGAGACAGGCCTCTTCCGGCGGAATGCTGCGAGATGCATCGCCGTTGTCCGCAATTCGCCTTCGACCCGATGCTCGCTCGCGCTGTCGTGTGCCAAGGGATGACCGAGATTCGATACAGCACGGTCCTTGAGGAGTTCAAGCAGGACGAAGCCCGCGTAACCTGTGTGTTGCGAAGTGTGGACGGCAGCGCGCGGGACGAGCTGAAGGTAAAGTATCTCGTAGGCTGTGACGGCCTGGCCAGCGGGGTGCGTAAAATGCTGGGGATCGACTTCAGCGGTCTCCAGCTCGGCTATTCTGTGAGCGTTGTGGTCCGCGTCGATGATTTGGCGCGCTATCACCCATTTGAAATGGGGGAACGCTACATGTTCATCAGTCCGGAGGGGACCTGGGCAAATCTCACATCAATTGATGGCCGCTCGCTGTACCGCTTCTCTTCGGTTGGATCGGAGGAGAAACTAGATCCCGCGCGGCTCGACATGCCCGCTATGCTCCGCCGTGCGTTTGGCCGCGACGACATCCCCTATGAGCTGATGCGGGTGTTGCCATGGCGGCGCAGTCAGTACACCGCGGAGCGATTCAATAAAGGACGCGTTTTTCTAGCCGGTGACGCCGCTCATACCATGTCCCCGACTGGCGGGCACGGGCTCAACACAGGCCTTGGCGACGTGACGGACTTGGGGTGGATTCTTCAAGCGTTGGTGCAGGGTTGGGGAGGGCCTGCGCTATCTGAAGCTTATACGGACGAACGGCGGCCAGTGGCTATCAGGAATGGCTCCAGCTCGACGAAGAACTACGCTATCTGGGTAGATCGGCAGGGACGTGAGAAGGTGCTCGAGCCGGGCTCCGAGGCTGACGAGCAGCGCAAAGTCTTAGGCGAAAAGATGACCGCGAGCCTTAAGCAGGAATTTCATACGCTCGGAATTGCGATGGGATACAACTACGCAAGCTCCCCCTTGATCATTGAGGACAATTCGCCAGCACCCGCCGACGACATAAGCGTTTACATTCAGACCGCACGGCCCGGGCACCGGGCGCCCCATATCTGGCTAAAGGAAGGGTGTTCGACGATCGATCTGTTCGGGCGAGGCTTTGTGCTCTTGCGTTTCGGTTCGGACGCTCCCAATGCTAACGTGCTTGAAGAAGTTGCGCGCAGAGTTGGAATGCCGCTGGAATGCGTGACAATTATGGATCCTGCCGCCGCGCGTCTTTATGAAAGACGGTTGGTGCTCGTTCGCCCCGACGGTATGGTTGCGTGGCGTGCGGACTCGCTACCGCAGGATGTCGGCGATCTTGTTAACAGAGTACGTGGGGCCTCAAGCACGACGCGCGCTTCAGATCACCTGTCTTCCTCGACGGCAGGTAAACCTAGTTAGACCTTAGAACCACCGAACCACTGTCTATCAAAGCGGTGGACAGCGGCGTTCCCGTGCCACGGCGGTGACGTTGGTCAGGATTGTGTAAGCGCAGATAGACGCCAGGTGGGCTTGCAAGCCTCCAGAGTCACCGTTCCCGATTTGGAGATTTTTGCGGCGCCCCGGGAAGTCTAGCAGTCCAACGCCCTTGAGCCCGCCCTAGCACCGGACGGGCAAACGGGGTTTCTGCAGCCGGCGCACCTTTACCTTAGTCACTTGCCCTCTCAGGTCGCTGGGGGCGGCTGCTGCTCGACTTTCGGTATGGAGTCATCGATGCATGCCCAGCGAGGCGCTTGCGATGTCCAAATGGTCATGGCCGGTTTCGCGATTGCGGGATCATCCAGCGTTCCAGCGCGAACAAAAATCAAATGAGGTCGAGCTTCGGCCTCGCTGAACAGCGGTGTTCCGCAAGCCTCGCAGAAGCGCCGATACATTATGTTGTTGCTATCGGCGACGCTACGGTAGGTACGCGGCAGCCCTTGGAGGGTAAAGGATGCAGTTGGGAAGCAAACGTTGACCGTACCACTTCCTGCTCCGAGGTACTGGCATACTCGACACCAGCATATGCGCGTGACAATGGGATCCGAAGTAAACCTGTATCGGACATCTCGGCACAGACATCCACCGGTAATGGTCATCATCGCTTCTGAACTCCGCGTAGCACTTACTCTTATTCCACGTCATCCGGGTGAGTGTCACTAAAATTGTAGTGCATTTGGGGCGGCGCACTCCTTTTACAGCAGGCGGATCAAACTAAAGATCATCGAATGCGCATGGACATCGAATGATGCCCTGAATAGTTCCTGGCATCCTCGTTCTCAGTGCATGCACAATTACACTTAAGGTGAAACCGGAAGATCCGGACGTTTATCCGTTGTGACAGCGCCAGGCAGATTGGCCGGGCGACTTGAGAAGCCAAGTGCCGATATTTCTTTAGCGATCAAAGTGGCAAGATGCCGACGCATTAACACTGAGGCCTTGTCCGTTGCGAGCAGAGCGGGTTTGAGGGCCATCAGGTCTTGATCCCCGATGAGGCGCTGCTGAGCCTCGATCATAGGAATGTCTTCGTTAGTGAAGATTCGCCGTATTTCGGCGTCAATTCGCTGCTGCACCTCGACTGAATCACGATGAAAGTCGCGAGAGAGGGAGTAGAAATAGTGGGTCGTGCTGTTGGTCTCAGGGGTGTATAGATGGGCCGAGCGTGAGGAGACTCCTCGCTCGCTGTAGGGAGGATCGCCGGGCTGGGTGTAGACCATTTCGTGCATCACCATGGACGGTATGTGGCCACGGGACGTCTCGCGCACGTCGACTTGTTTCGTGCCGGGCGGCAGCGCGGCCGCCCAGAAAGGCGGTGGAAGGAGGCCCTTCTGATGGATGACAAGCCGAGTTACGCCCTTGGCGATGTCGACGTCAGGCTGGTAGTCCTGTCGCATATCTTCCGTTGTCAGGCTGCCAGCGTGCAGATAGAGGGCGTGCGAGACGTCCATCAAGTTGTCCACCAACAGCAGATAGTTGGCTCGCGCATGAAAATACATACGATTATGGGCGAGCCCTCGGTCCGAGATGAATGCGAAGTCGTCCGGAATAAGGCTCTCCTCGGCCTGCCCCTGACCGAGCCAGATCCACAGCAGGTCGTAGCGCTCTACCAACGGAAACGGGCGCGCTTTAGCGCCCGGCGGCGCTGCCTTGCCGTGCGGGTTTCTCACGCAACGTCCATCGGCCCCAAACTCCAGCCCGTGGTAACCGCACTGGACCACGTCTCCAATCTGCTTGCCCATATGCAGCGGAGCGAAGCGATGCGGGCACCGATCGCTCAGAGCGACTGGGGTACCATCGGTTTTCCGGAACAACACCACGGGCTCGCTGAGGAACATACGGCCGAGCAGCTTACCGTGCACTACTTCGTCGGCCCAAGCCGCGGCATACCAAGTATTCTTTAGCATCGTCATGCTGCCACCTCTCTCCACTCCACCTGAATACTAACGCCGAACTGGCGCGCTGAATGTCCCCCCAGGTCGGGACGAGGTGCTGACGCCGGGAGGCAGAGACCGATTAGCCTCGCCTTGGCCTTGAGCGGCCGCCATTCCCCCGCGCTCCGTTGCTGGATGTCCTCGAGACGAACCGACGTCAGTAGTTACTTGAAGCGCCGAGAACAGCGCGGGAGAAAGGCGACAAGACATCTATCTTGGGGTCGGCTTGTTTTTCGTGCAGCCACATACGGTAGGAATTGCCGAGAATTTTAGAGCGACTTTCGGATAACAGCTTGATCTCACGACATTTCCTGTTGCGCGAGAAATCCGCTTTTCCTGCAGAAATGTCGCATGTGGTCGGCGTCCAGAAACAGGTCGCTGGCGCTATTCTCTCGGGAAATTTCGACGCTTTTCAAGGATCAGAAGCAAGCATAAATTCAATGGGTTGCGCGGTGCTACCTTGTATTCCTCGGCAGAAACACCCTGTTTCAACCGTATGTAATTGCACGAAGAACGAGGGGACCCCACTTACGTTCCGCTCCCCAAAGGGAGCGCTTACCTTTACGAGTGAGCATGGTCTGATAAACCTGAAGACCTCGAGAAAGTGGCGTGAGGAAGAGCTCTACTAGCCATGAGGTCTGGGCGCGATCGGCTCCACGTCGACACAAGGTAGTTACTCGTCGTACGATGGGTACTACAAGCCAACCGTATTCAATCGAGCAAGCATGGCTGCCGCCACAACCCGCCCCGATGTCGAAGCACTATGGCTGCTTCGCGCGGGCAGGCTCCAAGAGGCTCGAGAGTTTGCGCTTCAGGCCGTCGCGGGGGCGAGGACTTGCCTCTCAGCACATGGGCTTCTCGCGACCATTCTCCTGCGCTTGGGATATATCGACGAAGCTGAACGCACGGTCGCCGAGGCTCTCGAGCAATCCCCAGGCGTTGCCGACGCCTACGACGCGCTTGCGTACGTCTCGATGCAGCTCGGACGGCATGAACGCGCCAATGCCCTCTACCGGCGAGCGGTCGAACTGGCGCCGGCGGATCCCCGCTTTTGGTACAACCTCGCGTCGAGCGAGCGCACTTTCGGCCGGTTGGAAGAGGCGGCTTCGGCCTGCGACCGCGCTATCGCTCTCGATGCCGCTCAATTCCCGAGTTATCTGCTGCGCTCGGAGTTGCGCGTGCAGAGCGCAACAGCCAACCACATCGACGAGCTGCAGCGGCAACTGTCGCTGCGGCCGGCGGACGATCGCGCACAAATGTTCCTGGGTTACGCGCTCGCGAAAGAGCTCGACGACGTCGAGCGCTACGACGAGGCCTTCCGCTGGTTCTCCCATGCCGCTGCGACCCGGCGGCGGCACCTCGCCTACGACATTGCCGTGGACGAACGCAAGCTCGAGCGAATTGCCGCCGCATTCTCCGCGCAAGCGATGCCGAAGCGCGACGACGACGAGCGATCCGCACGCTATATCTTCATCCTGGGATTGCCACGCTCGGGCACCACGCTGCTCGAGCGGATTCTGACAGGCCTGCCGGGAATGCTATCCAATGGCGAGACCGAAAACTTCTCGCGCGCGCTCCTGGCGATCGCGCCGTCCGAGGGCGCGGACGTATTCGCTCGCGCAGCGGCGGCCGATCCTGAGGCGGTCGGCGCGCACTATAGTCGCCTCGCCGGCGGCAGCGGCGACGCTCACGTCATCGAGAAAATGCCGCTCAATTACCTGTACCTGGGGGCGATCCGGCGCGCGCTGCCGAAGGCGAAGTTGTTGCTCGTCCGACGCGCGCCTCTCGACAGTTGCTTTGCGATGTACCGCACGCTGTTTGGCGAGGCATACCCTTTCAGCTACGACTTCCAGGATATCGCGCGCTACTACGCAGCCTACGAGCGACTCATTGCGCATTGGTTGCGCGAGTTCGGCGATAGCATCTACCAAGTCGCGTACGAAGAGCTCGTGCGTTACCCGGCACAGATCGGAGCGGCGGTTGCAAAGCATTGTGGAATACCCTGGAACGCGAGCGCCATCGCCGTTCAGAACAATTCCGCCGTTTCGCTCACCGCCAGTGCTGCGCAAGTGCGCCGGCCGATTTACGGCAGCTCATCGGGCCGCTGGCGGCAGTACCGGCATCATCTTGCGCCGCTGATCGCGGCGCTGCGCGAGCGCGGGATTTCCCTGCCCGACGACGTCTAGCAGCCGCGCCGCGGCTAGCGCACGCCGCCCATCAGCCGCTTGATGAGCGGCGTCAACAGCACCATGACGGCGGCGCTGGCAAGCGACCACCCGCAGATCTTCAAGAACAGTCCGGGCAGAGAGCTGAGATTCGCGGCGTCATACTCGCCCGAAAGTTGACCGGCCAGATTGTTTCCCAGAGCGAGCGCGAGAAACCAAAGCCCCATCACCTGACCGACGAAGCGGGTCGGCGCCAGCTTTGTCATCGCGGAGAGCCCCACCGGGGAGAGGCACAGGTCGCCGCACTCCTGCAGGAAGTAGGTGACGAGGAGCCACATGGGCGATACCTGTACCCCGGCGACCACGTAGCGGGAGGCGAGGAACATCACGATGTAGCCGAGGCCAAGCAGCCCAAGGCCGGTTGCGAACTTCACCGGTGGAGTCGGGTTCTCGCCGCGGCGTCCGAGCGCGATCCAGAGGGCGGCAAAGAGCGGCGCGAACAGAATGGTGACAAGTGCGGTCGTCCCCTGCAGAACGCCCGCCGGCAAGATCCATCCAAAGATGCGGCGGTTTGTATAGCGTTCCGCAAACAGGTTCAGCGATGCGCCGCCTTGCTCGAATCCGGCAAAGAAGGCGGCGTACGCGGCAAACAGCGCGGCCATGACGTACACCCGCCGACGCTCGGTCCTGTCGAGACGGGCGAAAAATATCAGGTAACCGAAGAACGCCGCCGCGCAGACTGCAATCACCCACGTTGCGGCCGCTGCGATTTGAACGGGGTCCAGTACCAATCGCCCCGTGAATGCGAGGAGCGCCAGCAGACTCGCAACGATGAGAAATACGATGACGGGAAGCCAGGAGCCCCGCTCGGCACTCGCTGCCCGGCGGCCGCTCTGGCCGAGCCACTTGCGCGTCCCCATGAATTGCGCGAGACCCAGGATCATGCCTACGACGGGAAGGACGAACCCCCAGCGCCAGCCGAACCTCGCGGCGCAGAGCGGCACGAGCAAGGAGCCGAGCAGAGCGCCGACGCTGATGCCGACGTAGAAGATCGAGAATCCCGCATCTCGCGGTGCGCCCCCCTCCGGATACAGATCCGCCACCAATACACTGATGTTCGGCTTGAGCAGCCCCACGCCGAGTACGATCACGGCAAGGCCCAAAAAGAAAAACCGGGTCCCGGACATGACCAGCAGCGCATTGCCCACCGCGATGAAACCGCCGCCCACGATGATTGCGCGCTGTGCACCGAGCAGACGGTCTCCGATCCAGCCGCCGAACAGAGCAAATACATAGGTTGCGGCGATATAGAGTCCGTAGATGGCGCTCGCCGTGCGGTCATCGAGTCCGAAGCCACCGCTGCTCGCGGCGGCGACGACATACAGAATGAGGATGGCGCGCATCCCGTAGTAGGAGAATCGCTCCCACATCTCGGTCAGGAAGAGCGTTGCGAGCCCCCGGGGCTGGCCGAAGAGGTCCCGCGCCGCCGGCGCCGGTTTCAGATCAAGTCCCGTGCGAACGTCTCGCTCCAGCGCCGCTCGGCGACCACTTCACCATTGAGGCGCGCGGTGACGACGCCCGACAGGTAGAACTTTTCACGGTCGCTGGAGAGCTCCGCGCGCGTGTCGATTACCGTGCGCCAGCCCTCGCGGCCGAGAGCGTACGACTGTGTGACCACCGAGCGCGCGGTCAGCGGATCGTCGTCACGGATGGTGAGCTCGCGCTTGAGACTTTGCGCGACCTCCACATCGATGGCGTCGAAACGCAGAACGCCTTCGCCGAAGACACCGCCGACCGCATCGGTCACGTACCTTGTCTCGCCGGTCACGTGGTCCTGCACGCTGTAGCGGCGTACGACGCCAGGATCGAGCTGCGTCATCGGTGTTCGCGGTCCGTGTGCCGGCGCCGGAAACGAGACGGAGGGCCCCGCATCGGCGGGGCGGACCGGCAACTCGAGCACGCTCGCGGCGGTTTGGATCGTCAGCGTCGCAGGGTAAGGCGCAGGCCATATCATCGGCCAATAGGTGCTCGCGATCGACAGCCGGATGCGGTGCCCCGCCATGAAGCGGTGGCCGCAGACGTTCATCGTCAGGTGGACATCGTAGGCGACGCCCGGCTCCAGGGGCTGCGGGTGCTCGTGACTGTCGCGATGCGTGAGATTGAGGACCTGGTAGCTGACGCGCAGAGCGCCTCCGTCCGCCATGACTTCCGACAGGCGCACGGCGACTTGCCCGATCCTGGCATCGGCGGCGACGCGCAGCCGCAGACGCGGCGTGCCCAGCACCGCGATATCGCGCTCGAGCAATGCCGTCTCGAACACGAGCGCGCCCCCATCATCGAGTCGCTGATCGGTGGCATGCTCGCCCGGGCAGCCCGCGCCCATCCATTCTCCCGCCGCCTTGCCGTGGCTCTGCGGTGAGCGGATCGAGAAGGTGCTGCCCGTATCCGGCCGCTCACCGAGACTCTGGTCCGCACGCAAGTGCAGCCGCAGCGGCTCGATGGTCGGCGAGGGCCACACGGGTTCGCCGACCCACGTCCCCGGCGCGAACGAGCGCGTCCCGGTGGGAGCCACCGGGTCCTCCACGTAGGCGCGCAACATCGGCTCGTTCATGATTCCGTTATCGCGTCCCTTCAGCCATTGGTCCCACCAGCGCACGGCTTCCTGCAGATAACCGATCGCGGGACCTGGCACGCCGTCGTGGGGATAGATATGACCCCACGGGCCGATGATGCCGAGCCGCGGTACTTTGAGCCCTTCGAGCAGCCGCGGCACCGCATTGGTGTAGGCGTCCGCCCAGCCGCCGATTGCGAGCACCGGGCACTCGATCGCCGCGAAGTCCTCGCAGATGGAGCCGTGCTTCCAATAGGCATCGTAGCGCTGATGCGCGAGCCACAGCGCGGGGAAGAACGGCAGCTCCTCGATGCGCTTCAGCCAGCGCTCGCGCCATTCCGGCCCCGCGACGCGCGGATCGAGAGGGCGACTCTGGTAGGCAAGCATGATGCTGCCCCACCAGAGGTTATCGTTGAGGAGGCAGCCCCCCATGTAATGGATGTCATCGGTATAGCGATTGTCAGTCGAGAACGTGGTGATGACTGCCTTCAATGCCGGAGGGCGCCGCGCAGCGATCTGCAGCCCGTTGAAGCCGCCCCATGATTTCCCCTGAATCCCGACCGCGCCGCTGCACCATGCCTGGCGCGCGATCCAGGCGATCACCTCGAGCGCATCATCCTGCTCCTGCTTCAGATACTCATCGGCGAGATGCCCCTCGGACTCGCCCGAGCCGCGCATGTCGACCCGCACGGCCGCATAGCCCTGCGCGGCGAAATACCCGTGCATCGGCTCGTCGCGGGCGCGCGTACCATCGCGCTTGCGGTACGGAATGTACTCGAGCACAGCGGGGACCGGCGTACGCGTGGCGCCGTCCGGAAGCCAAAGTCGTGCAGCCAGCCGGCAGCCATCACTCAGCGTGATCCAGATGTTTTCCTCGACATGCACCGTCATGCCGGCCGGACCGTCATTGCTCGCGCCTCGAATGTTCCGCGAGGTACGCTTGCGCTTCGGCGCAGTACCAATCGACGAAGCGCATGACCAGCTGCTCGCTGATTTGGGAGTACGGACCGGGTACATAGGCGATCGAATCGACGCCGCGCTGATTGTTCTCGCTGAGCGCGCGGTCCTGATCATTGGTCGCGCTCCACACCTCGATCAAGCGCCCGAGATCGTAATCGACGCCCTCGACCGCATCCTTATGCACGATCCAGGTGCCCGTAACGGCCGTCTGCCCGGGGCCTAAGGGGAGCGCCTGAAAGAAGAAGCCATAATCGCCGACCACGTGGTTGAAGCCATTGGGCTGGACCGCCCACCACAGGTCTCCGACATCGCCGTCGCCGACCCGCCCGAGCGTTTTCGCCACCGCCGGCTTGCCGTCCATGGTGTAGGAGACCGCGCCTTCGGCGAGTGGGTAGCGGCCAATTTCATACCAGGGTCCGATCACCGAGCCGGTCTTGAGGCCCTTGGCTTCGCATCGGGCCTCATAAGCGGCCACGAAGGCGGGTGTTCGGCCCGGTACATCCGGCGCCGTGTAGTCGTTATAGGTGCGCATCAGCTGGGGATGTCCCGTACGGCAGTGATAGCACTCACGGCCGTTCTCCATGACGAGCTTCCAGTCGGCCCGCTCGATGAGCACGGCGGTATGCGCCACCTTGGCGTTACGCAGGTCGTGCGGCTCGAGCATCGGCTCGAGCGTCGCGCGGAAGGGCGCGAAGTCCGGCGGGTCGCTGCCGAGGCACACGTAAATGACTCCCGCCACGGTCTCGACGCGCGCGGGCCGCAACGAATAGGCTCCCATATCAAAATCCTCCGGCATGCGCGAGACTTGCAAAAGCTTGCCGCGCAAATCGTAAGTCCACTGGTGATAAGGACAGACCAGACGCCTTGCGTGCCCGCGTCGCTCGCGACAAATCCGCGCTCCGCGATGACGGCAGGTGTTGAACAGTGCGCCGATTTCCCCGTCCTGGTTGCGCAGTACCACGACCGAGGTGGTGCCGATGGTGTGGGTCAAATAATCGCCGGGCCTCGGGATCTCCGCTTCCAGTCCGGCCTGAATCCACTGCCGTTGGAAAATGGCCTGGACATCGAAGTCGTGCATCGCCGGATCGAGATAGAGCGCTTGGGGGAGCGAGTGTGCAGGCCGGCGTTCGGCAAAAAGCGCGCCCATCTTGTTCACAAGGGTCACGGATCACATCTCCAGCAGGTGCATAAACAGGTCCGCGGCTTTGCAACGGCGCGGCGCAGCTAGGCCGAGGTCATTATCGATTGGGACGGTAAAGGAGGTCGCCGTACTTCTTCCATTGACCGCTCCCGGCGGGCGCCACAAAGTGGAGGTTGCGCAACGAGCCATCGGGCTGCTTTTCCCAGGTGTCCTTGACGTCACGATTACGCGACGGCACCACGCTGGTGAGAACCAACGAGCCATCCGCCGCCAGTGAGCCGTACATAAGGATAGCGCCCCATTGATTGTCCGCCCACATCTGAATCCAGCGCTCGCCATCGAAACGGTTGATGCTCACGCCCCTAAACCGGTACTTGACCCCCGGGCGCCGATACATGTCCGTGATAAAAGTCAGATTCTGCTGGATGATGCAGCCTTCGGCGTGCTTCTCGATGCGATCGAATGCCACGAGCCGCTTGCTGTCGGCATCGAACACCTGCCAGTCTCCCACCCAAAAATCAAGCTGATGGTGCTGCGGGGTGTCGCACGTCGCCGGCGTCGAGGACTGCTCGAGCGCCAAGGTCTCCGCCGCCACAACCGGCGCCGGGCTCGCTAAGATGCCCGCCGCTACCGCGACGCAAAGAGCAGCGATTGCGGCGCTCGATGGATGCGCCACCTTGTGCCGGAGGAGAGTGTGTCGTGGCATCGGGGCCCTCGGCGGATCAGAAAGTGTAGCCCACTCGAATACCGATGACCCGCGGCGGATTTACCAGATAGTCATCGGCCAACAGATTGAAGTTCTGCCCGGCAGCTGCCTGCGGCGGCGGCACCAAGATCGACTGTCTGTTGAGCAGGTTGGTGACATAGGCCCCGTAATGCCACGGCTTGTGATTCACGGTCGCGGAGAGGTTCACGACCTCATAGGATGAATTTTTCTGGATGGTCGTGGCGCCCAGCACGGGCGCGAGCGACATCGTTTCCGACGATCGGTAGGCCCCATTCAACGAGAGCGCCAGGTCGTAGTCCTGCACCAACGGCCTCGTGTAGTTCAGAGCCGCGTTGACGCTGATTTTGGGACTTCCCGGCATTTGCTCGCCGTTACTCCCGTGAAGCTCTCCGGCCACGATCGTGCCCGTGCTTTCGCCGTTGTTGGCAGGCAGGGAGAAATTGCTGCTCAACCGCGCATCGGTATACGCGAAGCCGACCGCATAGCTAAACCCGGGCAACCCCAACGGCCCGGTCGTCTCGAACTCGAAACCCTTCGAGACGGCCGAATTGGCGTTGTATACCGCCAGATTGCCCGACGGCAGGCTGGATGAGATCTGCGGTTTATCCCAGTCGATATAAAAGACATCCACGGTGTAGCTCAAGCCGTTATCGAACCGGCCCTTGAGCCCCGTCTCGTAGTTGTTGGTCTTGTCGGGCTGATACGTGGCCAGCAGCGGGCTCTCCCGGAAGATCCCTGTTAACGGAACGGAATTGGCACCGCCGCGGCGAAAGCCCTGCGACCACAGCGCGTACACGTATTGATGGTGGGCGTACTCGTATGAGGGATCGACTTTGCCGACGGTTTTCGACGCCGGCGCGTTGTGCGGGGTGGCCGGAATATCGACGGGAAACGTATAGTCCACGTAGGACTGGGCATCCGTGAAATCCTGCTCGAAGTGCCGCGCGCCGAGCGTGATCTGGCCGTGCTCGACGAAATGCCAGGTCAGCTCGCCGAACTCCGACTTGTCGGTGAAGTGCTGAGTGTCGATCTGCTGAAAAACGATATCGCCGGGAGCCGCGAGAATCGTCTGGCCGAGCAGCGCCGCGCGCTCGGGCGATCCCGGATCGAAGATGGTCCAGGCGCCCGTGCTGGTCTGCTTCTCGTAAAAGACGCCGACGACGTAATCCAGCACATTCTGCTTCTTGGCGTCCGACACGAGGCGCACTTCCTCGGTGAAGGTGCGTTGTTGATCGGCGAAAAAATAATCGTAGACGAATCGGGGATTGGTGGGCGTACCGGCGTAGTACGGGAACGCCGCGCCGTCATAATAGCCGGCGAGATTATAGGTTTGATCCTGCTGCACCGAGCCGGTGGTCGTGTAGTACGAACTCGTCGACGACAGCGTGGCGAATCCGGCGTCGTAGCTCAGATCCGCGCTGGTGAGATTCGTGTAGCGCGAAAATGGCTGATCGATTTGCGAGAATTCCTGATACTTTCCGCCGGACGGCAGGTTGATCCGCGGATCGAGGGGCGAGGGGCCGCCGGGAAAGCTCAGGTTGACCGACGGGCCGCCATCTCCCGCTACGTTCGAGTGCAGGAATGCGAGGGTGGCGCTGAAGGTCTCGTTCGGTTTCCAAAGGCCGGCGATGCGCCCGGTAAAGGTCTTCTGAAAGTTCCAATCCTCACGGCTGGAATAGATCGCGGGGCTGTTGATCGGATCGCCCGGGTCCGCGAGGACCGGAATTCCGTTCGGGCTGTTGTTCGAGCGCTTCAGTAGACCAAAGACATCGATCCATCCCGGATCGTACTCATACTTCGCCGACGCGCGAATCGCCACGGTATCGGCGAGCGGCAGGTTGACCATGGATTTGAGCGTGTAACCTGTGCCGCTCGAATTGTAGTACCGGTCGCCGCCGGCCTCGACCGACGCCGCGAAGGCGCTCGGATCCGGCGCGTTCGGAATCAGGCGCAGAGCGCCGCCCAGCGCGCCCGCCCCGTAGAGTGTTCCCTGCGGACCGCGCAGCACCTCGATCTGCTGGAGGTCATCCAGTTGGAAATAGCCGTCGACCGGCGAGTTGCCGATATAGGTGCCCACGGGATTTTGCTCGAAGGTACGAAAGCCCCGCTGCGGCTCGGCGGTAGCATTGATGCCGCGAATGATGGGCGCCACGGACGCCGACAGCCTGGCGCCGGTATCGTACATGGAGAGGCCGGGCACATTGTTGGCGAGGGACATGACGTCGGTCACGCCGCTTTGATTCAGTTGTTCGGCGCTGATCACGGAGAGACTATAGGGCACGGATTCGAGCACTTGCTCGCGCCGCGTCGCCGTGACGGTGATTTCCTGCAGAGTCGCCGAACTCTCATCAGCCTGGTCCGCCAGTGACGCACGCGGCAGGCCGTAGAGTGCGAAAAACACGGCTGCTCCGACCGTAGTCTTGCGCGGTAGCCCGCAGCGGGGCTGGGTCTGCGCTGAGCGCCTCAAACGTGCATTTCCCATGTGTCTCTCCCTTTGTAATAGCGTGCTGGCCGCACGCTACGGCGGCCGGGCGGCACCTCGTTGGCGTCCTGCCGGGTGCGGCGGGATTCTGCGCAGGGGTGCAATTCGATAGTAATATGATCTGTACACTACTGTCACGTTTCTAGACGTCAGCGTACAGGGCCATCAGGCCGTGCACCAAGAGCAGGCATCGTGCGCCCGCTGACGGTGCGAGCACGCGGCTGTTATGAGAATCGATGGGATCGCTAGCGGCTGACGATCGCAGCCGTACGGGTCTTGCGGCGAGGGGGACCTTCCTGGGCGCTTTTAGGCACCCGCCGCGCCGCACCGGCAGGAATGAAACCATGCCGCGCATGAAAGCGCTCGAGCTCGCGGGGTAGGGCGGCGGACCCCGTGAAAATTTCGACGTAATCCGGGATCCGGGCCATCCGTGTCGCCAGATCCTCTTTGGTCTTCATGGAGATATAGCCGATCTGCGTCAGATAAATGGTTCGCGCTCTGACATCCGCGGCAAGCGATTCATATTTGAAGCGGATGAACATGTCCGTCAACGCCTGGATGCGGATCGCATCCGCGGCGCGCATGGCGGCGGCCACCTTCGGCGACTGCTGCGCCCAGCTGCGAATCGCAAACTCGAACTTGGAATCGAATAAAGCGGGATCGAGCCAGCAATCGAATACGTTGAAAATCGCCTCCGTGATGCTCTCCGCGTAGCACCCGGACTGCTTGGCCAGATTTCCCGTATTCTTTGCCCGCCACTTCTCAAGAAGCGCGGTGAGGAGCGCCTCTCGGTCCTTGAAGAACCAGTAAAAACTGGTTCGCGAGAGCTTGAGCTTCTTGGAGAGCGGGACGATGCGCACCGCGTCGACACCGGACTCGATGAGAATCTCATAGGCGGCGTCCAGCCATGCCTCCGCCGATCCCCGCCATCCCGCCTCGACCATGTTCGACTGGTCCATGTCCGACTTTATCATAATCGTTGCATCCTTCATTTCGACAAATGTACTGATGTGTCCTCGGCATCGACATGCTTGTACACTCGTTGGGCATTCGTTAGCATCCGTCGCAGCACTTCGCCGTTCTCGAGCTGCCTATGTCAGGAACCGATGCCGTGTCGACCTCGATGCCGCCGAGCTCGGCTGTTGGCTTTGGTCAGGAGATAGTCAACCTGCCTCGCTACCCGGTTGTCGACCTTGCATCCGCGGCGGCCCGAGACGTGATCGCCGCCGGCCGCGCTCAGCTCGCGCAGAATGGCCTGTGCTTATTCCCTGATTTCATCGCACCGAGCGCCTTAAGCCAGATGTGCGAGGAGGCGCGGTCATTTTATCCCACCGCATATTACGAGGAGCAGGCGGATACGCACGATGGGAGCGGCCGATTAGAGGGATTCGCGATGCCACGCAAATCCAGGAGCGCGGCGTCCGCGGTAGCCTACGATCGTATCCCGGCGTTATCGCCGTTGCGACGGCTGTATGAGTGGGATGGCTTGGTGGGATTGGTACGCGCGCTTCTCGGCGTCGACAGACTCTACCGCACGGCGGACCCGCTGATTTCGTGCTTGCTCATGTACTACTCGAACGGTGATGAACTGGGCTGGCATTTTGATCCCAACGATGGGGTGGTCACGCTCCTTCTGCAGTCCCCTGAAGAGGGCGGAAAATTTGAATTCGTGCCGGGTATTCGTCGCAACAATGAGGAGAGCCGTGCGGCGATCGCTCGCGTCATGGACGGTGCACGCGAGGGAGTGCTCACGCCGCCGCTCCTGCCAGGTACGCTCTCGATATTCCGCGGAACCAATTCTCTACATCGCGTTACCCCGGTCAGAGGACCCAAACCGCGCGCCATCCTCACGCTGAGTTTCGATCCGGAACCCGGCGTGATGTTCAGTGCCGAGATACGCCGGCGCTATTCCGGGCGGGTAAATTGACCTTGACGACCACGCCGGCGCTCGACGGCGCCGGCCGCAGGCTCGCAGGCACACGATGAGCCTCTCGCCGGGAGAATTCGATCTAATCGAGACAGCCTGGATTTCCATGTCCGACGGCATTCGGCTCGCGGCGCGGATGTGGATTCCCAGGTCGGCTTTGAAAGAAGCGGTGCCGGCGATCCTCGAGTACATTCCTTACCGTCGTCGCGACGGCGCACGCGAGCGTGACGATCAAACTTACGCCTATCTCGCGACGCACGGGTTTGCATGCATCCGCCTGGACATCCGCGGCTCCGGCGATTCGGAAGGGGTCATCGAGGATGAGTACCTGCCGCAGGAGCAACACGATGCGGTGGAGGCGATCGCTTGGATCGCCTCGCAACCCTGGTGCAGTGGTGCCGTCGGCATGGTGGGTATCTCCTGGGGAGGCTTCAATGCGCTGCAGGTGGCGGCGCGTCGCCCAGCGGCACTCCGCGCGATCCTCACCGTGTGCTCGACGGATGACCGCTATGCCGATGACATGCACTACATGGGCGGTGCTCACCTCACCGGCAATTTGGAGTGGGGCTCGACGTTTTTTTCGATCATGGCGCGAGCGCCGGACCCCTTAATCGTGGGAGAGGGCTGGCGCGAGCACTGGCTCGGGCGTCTTCGCGCGGTGAGGCCCGTGGTAGGGACTTGGCTCAAGCACCAGCGTCGCGATGCATATTGGAAGCAAGGCTCGGTTTGCGAGGACATCGGCGCCATTACCTGTCCCGTGATGGCGGTCGGCGGATGGGTCGATGGGTACTCGAACGCCATTTTTCGTTTGCTGCGCGATCTCGACGTTCCGCGTCTTGGGATCGTCGGCCCGTGGGGACACAAATATCCGAACCTCGGCGTCCCCGGCCCGGCCATCGGCTATCTCGCCGAGGCGCGGCGCTGGTGGGACCATTGGTTAAAGGGCATCGATACCGGCATCATGCAAGAGCCGATGCTGCGGGCTTATGTGCAGGACTGGATCGACCCGGCAAGCCATCATGATCTGCGGCCGGGTCGGTGGGTAGGAGAGCAATCTTGGCCGAGCGCGCAGATCGTCAAGCGGAGCTGGTGTATCAATGCCGGGACTCTGGACGCCCAGCCGGAAGAAGGCCCGGCACTCTCGATCAGCTCGCCGCAGACCACGGGTGCAGCGGGCGGCGAATGGTGCCCGTATTCTTTAGGCGGTGTCGGGCCCGAATTGCCGCTCGATCAGCGCCGCGACGATGCCTTTTCGCTGGTATTCGACGCCGCGCCGCTGACTGCTCCGCTCGAGATCCTGGGCGCCGCAGTGCTCGATCTGACGCTCTTTGCCGATCAGCCCATCGTCCATCTCATCGCTCGGCTGAGCGACGTCGCGCCCGACGGACAAGTGGCGCGCGTGACTTACGGGGTGTTGAATCTGACGCATCGGAGCGGTCACGAGAGTCCAGAATCTCTCGAACCCGGGCGCCGTTATCGGGTCACGCTCGCATTGAACGAAGCCGGCTATCGGTTCGGCACTGGACATCGCGTCCGCGTTGCGATTTCCACCTGCTACTGGCCGATCGTCTGGCCGGCACCCAAACCCGGCCGCCTCAGTATCGTCCCGGGATCGAGTCGCGTCACCTTGCCGATTCGCGCAGCGGCTCAGCCGGAAAAGTCGGTCGCCTTCGCGCCCGCGTCAGGCGCCACGCTGCCGCCGCGCAAAGTGCTGCAGCCGGGCGCAGTCCACCGAACCCACGCCATCGATGTCGGCAGCGGCATCGAGCGCATCGAAGTGCTGCGCGACGACGGCCGCACGCTCATTGAGGACATCGGCGTGGAAACGGGATTTCGCAAGATCTTGCGTTATCGCATTCATCCCGCCGATCCCTCGACTGCCCGCGCCGAGGCAGAGTATGAGCTGATCCATCGACACGTGCGCGGCTGGGAGACAACGATACGCAGCCGTTCAGCCATCGGTTGCACCGCGGAGTATTACCTGCTGGAAGCCGATCTCGAGGCGTTCGAGGGCGAGGAACGCATCTTCTCGCGTAGCTGGTCGGAGCGCATTCCGCGCGATTTCACTTGAGCGAGAATCCTGGTCTGGAACGCGGGTTGATGCTCGCAGCCTTCTTCGTAGCCAACGCGCTCCCCGAATTCTTATGGAGCAACTTCCCGCCGATCATGACGCTCGTCGAGGCGAAGTACCGGATCAATGAGACGACGGCCAGTCTGCCGATCATCATGTTCTCCGTCGGCACGGTTCTGTCGGCAGGCATCGCCGGCAAAATGATCGATCGGCAGGGATATCGGCTGTCGACGCGCATCGGTCTCGGAATGCTCGCTGTTTTTTCGGTGCTGCGCGCAGTCGACGGTCCATTCTGGTTGTTGGTGGTGGCACAGGGCGCCATCGGCGCGGCCTTCTCTTTCATCGCCGGCGCAACATCGTCCTACGTCGTCGACTGGTTCGAGGGAAAGAGCGCTGCCTTGGTGACGGGGCTTTGCGTGATTGGTCTGTATATCGGTCTCGGATCGTCCATGGTCGTCACGCCCGTTCTGGTGAGTCATTATGGCTTCAGCGGGACCATGCGAATCACCGCCGCGGCGTCTGTCCTGATTCTCTTCACCGCCTACCCGCTCATCCGCCAACGCCGCGCCGTCATACCCGTTCGTGGCGGCCAACCGGCGGCATCCAGCCTGCATTTGGTGAAGAATCGGACGCTCGCGCTGGTGTTCGTCATCAGTTATTTGACGGGCGGGCTGTTCAGCGCCGTCGCGACAGCCCTCGAGCCGATCTGGACCCTGCGTGGCTTTACGCCAGAGCAGGCGGGCCTAGCGAATGGCATGTTCATATTGGGCGGAATTGTTGGTAGTTTCCTGATGCCGCTGCTGCAGACGCGGCTGAACAATGCCAAGGGGGTGCTCGTCCTCTGCTCCTTGGGCGCATTGCTGTTGACTTATCCACTACTGATCGCGCCCAACCCGCTCATCGGCAATGTTATTGCGGTGTTCCTGGGAATATTCTGGATGGGTAATATTCCCGTGTGCTACACGGTGATGGAGAGGGGCGCCGGCGTCGCGCAGGCTGGCGCGGCCTTGAGCCTTTTCTGGGCGATCAATAGCGTAGGATCGGTCACGCTCGTCTGGATGTTCACCGCGGTAATGGATGGAACCTCCTGGCGGGTGGCTGCTATGGTCACGCTCGTGCTGCTCGCAATCAACCAGCTGGTCACCTTTGCACTACCGCGCGACCCGCAGCGCATTCCTGCCGGGCGGATGATCTAGCGCGGAGGATTTGAGCTCACAGGTCTTTCACGAGCCGAAGTGCGTCGTAGATGGCCGCATGCGTATTCCTTGCGGCGACGGCGTCGCCGATCCGAAACAGTTGAAAGGTTCCCGCAGGATTGGTCGCAACGGTCTGGGTTGCTCCGGTAAGCAGCTGCCCGTAGTCGATGGCGCCCAGATTTCGCGATAATGGCTTCAGCGCGAAATACAAATCATCGAGCGGCAGCGTGCCATGATTGACGATGATCTGGTCCACATGCCGCTGCTTTCGCACGCCGCCATAGTCGCTGCCGACTTCGGCCACCAGCCGATTGCCATCGCGGGCAACGGATTGCAGCCGGAAGGTGACGGTGAACGTGACATCGTGCTTTTGTAGACTGCGCATGTAGGGCACGAGGGTCATGGCCATCACTTCGGGCGCGAAGGTGCGGTCCGGCGTCATGATTTCCAGCTTGGCACCCGCAGCGGCAATGAACTCGGCCGCTTGCAACGCCGCGTGATCGCCGGCGTCGTCGAACAGCAAGACCTCGCGACCCGGCTTGACGTGACCGGAGATGATGTCCCAGGTTGAAACAACGAGATCGTTTCCGGACTGCAGCACCTCCGTGTGCGGCGTGCCGCCGGTCGCCACGATCACAACATCAGGCACCTCCGCGAGGACATCGGCCGCTTCCGCCAATTTGTCGAACCTGAATTCAACGCCGAGCTTGCTGCACTGGGCCACCCGCCAGTTGATGATGCCGATCATCTCTCGGCGACGTGCGCTTTGAGCCGTCAATCGCACTTGGCCGCCGGCCTCCCCGGTCGCTTCGAATACGATGACCCGATGGCCGCGCTCTCCTGCGACGCGAGCCGCCTCCAGTCCCGCCGGCCCAGCGCCGACGACCACGATGGTGCGGGCGCTCGCGGCGCGCGGTATCTCGTGCGGCATGGATAACTCGCGCCCCGTCGCCGCGTTATGCAGACAATAAGCAGATCCGCCCTGATAGATCCGATCGAGGCAGTAGTTGGCGCCCACGCAGGGCCGGATATCTTCCTCACGCCCCTCGATTATCTTGCGCACGATATGCGGGTCGGCCATGTGCGCACGAGTCATGCCGATCATGTCGACCTTGCCGGAGGCGATTGCGTAGCGGGCGGTCGCGACGTCATCGATCCGCGCGGCATGGAACGTCGGAAATCGCGTTGCCGCGCGAATTTCGCCGGCCAGTTCGAGATGTGGCGCGCTCGCCATGCCTTGTATTGGGATGAGATCGGTCAGACCGGGATCGGTATCGATGTGGCCGCGAACGACGTTGAGAAAGTCGATCATGCCGCAAGCCCTGAGTCGCCGCGATATCTCCAGGCCGTCGGACTTCGTCAGGCCTCCCTCCAGCGCCTCGTCCACGGTGTAGCGAATACCGACGATAAAGGCGCTGCCCACGCGTTGGCGAATCGCCGCAAGAACGTCGAAAGTGAATTGCAGGCGGCCATCGAGCGATCCACCGTAAGGTGCATCCAGAGCGTTCGTCAGCGGTGACCAAAACTGGTCCATCAAATGGCCGTACGCCTGCAGCTCTATCCCGTCCAGGCCCGCCGCCTGCATGCGCTCCGCGGCATCGGCGTAATCGCGCATGATGCGCTCGATATCCCAATCCTCGGCCTTTTTGGGAAATGCCCGATGGGCGGCCTCGCGCGCGTGTGACGCGGACACCGCCGGGAGCCAGGCCGCCTTGTCCCAGCGAGTGCGTCGTCCGAGATGCGTCAGCTGGATCATCACCGCTGCGCCGTGGGTGTGACAGGCGTCGGCGAGTTCTCGGAGCCAGGGAACCACTTCATCCTTGTAAGCGAGTATGTTATTGAATACGGGAGGGCTGTCGCGAGACACGGCGGCGGATCCCGCGGTCATGGTCAAAGCAATGCCTGCCTTGGCTCGTTCGACGTGATAAGCGCGGTAACGCTCCTTGGGCATGCCGTCTTCGGCATAAGCAGGCTCGTGCGCCGTCGTGATGATGCGGTTACGAAGGGTTAAATGCTTGAGCTGATATGGTTCGAGCAGCGGGTCGCGCGACATCAGTGGCGCTCTCTGAGATACAGTCGACATGATAAAGGCTATCAAGAATGTACACTGATGTCGATAAAATCGACAGTTAAGTACATGGGCTAACCATTACGCCGGGCGCCTCGAGGCCTATGCGGCCGCTCATCCGGACGACCTGGTTCTTTTCGGCCGTGCGGACTTCAGCACGGAGCCACCGACTCCCACCCAGGCGCTGGCGAGGGGTTAACGACCATAAAGTAGTCGCGAGGGCCGAGTGCTGTACGAGCACGCGTGTCGGGGCTGGGGAGAGGACAGCTCCTGAGCGGAATGCGAGAATGACGCCATGTGCGGACGCTATGTATCCCCGGACGAGGCTTCCATCGAGCGCGAGTTCAATCTCGTGCATCAGGATTGGCAGTTCCCGTCCTCGTTCAACATCGCGCCAACCCAGCAATGCCGATTCTTCGTGAGATCGATGGAGCTGATCGGCTCGCTCCGGTCGCAAAGGCTCAGAGTTAGTCAAATCACTCTGTCTGGCGCATCCTTTTCGGGAGTACCGGGCGGCCCCCTTCCGGAGGAGCGCTAGAGCTTAGACCAAGTAGGCAGGACCATGCATATGGTGCCCCAAGAAGTTTATGAAAAGATCAGGGATCCGTACTACGTTCAGCTTCCTTGCAGTGCTGTCGGCTGCCACTGTGGCAAGTGCCCAGAGCGCGAACGTGGGCTTTGCGGAGGTTCGGGTTGCAAACGGAACTGAGCCCCCGCTTACTTGCCGGCATCTGGTATCCGGCTGACGCGGAACCGAGCGTCCAACCGCTTGAGCTGTTTGAACAAGTTGTTGCCTTGAACGCTCCGGTGAAAGGGGATAACCTTCCGCTCGTTGTCATCTCGCACGGCGGTGGCGGCTCCTTTGCGAGCCACTAGGGGTCACCTCAAGAAAGGGATGTTTTAGCACGCTAACGGGCGCCGACGACCAGGCGAGTCTCGCCCCAAACGGCTCGAACTAACTTTAAGACGCCAATTATTGCACTGAGTAGACGCTCACGCCACGATCCGTGGTAACAGCGATACGGTTTCCGTCAGGCGAAATAGCAAGTGAAAGCGTCTTGGTGGGTAGGTCAACTTTCTTGTAGTCGGAGCCTGCCCAAGGAGCCCATAGAAACAAACCCGCATGATTGTCAACGAACGCGACAAATCGCCCTTTTGGATCCCACATAGCTTGTCGGATGGGGCCCTTAGCCGCGGAGAATGTTGAGACCTGAGCGCCATCTTTCACGCGAAAAAGTCGAACCGCCTCCGTCGAGTCCCTAGCTTCCGCCCATGCACGTTGCTCCGGTGTGCCCAAGTACTCGCCACCATAGAGCACAGTGGAAGTGACTCCGACCATCAGCAGATCGCCAGCGGGACTCCCAGCGATGGCTCCCAATAATGACGAGCCATATTTTGATTCCTCATACGCTTGAAAGTCTTTAACGATTTCGCCGGTTCGGGTCTCGACGATTGAAACGCGACCACCGCTGACAGAACCGGTGCCTATAAATCGACCATTCGCGAACACGCACAGGGACGGCGCTCCATGCAAGAGAGCCGCTGTATGGATTACTTGCCACGATCCGGTTTCGTAGATAATCAAATTGTCCCGAAAGTTTTTCCAGCCCCCAGCTGTGCGCGTCGCTGCCGCGAGCAGCGCATGATCCGGTGTCATCATAAAATGCTCGGCTACGTTCAGAGCAGACTCGTCACCTGGCTGCGGACCATCCACAGTTTTGATGATTTGGCCGGTCGAGACGTCCCAAACTGCAAGTGCCGTGCTCGCGTTGGGAGTCTGCGGGGGAGGAAAAACCAATTGCGAAGAGCCATGAATAAAGGCAAGTGATCCGCCCAACGTTGGGCCACCGCCTATTCGCTGGATCTGTCTGACTAGATGTCCAGCACGATCCCAGACCGTCAAAACTCCGCCATAATTACTAGCCGCTGCCAGTGCGGATCCGTCTGCAGACCAGGTGACCGCGACTGCGGAACCTGGTGTGGCTAAGTCTAGTTCTTCTCTGACTTTTAGGGTTGCCGCCCCACCTTCATTAGTGGATGCGGAGGCCGCGCCCGGCGTAAAGCCGCAGAATCCAGCTGTCAGAATCAGGCCTAATAACTTTCCAGCCAATCCAGAGGATGTTCGCTCTTCCCTAAAGAAAAGTCTGCTAGTCAAACTAGGTCTTGGTGGTGAACGACCGCTTTCCGGTGGGTATCCTAACATTTTATAGTTCCGATCTTGGCCGGCCCGCCGGCCGCTGCGCGTCTCGAGTCACGCTATGCACACCTTCGCGCTAGTTTGGTTCGTGACGTCTCGTGCTCAGCCGGTAACATGCGACGGACGGAGGCCCGGCTGATGCTCAGGCGCGCGGCGATCTGCCTTTTACTGATGCCCTTTTTGAATAGCGTTGAGATCTCCTCTGCATGATGCCGCACGGTAGGCGGCCGGCCATGAGGTCGGCCTTCCTTACGCGCCTGGGCGATCCCGGCCTTCACACGATCCCGCAGGATATCGCGCTCGAATTCCGCGAACACGGCGAGCATGCCGGCGAGGGCTCGGCCGCCAGGGGTGGTCATGTCGAGCGCCTCCGTCAGCGATACAAAGCCGACTCCAACGGCATGGAGCTCTTGGAGTGTCGCAATCAGGTCGAGTAGAGAGCGTCCCCAGCGATCGAGTCGCCACACGACAATGGCATCGACCTCGCGCCGCCGGGCAGCGCGAAGCAGTTCCTCTCGCTTGGGCCGAGTCTTGGCACCAGAGCCGACCTCCTTCTCCTCGAGGGCGACCTTCCAGCCGCGGCGCTTCGCGTACTCGCGCATGGCGGCTAGCTGCATCGGAAGGGTCTGCTGGTCGTGGGTCGAGACTCGGGCATACAGCCCGACCTTGAGCACCGTCCCCGCCGACCGTTTTCTCGCTATGGCCAAAAACCCCTCCGAAACGGCTATCCGAAAACCCCATGTTTTACCGGATGGGGCCGCCGTCACTTAGGACTGGCACGAATCTTTAGTTATTGCCCATACTAACCGCCCTAGGCACCGACAGGGAAGCCCATGCCGCGACGGGAATTATTGACGCCGGCCGAACGTGAGTCGCTGCTCACCATCCCCGTGATCGAGGCCGATCAGATCCGCCACTACACCTTGAGCCGGAGCGATCTCGCCTTCATTCGCCAACATCGCTGGGACTACAACCGATTGGGTGTCGCCATCCAGCTCTGCTACCTCCGGTTTCCCGGCCGTGTCCTGGCGCGCGGCGAGACGCCGCCGGCGGCACTCCTCGCGATGGTGGCGAGCCAGCTGAAAACCACGTCGGCGCTCTGGGATCAATACGCGAGTCGTGACCAAACCCGTCGTGACCACCAGCAAGAGGCCGTCCAGCGACTGGGGCTGACTCTCTTCACCCGAGCTAACTTCCGCGAGCTCGTCACCTGGCTCATCCCGACGGCGCTGCAGACGATCCAGGGGATCGTGCTGGTGCAGAGCGCGATTGAGGAGATCCGGGCTCGTCGGCTGGTGGTGCCCACGGTCCGAGTGCTGGAATTGATCGCGGCGCAGGCCACCACTCGCGCGGATCGGCAGGTATTCATCGAACTCACCGCAGCGCTGACAGCGGAGCACCGCCGCCGACTCGATGCGTTGCTCGAGCTTCGGTCGGGGAGCCCGTACAGCCACCTTGCGTGGTTGCGGATGCCGCCGGGCGCACCGAGCGCCCGGGCCGTGCTCACGCATCTCAGCCGGTTACAGGTCATTCGGGACTTGGAGCTGCCGGCGGACCTAGAGCGGCGCGTTCATCACAATCGGCTGTTGCGCCTTGCACGGGAGGGAGCGCAGACCGCCGTCTATCAGCTGAAGGAATACAGCCAGAGCCGTCGGTACGCGACTCTCGTCGCGATCGTTCTCGAGGCGCTCGCAACCTTGACCGACGAAACCCTAGATCTGCACGATCGGCTGATCGGGCGGTTCTTTGCCAAATCAAAGTACAAGCACGGTCAGCAGTTCGTCGAAGCTGCGCCGGCCCTGCAGGAGACCGTCCAGGTGTTCGCCAAAGTAGGCGTCGCGCTCGTCGATGCCAAAGACAATGGCACGGATCCTTTCGCGGCCATCGAAGGCGTGGTGCCGTGGGAGGAATTCACGGCGCACGTCGCGGCGGCAGCAGCGCTCAACGCAACGCGCAAATCCGACTTTCTCGGGTTGGTTGGCGAATACTACGGGCAGCTGCGGCGCTACGCGTCGTCGCTGCTCAAGGCCTTCGACTTCGGATCGGCGCCGGCCGTGGCGCCGCTCCTCAAAGGCGTGGACACGCTGCGTACCTTGAACGAGACGGGTGCCCGCAAGGTACCAGCGGACGCGCCGACCGCCTTCGTGCGCGGCAACTGGGCGCCGTATGTCCAAACGGAGGAAGGCCTCGACCGTAAGTTCTACGAGCTCTGCGTGATGTCCGAACTCAAGAACGCGCTGCGTGCCGGCGATGTCTGGGTGCCGGGCAGCCGTCAGTTCCGCGACTTCGACGAGTATTTGATCGAGCGCGAGGCCTTCACTGCGCAGGCTACCGCCGCGGTGACCGGCCTGGCAGTGACGACGGATGCCGGGGCGTATCTCGAGGAGCGCCTCGCCACTCTGAATCGGGAGCTCACCCTCACGAATCAGCTGGCGCGCGACGGCAAGCTGCCGGATGTGGAGCTCACCGACAAGAGCCTGAAGATCAAGCCGCTCGACGATGCCGTGCCGCCGGCGGCGGAACGCCTGATCCGGGATGCCAATGCGCTGCTGCCCCACGTCAAGATCACCGACCTCTTGCTCGAGGTCGATCGGTGGACCGATTTCTCGAGCCACTTCACTCACCTGAAATCACGGGCGCCGGCGCGCGACCGAGCTTTATTGCTGACCGCCATCCTCGCCGACGGCATCAATCTCGGACTGACCAAGATGGCCGAGGCCTGTCCCGGGACCGGCTTCGCGAAACTCTCCTGGCTCTCGAGCTGGCACGTGCGCGACGAGACCTATGCCCAAGGCCTCGCCGCCCTGATCACTACCAGCACCGGCTGCCGTTCGCGGCAAACTGGGGTGAAGGGACCACATCATCCTCCGACGGCCAGCGATTTCGTGCCGGTGGCCGCGGCGAGGCAATCGGGCACGTCAATGCCCGCTATGGCGACGATCCCGGCGTGATGTTCTATACGCACGTGTCCGACCAATACGGCCCCTTTCACACCAACGTGATCCATTCGCCGATCCGAGACGCAACCTATGTCCTCGACGGACTGCTGCATCACGAGTCGGAGTTGCACATTGAGGAGCACTACACCGACACCGCTGGGTTCACCGACCATGTGTTCGCGCTGTGTCCGCTTATTGGGTTCCGATTCGCACCACGGATCCGGGATCTTGCCGACAAACGACTCTATGTTCCGGGTAAGGCCAATCAATGGCCGGCGCTCGAGTCGATGATCGGCCGGTCGCTCAACGTGAAACTTATCGAGCAGACCTTCGATGAGATCCGGCGACTGGCGGCCTCCATCAAACAGGGACACGTCACCGCATCTCTGATCCTGCGTAAGCTGTCGAGCTACGGGACGGTCGATAACCCGGTGACGAAGTCGAACCACACCAAGATTTTGAACGAGTATGGGTGGCTTTGGCTGAACCGCGATGGCTCGCCAACTCTCCTCACCAAGAATCTATTCCCGAAGCTGCTGGGTCATGATGACAGCATCGACAGTCGACGCGTCTTGAGCGCGCGGCTATTGGCCGGCGAAACCGAGTTCTGGCGCGCCTATCGCCGGTATTCGGCGGTTTTGCATTTCGTGTATCTTTCCTCGAGCGAGCGCGGCGGGTTCACCTCGGATAATTTCGTGAACCTGCGCACGCTCGAACTCGAACGGCATTTCGCGGCGGCCATGGAGCAAGCGTTCAAGCCCTTGGGCGTCTATCTTAATTTTTGGCACTCAACGCTCCCCAGCGAGGAGGTGCGCAACTATGAGATCTACCTCGTAAACGACGACGACCGGCCCAAGGCGGGCCGCTTACGACTGTCCTTTACCGACGCGCTCGGCAACGAGGTCGCCGGGCAAGAGATGCCATTCTCTCTGGCCGCGCTCGGCGCCCAATCCTACAATGCCTCTTTAAAGGCCCCCTCGCCCCCCGGCCCCTATACGCTCGCTGCAGTGGCGTGTCCCGACGATGATAGGGCTGGCCCGACCATCTCCAGCCGCCTCGTGCTGATAAAGGCTTCCGCGCACTAGATCGATTATGTGACAATCGACCTTGCTGGTCTGCAGGGCTGTCGCTCGTGCACTTTGCAAAGGGGGCCAGCGATCAGCACCCGATCGGTGGGCCAATGGAGACGGCATACCAAGCAGTCGGCGCCGTTGCTCAAAATGTTTGAAGCCCATCGGATTGAGGTACGAGGGGACCGTGTGACCGTGTGCCGACCGGCCAACAGGTGGCGTGGAGATTCAGTCAACCGTGCGTTTGCCGCCGTTCGTCTTCCCTGCGACAGGTAATCGATTTTGCGACGTCGCCGAGCTCACAGCTGGCGCCAGCTGGCGTCGAGCGATCGACGACTTGAGTTTTGGATAGGGACGCGATCCGGATATGTTGCGTGTCCAAGACCGAATCTTACAATCCTGCATACCACTGCGCACCGTGCTCTTCCCATAACCCTCCCACGCCGCCATTCCCCACAGCTTCCAAGTTTCTTACAGCAGTGATCTGATCAATATGCTTATACTGCTTGTATCCGATCTGTAATTCCATTCGAAGACGTAGCGGAGCTCCGTGACGCGTTGGTAGGGGTTGCCCGTTCATAGTGTGCGCGAGGATCGTTTGCGGATGGACTGCGTCGAGCACGTCGAAACTACCGAATACGTGCTCGCCGGCAATCTTATCCATGCAGTGGAAGACGAGGTATTGAGCGCCTCGCTGCAGACCCACATGGTCCAGCAAGAAGCGAAGTGGTACGCCGGTCCATTCTCCGATTGCACTCCAGCCCTCATCGCAACTATGCATGGTGATCTGACTTTGCGTGGGCATTGAACGCAGATCCTCAAGTGACAACCGGGCGGGTCGATCAACTAAACCGTTGATGGATAGCCTCCAATCGCGAAATCCCGTGGCCGAAAGGCGGTCGTAGCTTGGATCGGGATCAATATAAGACGCACCAAAGCCGCCGTTCGTCGGATGAAATGCAGAGATTTGATCTCGTCTATACGTGGGAGCGAGCGGCCTTCGATGCAATGCCAGTCGCTGTGCACGTAGACTGAATGATTCTCCCAATCGCAGGAGCGGCCAATAGCCAGATGCCGTTGACAGCCTGGTCCAGTTTGCGCCTACCAAGCCCGCTGCGAGCAGACCGCTACCGCCCAGGAGCAACCTGCGTCGAGTTATCCATGTCTTCACAATCTTCGGTCTCCGCAATAACAAAAAATCCCGTAGTGATCGATCGCATATGATTGCGAAATCCGCTAATAATGACCTGAAACAAATGAACCAAAACAAACAGGACGAGCACGGATGCGAATATGAAATGCAATGTCCGTGCAGTCTGTCGACCATGAAATAAATCGATTAGCCCCGGGAAAGCTGCCACCGCCGAAGGGGACATCGTCAATCCAGTCAGTATCATCGCTGGAAGCAGCACAAACAGCACGGCGATATAGGACATTTTTTGCAAAAGGTTATAGCTCAGAGCTTCCATACCGACGCTGCGTTTAAAACACAGATGTCTCCAGATGTCCTGACCGATAGAGTGCATTCGAAGCTGCCCGCGGTTCGGTAATAGTTCTCGCCAAAATCGGCCGCTGGCCACTCCGTACAAAACGTATATACCAAGGTTAATGATTAGCACCCAGAGCATCATGAAATGCCACCCCATCCCCGACGCCAAGTCACCTGTGGCCGAAGGAAGCGTCAACCATGGCGGAAAAGCAATATTCTTTACCCCCTCAAGGGGAATCTCTTTTGCTACTCCAAGAGTTCCCGAAGTATCTATTCGGTAGGATCCAAACTGAACCCAGCTGAGGCGTCGTGTTAGGTCGGGGACACCACCGATCTCGAACGCCGCCGGCATGCCTTGGTAACCGTCATGCCCCCAATGAAGTCGCGGATAGGCGTTGAAGATCTGGAGTCCACTCATCAGCAGCAGAACAAAGCTAACCGCGTTTATCCAATGGAAGATTCTCACCGGCCATGCGTGGCGGTAAACAACGCGCGCCGAAGAATCGGCCGGCGCCAGGGCAATAGCACCTTTACGTCGCGTCTGCTCCGTCGATGTTCCAAACAGCATGGGCCACCCGATTAGAAGCTGACCTCAAGTCCACCCTATGGGGAATAAAATCGCGAGAGAATTCATCGAAAAAATCGAGCGTGATTGGATCGTGCCCCGACGCCAATCGTGCACCTCGACGCTCTCGTAGCGCCTTCGTGGGGCATGGAGTTTCAGCTGATCACGCATGCGTGAGAACGACGTACTGGCGGTATTAGTCCCTTACTTAATGCATTCAATTTATCTAAATCTTAAGGATCGAGCGGATTGGATCCAATCTACACTCCGATCGAGCGAAAGTCTAGATGGACCACGCCGACACCAACCGGCTGGCTACCGCAAAAAAGCCGGCCGAGTTTGCACCGCGATCGCAAATGTCGATCGACGGCCTAGGGTCGTGTCTTTTGCGAAATCTTAGCTGAGCCTCAACGCACGGACAGCCCGTTTATCTCGAAGTCCCGCGCCAAGGATTCCAACTGCTTCGCGTAATGCCTCCATCGGCCGACGGCGTCTGTATAAAGGGGCTTGCGCACCTGCACAGCACTGGCAGTGCTCACCGCGGCCGTGGGACTGTGAAAATCAAGGCAGCGGTGTTCCCATGAGAGACCACAATGCTCCAGAATTCGGCGACTGGTGGCTTCTTGTGCTGATACCAGTTCCTCGTAGCTCACGGTCAGCCAGGCATCCCCAATTAGATCCTGCCAGTGCTGCATGAGCTTTTGCCACGCCACGTAGTATCGCGCCAAGTCGCTCAGGTCATAACTGAATGGATAGCTGGATGCAAATAGAGTCTTGTACATTGCATAACAAACATCCATCGGATGGCGATCCAACGCGATGAAGCGGGCGTTCGGTAGGGCAGCGCGGATCAATCCCGCATACAAATAGTTGTGAGGCGTCTTATCGGTGAACTGAGGTGTGTGCCCGGTGCGCGGACGAGTAGCTTGAATAAAAGCTTGCGCGAGGCGCTCGAAGTCCAATTCGAGGCTGCGTTCGACAAACTCGAGTTTTTTGACCTCCTTCTTTAGCTGTCCCACTGCCGCTACGCAAGTCCGTTGAAAGGCATCTGTTTCACCCGCCGCGAACACTTGACTATGGCTACCGACAATTCGTTCGACCAACGTAGTACCACTGCGAGGAAGACCCACAATGAATATACATTCTCGGCTAGGACAATTGGTTTGAAGCTTGCCAAGTATCGATGCGATGTGGGTGGTTCGCAAGGCATCGAGTACTGCGATGTCATCCGCAACGTCATATCGGAGCGAAGCGCGGTATGCATCGCAAGCCTTGTGCAGGTGGTCAAATGCGCGCGCGTACTCGCCGAGGTCCTCCAATTCCTTCGCCAATGAGAACGCGACGGCAAGGCTAGCCCGTTTTCCATCGAGCTGAACCAATATCTGCTGGAGTTCATCCACGTGATTACGGCGTGGAGTTTGGGTGCGAAGTCCGGAGCGCGCGTAGTGCGCTTCACCATCCCGTGGACGGGCGAGAAGAACTGCATCGAGATTCACTTCCGCTGCATCAAACTCTCCTAACATGCGCTGGGTCATGGCCAGGTTGTAACGGAAATCCATGCAGCTGGGCGCGCGCTCCACGGCGCGCCTGTGGTGCGCTAACGCTCGCAGAGGCTCTTCCAAATGCGTGAACAAGGTTCCCAGCGAGTCATCGAGCGCGGCGGACGCCAAAATGCGCTTCTCCGCGCGCAGGCCAACCTCGAAAGCCTCTCGCCGCTGGCCTTGGCGAAGCAATCGATGCCCGTGTGCAATCAATCGATTGGAGTCATCCGCGGACTTCAAGGTGAGATCACCGCTCACTCTACCCTGCCCCTACGCTCGCGCTCGCGGTGTTCTTGCTTTGCGCGAGGATCCATCGACCGGTCGCCGGTTTGACAACGGCCTGCGGCACATCGTGCCTGCCTAGGACCGGTGCTACTAAGAGCACATTGTAGAATTTCCCGCCGAGGAGCATCAAGCCGAATGGCAACAGCTTCTCTTCGGGCGCCTGATTTACCTTGGCGGCCCTCATCGTGAGGCCCGTTGAGTGCCAAGATTCGGGGGAGCTGGACGGTCTTTAGGTCGTTGGCTACGAACACGGTCAACTACCCCGATCGAGAGGTACATCGGATGCGCCTCTTCATTGACTGACAAAGGCGCCGATCAGCACCACCGTAATCGCGATCGGGCACACGTACCGCAAGAAGAGGAGCAGCCAAGGATTGATCGGCGGGGCGGACACATCGGCCCCAATGGTCCTGATCCGGTGCGGCAGGATCCAGCCGACAAATAGGCTGGTCAGCAGTGCGCCCAGGGGCATCAGCAGGTCTGCGGACAAGAAATCGACGACATCGAAAAAGGATCGGGACGAGAAACCCGGCACTGCGCTGAGCGGTCGCCAATTAACCCAGATGTTGAAAGAGAAAATCGAACCCAACCCGAGCAGCGCACCGGCGACGCACACCACAGCCGCAGCCCATGTCCTGCCCATACCGCGGCCTTCGAGCCATGCTACGGCTGGCTCAATGGTGGCTATGGCGGGCGTTAATGCCGCGAGCGCCAGGAGGGCGAAGAAAAGAGTCCCGAAAACGCGGCCGCCGGGCATTTCGGCGAATGCCGCAGGCAGCACTTCGAAGACGAGTTTGGGACCCTGCTCAGGATCCAAGTGGTATCGAAACACCAAAGGGAACACCACCAACGTTGCGAGCAGGGATACGGTGATGATCGAGCTCACAATGAAAATTGCAGATCGAGTCAGCGAGGTGTCCCGCGGGATATATGCGCCGTAGGCGATCATCATCGCCATACCGACGCCAGTCGCATAGAACGCCTGGCTCACGGCAGCCAGCAGCAACTCGCCAGACAATGTCGAGCTGCGCGGTGCAAAGGCAAACGACAGGCCGTGCTCTACGTCGCCGACAAGCAATGAATATCCGACGAGGATCAGTAACAGCAGCAACAAGGCGGGCGCACGAAACTTGCTGATCCGCTCGATCCCACGCTGCAAGCCGGAACTCGAGACCGCGCCCGTAAGTGCAATAAAGCAGAGTTGCCACGCCCACGTTACCCCGACGCTCCCAACAAACACATGGAACTGGGTGCTCAGTGTATTCTGCGATAGATGGGCCAATGAGCCACTCGCGGTACGCACTGCGTATGCCACCACCCATCCGGCAATCATCGTGTAGTAGGAGAACACCAAGAAGGAGGCGAGCGAGCCCATGATACCGATCGCGTCCCAGCTCCTGGTCATGCCGAACCGCGCGGCGAGATCGCCCGCCGCTCGAGGCGGACTGCTGCGCGAAGCCTGACCAATGTAAAACTCGGCGACGAGAAGCGGCACCGCGATGAATATGCACGCGACCAGAAATGCAGCGACAAACAGGCCCCCGCCGTACCGGCCGGCCAAGTACGGAAATCGCCAGATGCTGCCCAGTCCGACTGCGGCTCCGATCGTGACCAGATAAAACGCGGGGCGAGACGATAGTGCTCCGCTCACGCTCGAGCGCTCATAAGCCCTTTTGTCCAGGTTCCAAGCAAATGACGGAATCCATGTTACCCTCGACCAAGCCCGGGGATGGAACACCCCACGGATTACTCGCGCCGCACACCTGCCCGTCCGGAGTGAATACGACATCCCTCGTGATCAAGCCTCGGGTGGGCATGGGATAGGCGGTCCAACGCCGGGATTCGGGTTCGTAACGGAACATTCGGTCGGACATGTTCGTCGAGACCCACACATGCTGAGTCTCGGGTTCGACGGCAACGGCATATGGGGCCTCGACTTCGCCAGGACCCAGCGGTGGAATCTGAAAGACCTCATAGTGCATGGTCTTCGTGTCAAGTCGCGCGATCTTCCCATCGCCAAATCCCGGTATCCAGAAGCCCCCGGACTTATCGAAGCGAGCGCGACGCGGCCCAAACACCGGGGGAGTCCATTCCTGTACCTTCAGAGTGTTCGGATCGATGCGCCCGATTTGGTTTGCGTACAGTTTCGTGTACCACACCGATCCGTCCAACGGGTTAATGTCGATGCCATACACCGCGGAGGGGCGCTCGGCGATTTCCTTGTGCGCCCAGGTTTTCGGCAAATTGATGACCGTCATCTGTTTCGTTTTCGGATCAAATCGTGCGACTTGGTTAGAGGCGTACAGGGTAAACCACAAAATCCCCTTGGTATCGAAACGCGGTGTATGGCCCACCTCCGCACCGTGCCCGACGGAATACGCCGCGATAAATTTTGCCTTGGCCGGGTCGAACACAACTATATTGCCGCCTATTGCACCAGTCATGTAGTACAAACCGTCCGGACCCAGCGCCAAGCTGTGCAATCCGTGGCGGATGCTTTTCACATACAAGGGCAGATCCTTCTGGCCCGCAAAAGTGCCGCCTATCGGAACGCCAAAGTCCGGAATCGGAATGTCGGCCGTTTTATTCGTCTTTGTATCGGTCGCGTACAGGTCATCGATATACATATCAACGGAGAAAAAAGTCGCCCTCGGCGCGTAGTATTCAGTGTCGTGTGCGGCAAGCGCGTGCGGTAGCTTCCACTCCGTGATCCGCGAACCCAGCGCCTCATCGTCAACTCCGGCATTCTCATGATCGGGCGTGGGAGGTCCGTTGAATGCCGCATACATCGCCGCCGCATAATCCTTTGCGTGCAGGTTGCTCGTGTACTCGGCACCATGGAGCATTGACGGCATCAGGGCTTCCCACGCCTGCAAAGAGCGAGGCCTTCGGGTGGCGGGCGCGCCCAACTGGTGACATTCCGCGCAGTCGAGCTGGAACACCTCGCGCTGTACTTCCGTCGGAAATTTGATGCGCGCCATGTGCGCGCTCGCGGGCAAAGAATCTGCGATCGATTGAGCAGTCGCGAGACGCTGCATAGTGAAGTCGTGAGCGAGCATCGCATCTCCGACGGGAATCGCGAGCGGTGCCGTGAGGTCCTCTTTTAGCCGCGCCCGCACCCGGATATGGAGCGCTCCGCTCTGCCGGGTATCGAGCCGATAATGTCCCGCCGGATCACTGAGTACCGTTTCAAAATAGAGCTGCTCGGCTGATGCCAGCGTGATCATTGCGCCGCGCACAGGGTCTCCGTCGGACGTCACTGTGCCGGTGATTGTCGCCGCGTGCGCGGCGGCACACAGAGCCAAAGATGTGCCCCAGAGGACGGTAAGTCGAGCTGCCATGTTTGATAGTCCTTCGTCGCTTAAATTAGGGTGAGGGCACGCTGCACGGGTTAATACTGGTATCGAACTCCCAGCCCAATGGTCCGTGGGCGCCCTACGTTTCGTAAGCGATAGGGATTGTCAAACTCCTGATCGTTGATGCCGCCCGTAATATCTGGATTATTGGTGATGTTGCGGATGAAGAATGAATAGGCGATCTTGTCAGAAGTGTTCAAAGTTACCCGAGTGTTCGCCAGAAACGCCGAAGGGATTGAGAAGTTGTAGATGCTGGTCGGATCAATGTTGGAGCTTTCGGCGCTTCGATAAGAGCCGTCGAGGTGGAACTTCCAGAGCCAGTTGCTTTTCCCTAGGTTTCCGGCCGGTAAGGTGTAATTGATTCCCGCATTCGCGACGTTCCGCGAGACGCCCGGAAGATTGGTACCCGCTGCGATGGGGCCTCCGAACAGTGATGCCAAAGTGCCGGTACCACCTTCTGATGGAATCAAGGCGTAAGGGGTGTAATCCTGTATGTTGAACGCCTTAGTCACATAGGCCCGAGTGAACGCATAGCCGAGGGTGGCGCTCCAATGCTCCGTGAGCGCGATCTCTGTTTCAAATTCAAGACCCTGTGATCGCGCGTTACTGCCATTGAACGCTCCGGCAACATCGCTTAAGTTGACGTCATCAAACTGAAAGTTGTAGACGTTCATTAGATACACATCGGCGAAGTAGTTAATTCGGTGCTGGAATAAGCTTCCCTTGATGCCCACCTCATAGTTTTTGGCAAGGTCCGGTCGGAAGGCTTGGAGGTCGGACGGGCTCGCGAATGGCCCCGCCGAGGGAAGCCCCGAGACGCCGCCGTGGCGAAACCCCTCTGAAAAGGTAGCGTAAATCTTGAGCGTCGGGGTGAAGTCATAAGAGCTATTGAGCTTCCAGACATGATTCGAAAATTTCGTTGAACTACTGGATGCCGCAAGTCCCAGCGGGTTCGTCTGATCATTGGAGCAAATCGCGCCGCACAGGGGAAGCAATAGCACGACGTTGCTCGAGTAGGGCTGAGTGAAGAACCGAACACCGCCCGTGACTTGCCATGCATCGGTCAAATGGTATGTGAGCTCGCCGAATGCGGCTTTGTCGGTAAAGTTGGTACCGCGGTCGTAGTAGACGATATTGTCGCCATACGCCGATGGATTGGGCTGACCGATGTAAACGTCATACGCCTTGATTCCGGGTACGTCCCCGGTTAGGTCAACCTGTTGCTGCTGACGTTCATAGTAAAGGCCGACCGTATAGTCGAACACCTTACCCGGCTTTGATACCAGCCGCAGTTCTTCGACAAACGTATGGTTCACGTTGGCAGCGCGCTGTGCGGATAGAATGCGCGGGTAATTAAGATACGGATAATATGGAATGAACGAAGATCCGGGACTTGGTGGGTTTGCCGTGCCGTAATAGATACCGGTTTCATCGAAGTCCGTGATGCTCTGGTCCTCGTAATACGACGAGGTCGAGGTGACAGTGCCCAGGCCCACATCGACGGTTCCCACGAGATCCACGAGATTCAAAGAATCGCCGTAGGGCTCCCCGGCATATTCGGTCGAGCAGTGGTTGCACCCAGGGCGAGTATCGACGGTGGCGTTCGGATACGCGCCGAACGATGAGTCGAACGGGCCACCGCTCCAAGCGCTTCCCCACTGGCTATCCGCCATCGAGGTATGCTGATGCAGATATTCAAGCTGCACATCCACGGGATCTGCCGGTTGCCATCGTAGCGCGGCACGCGCGAAATACTGATCGGATGAGTTCGTGCCTCTCTGCACCGGCCCGAGCACGAACCCGCTGGTCAGATTGCCGGGAATGCTCGGTACCGGCGTCCCGTTCGGTTCCAGCTTCACGCGGTCCACCGCATCAATGAAGCCGCCCAGATGATCCTCGCCTGCCACCAGCCTCAAGGCAAGGTGGTCGGCAATCGGTATGTTCAAGACTCCATGCACGCTGCCGTTTCCGTGCGGCGAATACTCGGTATAACTTCCGTCCGCACTGACTTCAGCTGAAAATTGATCGAAATCGGGGCGCTTCGGAATGAACCGAATGGTGCCGGCCTGCGAACCGGAGCCGTATAAGGTCCCTTGCGGACCTCTCAGCACCTCGACCCGTTCTAGATCATCCAACGGCACCTGGAAGAATACCGGCGTTTCACCGTAATACGTGGAAACCGGGCTCACGGTGAGGTTTTGATATTCAACGCCTCCCGACCCGCCGCCGGGTGGATCGGTGCGCAACCCTCTAAGAATGAAATTATTATTGCCAGCCCGCTCAGCGGGACCTTCATCGACGTTCATCAGCCCTGGAACGACTTCCGTCAGATTGTTGATCGAGACGACCCCCGATTCGCGCAGTGTGTCGCCGCCGATCGCACTTATGTTGTACGGCACGTCCTGCAGCGATTGGGTGCGCTTTTGCGCACTGACCACAATTTCAGCCAGTTGCGGCTCTTGATTAGCGTTGGCTGTCGGGGCAACCTGCTGCGCGGGCGCCTTTCCTGCGGTCAACAGAAGCGCCGTGGCCGAAGTAACGAGGGCCGCATGGCGGCTTTGCCTCAGCACGCTCTGCACCGCAAGCCGAAGCTCGTGTCTTCGATGCGGTCTCACCGGCTCAATACTCGGAATGCTCTTCATAGTTGTCTCCCAGGCAGATCAATCGAGGGAACTAGGTGATGTTCAGCTCCGCGATCGGCTGATTGTGAATCAGCCGCTGCGGAGTGAACGTGGATAGATCTAGCGTTTTAAAGTGACCGTCGAGGATCAGTTCGGCGACTCCACGGCCGGCGGCTGGCGAATGCTGCATTCCGTGCCCTGAGAAGCCGGTGGCCAGCATCAAACCTTCGACCTCAGGCGCCCACCCGATTAAGGCGTTATGATCGAAGGCGTTCACGTCGTAATGGCCAGCCCAAGCCCCCGTCGTCTTGATGCGCTCGAAGGCGGGAATTCGAGCGGCCAACACCGGCCAGATAAAGTCCTCGAATTGCGCATGATCCACGGTGAGTGCAAACGGGTCTTCCGCAGGCGTCGCAGGTCCACCGGTGATGAAGTTCGGTCCTTCTGGGCGCACATAGACGCCTTGTGGATCGATCACTAAGGGCATGTTCGGCGGCGGGTCGGGACAACTGAAGACGAAGATGCACCGCCGCTCCGGCACTACTGGGATGCGGCAGTCCGCCCAACCGGCGATGATGGCGGCACGCGGGCCCGCGGCATCGACCACGACGTCGGCGCCAATCTCCCCCGATTTGGCCGTTTTGACCCCGTTAACCTTAGCTCCCTTTCGGATTAGATTCACGGCCTCATCATGCAGATACGACACGCCGAGCTGCCGCGCCTTGCGACGGAAGGCCTGGAGCAAGCTGTAACCATCGAACCACCCCTCGCCCGCCGTGCCGAGCGCTCCGAGCACGAGATCTGCGGTCTCGAGCCATGGGAATTCTTGGGACAAGTCTTTCTGCGCGAGCGGCCTCACGGTCACCCGGTGTGCGAGCTGTACATCGAGCGCTGCGCGCAATTCGGCAGCGTGCGGAGCATCAGCAAGATAGAGATATCCCCGTTCGGTGAGCGAGACGTCGACGCGCCCCTCACCCACATTCAAGTGGTCATCGATGTGGCGCAAGAATTCAAAGCTGTGCTGCGACATCTTCATGCAGGCAGGGGTGGTGAACTGCTGTCGGATGGAACTTGCCGAAAGGGCCGACGAGGCTTCCCGATAGCTCGGGTCGCGCTCGATCACCACCACGGACCTCTCACCCGCCGCCGCCAGGTGATACGCGACGGAGGAACCGATGACTCCGCCTCCAATGATGACGACGCGTGCGTGCACCGCCTCAGCTCCGCTCCCGCACCGGCACCGTATAGTTGAGGCCGAGGCGCCCGCCGTCGGGATATATCGTCTGGCCGGTGATATAAGAGGCGTCCTCGCTTGCAAGGAAGACGGCCACCGAGGCCACTTCCGACGGATCTCCGAAACGTCCGAGCGGTGTGCGACTCAACACGCGCTCCTCAGCGCCCGGGTCCGTCAAGATGCTGCGCGCCACGTCGGTCATGATGGTGCCGGGACCGATGGCATTAACGCGGATGCTCTGCGCCGCCAGAGCGAGTGCGGTCACGTTGGTCAGCTGGCGCAAGGCGCCCTTCGAAACGGCGTAGGGAATCTGGTTCGGGATGGCGAGGAGCGCGTTCACCGAGGACATGTTGATGATCGACCCGCCCGCGGGCATGATCGGCACTGCCCGCTGGGTCGCGAACAAGGCGGCCTTCAAGTTGATGGCGAGCACCCGATCGAAGTCTTCCTCGGTCAGTTCCAAGAGACTCGCGGCGTGGGTGACGCCTGCGTTGTTCACCAACACATCGAGTCGGCCCCAAGTCTTCGCGACCATGTCGAACAGCGCATCGATCTCGGACTTGTGGGAAACGTCCACCGCTCGACTCGGCTGATCGAGCCGCCTGGCGATCGTCGCCACCTCATCGCCATCAATGTCCACCAAGAGTACAGCCGCGCCCTCGGCGACGAAGCGTTCCGCGATCGCGCGGCCAATGCCACGTGCAGCGCCCGTAACCAGGGTGCGCTTACCTTCCAATCTTTTCACGCCGCACCATATCCTCCGCCACCCGGCGTTTCTATGACGAATACATCTCCATTCTCGACCTGCACTTCCGCCGTAGCGCCGATGGGAATGACGTCCCCATTCGCTCGTTCCACCCAGCCTCTGCCTGGCGCCCCACTCGCGCCGCCGTGGAGCCCGAAGGGTGCTATACGACGGCGATTGGACAGGAGCGATGCTGTCATCGATTCACAGAACATGATTCGGCGCACGACCCCATCGCCGCCCCGCCAACGGCCGGTACCCCCAGAGCCATGTCGCACGTGGAAACCCTGCAGCACGACTGGGAAGCGCCATTCGAGCACCTCCGGATCAGTGAGGCGGCTGTTGGTCATGTGCGTGTGCACGGCACTGGTGCCATCGAAACCTTCTCCCGCCCCCGCTCCTCCGCAAATCGTTTCGTAGTACTGATGCTTATCGTTCCCGAAGGTGAAGTTGTTCATCGTGCCCTGCGAAGCGGCTAAGCGGCCGGTGGCCCCGTACAGGGCATCGGTCACGACCTGGCTGGTCTCGACGTTTCCAGCCACCACCGCGGCCGGATAATGCGGCCGCAACATGGACCCGTCCGGAATCACGAGGGTGATCGGCTCGAGACAGCCGTCGTTCATCGGAATGTCGTCGTCGAGCAACGTGCGCACGACGTAGAGCACGGCCGCCCGGCAGATCGGCGCCGGCGCATTGAAATTGTCGGTCAATTGGGCGCTAGTACCGGTGAAATCGATGGTCGCGCGGCCCGCGGCTTGGTCCACCGTGATCACTACCTGCACCGCCGCGCCATTGTCCATTTCATAGCGGAATCGGCCGTTCGGCAGAGCTTTCAGCATGCGCCGGACCGACTCCGCGGCATTCGCCCGCACGTGGTCCATATAGGCAAGCACCACCTCGCGCCCGAGGCTATCCATTAGCTTGAGCAATTCCTGGGCGCCTCTGGCGCACGCGGCCACTTGCGCCTTAATGTCGCCTAAGTTCTGATCGACATTGCGCACGGGATAGCGGCCCGAGCCGAGCAAGCGACGCAGCGCCGATTCCCGAAACTCGCCCCCGCTGACCAAGAGGAAGTTATCGATCAACACGCCCTCATCATCGAGAGTGGTGCTGTTCGAGGGCATCGAACCCGGAGTTTTGCCACCGAGATCCGCGTGATGGCCGCGCGCGGCGACGATGAACAAGAGGCGCTTGCTGACCTCCTCATATACCGGCATGACCACGGTGACATCGGGCAGATGCGTCCCGCCGTTATAAGGATTGTTGAGGGCAATCACATCGCCCGCCTGGGGCTTCGCGCTCATGGCGGCTCTCACGCTATCCCCCATCGAGCCCAAGTGCACCGGCATGTGGGGTGCGTTCGCGATTAGAGAGCCTTTCGCATCGAACAGGGCGCACGAGAAGTCGAGCCGCTCCTTGATGTTCACCGAGTAGGCGGTGTTCTGCAGGGCCGCGCCCATCTGCTCGGCCACCGACATGAACAAATTATTGAAGATCTCGAGCCGCACCGGATCGGCCTCGGCGGAGGCACGCAGCGCCGCTTTCGCCGCCGTGCGCTCGAGCACCAAGTCGCCTCGTGCGGTGTGCACGGCGGTCCAGCCAGGCTCAACGACCGTGGTCGAGGCTTCATCGAAGATCACCGCGGGGCCGGCAATGACCTGTCCCTCGGGCAACGCGGCACGATCGAACACAGGGGTTCGATGCATGGTGCCCGCCATGTAGACCTCGTAGGTGCTCACCGGCACGGCCGAGGGTTTGGGACGGAGCGGCGGGACTTCGGCATCGGCGCCGTCCGAGCCGCCGATCACTTCGACCGAAATTGACTCTGCGACGAGCGGGGTACCCGCCATGGTGAACGCGAAACGACGCAGGTACGCCGCATCGAAGCGCGCGGACATTTCCTCAAGCGTGCCTAAATCGATCTCGATTCCGCTATCCGAGCCCAAATACTTGATGTGTACACGCACCTCGGTACGCGCGCGATCCCGGGCTACTCCCTGCTGTTCGATCTCCTTTCCGGCGCGCAGTCCCATCTCATCGGCCAGCGCACGAATGCGGCTCATCGAACCCGCATCGAGCACGGCCTCGACCGTAGCCTGCTTCATGACCCGCGTTTCAGCCAGCCCCATGCCGTAGGCGGATAAAACGCCCGCGAGTGGATGAACCATGATTCGGGTCATCCCAAGCGCATCGGCCACGAGGCACGCATGTTGACCGCCGGCGCCCCCGAAGCAGGCGAGCGTATAGGGCGCGACGTCATACCCGCGCGCCACCGAGACCTGCTTGATGGCATTGGCCATGTTGTCGACCGTGATTGCCAAAAAGCCCTCGGCGATCGCCGGTAGGCTCAGTCGATGCCCGGTGGACTGCTCGACCTCGGTCGCGAGATCCTGGAATTTTTTCCGCACCACCTCAAGATCGAGCGGCTGATCACCATTGGGGCCGAAGACATGCGGAAATATCTCCGGCTGAAGCTTCCCGACCATGACGTTACAGTCGGTGATGGTCAGTGGCCCGCCGCGGCGGTAGGCCGCGGGGCCTGGATTCGCACCCGCCGAGTCGGGCCCGACGCGAAAGCGTCCGCCATCGAAACGACATATAGAGCCGCCACCCGCCGCGACCGTATTGATCTTCATCATCGGCGCGCGCAAGCGCACTCCTGCAACCACGGTCTCGAAGCTGCGCTCGTACGTGCCGTCGAAGTGCGAAACGTCGGTCGAGGTGCCGCCCATGTCAAACCCGATCACCTTATCGAATCCCGCCAAGGTGGCGGTTTGTGCCATCCCGACGATGCCGCCAGCGGGACCCGACAGGATCGAGTCCTTCCCTCGGAAGCGGGCTGCGGCGGTGAGGCCGCCGTTCGACTGCATGAATAATAGGGGGACGTTCGGACCCAATTCCCGGTTCACCTGGTCCACATACCGCTTCAGGATCGGTGACAGATAAGCATCTGCGACGGTCGTGTCCCCGCGACCGACGAGTTTCATTAGCGCAGCCGTCTCATGACTGGTGGAGATTTGCGTAAAGCCGATCTCCCGAGCGATCTTAGCGACGCGACTCTCATGTTCCGGGTAGCGGTAACCGTGCATGAACACCACCGCCACGGCGCGAATACCAGCATCGAAAGCGCCCTGCAGGGACTGCCGGGTGCCCGCTTCATCCAGTTCCGCGATGACACGGCCATCCGCCCCGCGCCGCTCGTCGATCTCGACGATCTGTTCGTAGAGCTGGCTGGGCAGGGTGATCTTGCGCTCGAACAGCTTCGGCCGGTTTTGATACGCGATTCGCAGTGCATCACGAAATCCGCGCGTGATCGCGAGGAGCGTGCGTTCGCCCTTGCGCTCGAGTAGCGCATTCGTGGCGACCGTCGTGCCCATTCGCACCTCGGCGATACGCCCAGCCGGGATCGCGCCGCTCGTGATGCCCAATAGATGCCGGATGCCGTGAACGGCTGCATCCCCATAGCGGCCCGGATTCTCGGATAGCAGCTTATGGATGACGAGCTTGCCGGCGGGAGTTTCCGCAACGATGTCCGTGAACGTGCCGCCACGGTCAATCCAAAAACGCCAAGTGGCGGATGGTTCGGCTACCGGCATGCGTCGCTATCCCGTGGTGCAGATGATAGATTGGATCCAATCTACAGCGTGTATAATACAGATCTATGGTCCGCGCAAGTTCTTAAGGGGCTGCGCTAGACCTGGGACGCGCGGGGTGTGGAGCGCCGTGGCGGCTTTCTGCGATTACGCGCAGGAGTTTACGTCCCGCCTCATCGATGTGTTTAACCAGGTACTGGATGGCTAACTCATGGTCGCAACCTGCGCACAAACGGAGCAGCTTACGATGCTCGGCATTGGCGACCGCAAACGACTTGGTCAACGTGAGCTGCAAACGAATGTAGCGCTCAGTCTGCAGGTTGATGGATTGCACCATCTGCAATGTCTGAATCCTGCCCGAGGGCTCATACAGCCGGCGGTGGAAGGCCCAGTTGAGCGGACCCCATTGACCAATAGCCTTATTCTCGTAGGCGGCCTCCAACTTGAGCAGCAGTTCGTTGGCGGCGCTCAAATCGGCAGGCTGCATTTTCGGAAGGGCCGTCGCCAGCAGGTCACTCTCGAGCAGGCAGCGTAGATGAAACAACTCGGCGATTTGTTCGGTTGGAACCGAGGTAACCACCGCACCCTTATGCAGGCGGAGCTTCACGAGCCCTGCCGCCTCCAATTGCCGCAATGCTTCGCGAACCGGCATGCGACTCACTTCGTATTCGCGCGCGATCGCATCCTGAACGAGTTGATCGCCTTCCTTGAATTCGCCGCTCAGGATTCGTTCCTGAAGGGAGACGGCAAGAGCTTCCGGCAAGCCCGAGCGCTGTATTCTGTAAGACGACTTTGGCAACGCGGCGTCGGGCATGCCCGGATATATACCCGAAGCGGCGCGAGAGTGCGAGTACTCGGAAGGAGCGTATGACCGCGCCACGTTACGAGTTCCTGTCCGATAATACCGCCGGCACGTGTCCCGAGGCCTTGTCGGCCCTAATCGCCCATAATCAGGGGTTCATGCCGGGATATGGCGCCGACGCCGTGACGCGGCAGGCCGCCGATTCCGTGCGCGCGTTCCTCGATGCGGATGCCGACGTGTATTTCATCACCTCTGGGACCGCCGGAAACGCCCTCGCGTGCGCGGCGCTATGCCGATCCTTCGAGGCGGTGCTTACACATCGTCAAGCGCACCTGATCACTCACGAGGCTGGAGCCGCGAGCTTCTTCGGACACGGCTTGAGCGTTCGCGGCCTTGCGGGACCACACGGGAAAATCGATTCCGACGCACTTTCCTCCGAGTTGCGACTGCCGGAGGCAGCCAACCGCCAGAGCGCCGCCGCGTTGTCCCTGACCAACGCTACGGAGTGCGGCACGGTGTACACCACTGAGGAGTTCACGCGTCTTTGCGCCTTGGGCGTCGGATGGGGCCTTCGTGTGCATATTGATGGAGCGCGGCTCGCCAACGCGATCGCCGCGGGATTCGATGCACGGGTGATCGGCCGCGGGGGAATCGACATCCTCGTGCTCGGCGGCACGAAATCCGGGGCACCGTTGTCCGATGCGGTGGTACTACTCAATAAGAGCCTGTCGCGCCGCTTCGATGCCCGATTGAAGCAGGCGGGACATCTGTGTTCGAAGTCGCGATTTCTGGCCGCACCTTGGTTAGGGCTTCTCGAGAATCGGGGACGCGAGGAGGCTCCCTGGATTCGGCATGCCCGTCACGCAAATGCCATGGCGAGAAAGCTGGCTGCCTTGATGCCTTACAAAATTCTTTATCCGGTCGAAGCCAATTGCTTGTTCGTCGAGATGGATGAGGCGACATTCGAACGAGTGCAGAGTTGCGGATGGAGGATCAGCCGCTTTGATGCAGGCAGCGTCCGCTTCGTGTGCTCTTGGGCGGTGACAGACGAGGCGGTCGAGGATCTCGCCCACACCCTACGCAGTCTCCGATGATGGATCATAGGTACTTTCATGCTCGACACGAAGGATTCATCACCATGCAAAAGCTGAATAGCGGGCGGCGTTTCAAAAAAATCCGTCCCAGGGAGCGGCGATTTCTCGTCCCGCTTGCGGCCTGTCTGGTGCTCGGTATTCTGTCGGCGACGCACGCAATCAGCCAAGCACGGAGCGAGACGCCAAACGCGTCTCCCGTTCAATCGAGTGGCGACGTCTCGCTCGAGCGGCTGCGAAACGCCGATCGAGAACCCGGGGAGTGGATGACGAACGGACGCGACCGAGATGGGTCGTTCTCGTCCCCGCTGAAGCAAATCAATGCGAGCACCGTGTCTCGCTTAGGATTTGCCTGGCAGTACAAGACCGGTACCTATCGCGGGATGGAAGCCACCCCGCTGGTCGTCGATGGCACGCTTTACGTCTCCGGAATCTGGGGCAACGTATATGCAGTCGATGCCGCCAGCGGCGCACAGAAGTGGACGTTCGATCCGCACAGCGATCCGTCCTTCGCGCGGTGGGCGGGTGATGACGTTACCACAAGAGGCCTGGCTCTCTGGCATGGCAAGGTCTATGTTGTGGCCACCGATTGCCGGCTGTTTGCGCTCGACGCCCGCACCGGCCAAATCGTTTGGCAAACCCAAACCTTGGCCGTCAGCACACCCGGATATGCGTGTTCCGGAGCGCCGCAGATCGCAGGTCACGTGGTCGTCGTCGGCAACGCCGGCGGAGACAATCTTGCGGGCGGTGTCCGAGGCTACGTATCGGCCTTCGACGTCCAGTCGGGCAAGCTGGTATGGCGGTTTTATACGGTACCCCAGCTCGGCGATGAGAAGCCGGCGCCGGAACTTGTGCCTGCCTCGCGCACCTGGGATCCGAGGCGCGATCCCGCATATGGTGGCGGCGGCACGGTTTGGGGCCAGATCGCCTACGACCCCAACCTCGATCTCGTGTACTTCGGCACCGGCAATGCCGCTCCATGGAAGGGCAAGCGCGACTGGTCGGGCGGCACCTCCACCGACCGCCTGTACGCGGCATCGATCATCGCACTGCATGCCGCCAGCGGTCGAATGGCCTGGTATTACCAGACGACGCCGGGCGATGTCTGGGACTACGACGCCATCGCCAATCCCGTGCTGGCGCAACTCACAGTCGATGGCAAAAAACATCGAGTGCTGATGCAGGCCAACAAGAACGGCTACTTCTACGTGCTCGACCGGGAAACGGGGCACCCCTTATCCGTGCGCCCGTTTGCGTATATGAATTGGTCCACGGGTCTCGATCCAGCTTTTCGCCCCATCGTAAATCCAGCGGCCAACTACGAGAACTCACCCAAGATCGTCTACCCCAGCGGATACGGCGCGCATTCCTGGCCACCGATGTCGTACAGCCGCGCGACAGGTCTCGTTTACATCCCCGCGATCGAAACGGGCAACATCTTGGCGGACGTGCGGAAGAATCCGTTCTCACAGCTGAGTAACATCGATCAAGCGTTCGGCATTACACAGATCGTTCCCGACAAACTGCTGGCGTACGAAACTTGGGAGTCGATGGTAGGGCCCCTCCCGCGATTTCCAAGCGTCCCGCCGGATGGAAACAAACCGCGCTTGCAGGGCGTCCTGAAAGCGTGGGACCCGATCGGGGGCAAGGTCATTTGGGAACAGCAAACCTCTCGGGACTACATGCTGCTCGATGGTGGAGCACTGTCGACAGACGGCGGCTTGGTGCTCGCAGGCCGGGAGGACGGTCACTTCGTGGTTTACGATGCAGCGACCGGCAAGATTCTCAAAGATTTCGATACGGGTACTGCGATTGAAGCAGCACCGATGACCTACGCCGTGAACGGCGTGCAATACGTGTCGGTACTCTGCGGACACGGCGGCGAGAGTTACTTCTTCCTCGGAACGCCCGGCATGCAGTATCTCAACGAGGGACGACTCTTGACCTTCGCGCTCGACGGCGCCGCTGAAGTGCCCAAGCCCGCCGCAAGACCGGAGCTCGGCCCCTACCCTCAACCACCACCCGCGACCGGCTCTCCCGAGTTAGTCAAGGCGGGGCAGGATTTGTTCTTCATTCACTGCGCGCGATGTCACACGCTCGGCGTACCCGCGATCACGCCCGATTTGAGTCGCAGCAATGTCGTGGCGTCCCTCGACGCGCTCAAGGAAGTGGTGCTGAAAGGCGCTCTGCAGCCGGCGGGGATGCCGCGATTCAGCGATGTGCTATCCGCGGGCGATGTGAGCGCTTTGCAAAGCTACTTCGTGGACGAATGGTCAAAAGCGTACTCCGCGGAACACCCGGCGACAGCCCATGACCCGGTGCATTGATCTCTCACGGGGCACGTTCCAACAACTCGATGTATTCCCCGTTGGGACCCTGCAAGAAACACAGCCGCACCGTCACCGGACCTTGCCCCGTGGTCGTATGCAACGTGTAATCCGTGGGCTCTCCCAGGACTGTCTCGCCCTGCGCTCTCGCGCGCCGACATACCTCATCGATGTCGGTCGTGCACACTCCAAAGTGCACAAGGGCCCCGCCCGGGTTTTTGACCGGATCCGAGTCTGCTGCCTGCGGCGGCACGAAAGAGGGGTCCTCGAAGATTTCGAGATAGGCGCCATTTCCGGTGTCGAGATAGGCCCAGCGCTGGCTTCGCGCATTTCTCTGAGCGAGTCGCTCGCTCAATGTACCGGTACTCTCCTCCCAGGCCAGCTTTACATGGTAACCAAGCACCTCGCCGTAGAACCGCAGCGTTCGTTCCCAATCACGTACGCGGATCGCGACGTGATGCAAGCCGCGACTTCGGACCGCCGGGCGCTGTGCGGGATCCTTATCCCCGGCGCCCAACGCGCCCGATTCGGACAGCGCCGCGGTGCCAGCGAGACATCCGAGAGTCAGGAGAGATCGACGGTTCAGCGAAGTCATCTGGGTAATCCTTTGATGCCGAGCGAATGTACAGGGCACCTATCATCATGGCAAACCGCATCCAACTCCTAGATCAACGCAGAGGCGATCACATATGAGCGAATTCGCATCGTACGAAGCAGCTTATGCGGCGTGGCGCTCCGATCCGCTCGGCTGGTGGGAAAGAGCGGCCGAACACATCAGCTGGGATCGCCGCTGGGACACCGTCTTCGATCCCTCCATTGGTCCCTATGGCCGCTGGTTTCGCGGGGCACGGCTTAATACCTGTTTCAACTGTCTGGATCGTCACGTGGCCGCGGGCCATGGTGAACTGGCGGCGCTGATTTGGGACAGCCCGATGGCCGGGTCCACCGCCCGCTTCACCTACGCGGAGCTGCTCGATCGCACCGCGAAACTCGCGGGCGCGCTCACCGCGCTCGGCGTGAGCAAAGGCGACCGGGTGCTCATTTATATGCCGATGGTGCCGGAGGCGGTGATGGCCATGTTGGCCTGCGCCCGCTTGGGCGCCGTGCATTGCGTCGTGTTTGGCGGGTTCGCCGCGCAACAGCTCTCGCAGAGAATCGACGATGCACGGCCGACGCTAATCATATCCGCCTCCTGCGGCCTCGAGCCCGGGCGCATCATCGCCTATAAGCCGTTGCTTGATGAGGCCATCAGCATGAGCAGCGCTCCGCCACCGGCCTGCTTGATCTTGCAGCGACCCATGTGTACCGCGCCATTGATGGCGGGACGCGATCACGATTTCGAGAAGGCCGTTGCCGCCGCGAGCGCTCACCCGCCGGTCTCGGTGGGGGCCACGGACCCCCTGTACATTTTGTATACCTCCGGAACCACTGCGCTGCCAAAAGGCGTCGTGCGCGACCAAGGCGGTCACGCAGTGGCGCTGCTGCAATCCATGGGCCTGATCTACGGGGCCAAGCCCGCCGATGTGATGTGGACCGCCTCCGATGTTGGATGGGTAGTCGGGCACAGCTATATCGTGTATGCGCCGCTATTGGCCCGGATGACCACGATACTGTACGAAGGTAAGCCCGTCGGCACGCCCGACGCCGGTGCCTTCTGGCGGGTGTGTGAGGCACATCGTGTCAATGTGATGTTCACCGCACCCACCGCGCTGCGCGCGATCAAGCAGCAAGACCCGAGCGGTGGACTCCTTGCGCGCCGCGACCTATCTGCGCTGCAGGCCCTCTATCTCGCCGGCGAGCGCTGCGATCCGGCCACGTCGCACTGGATTGGACAACTCCTTAAGCGGCCGATCATCGATCATTGGTGGCAAACCGAGACTGGCTGGCCGATTACCGCGAGTCTTCGAGGTGCCGGGCATCTACCGACGCAGGCGGGCGCCGGCGGGCGGGCGTGCCCCGGCTACGAGGTCGACGCTCTCGACGATCAGGGCGTCGTTCTACCGCGCGGCGAGACCATCGGCAATCTGGCGGTGCGGCTGCCGCTACCGCCAGGCTGTGCCCCAACGCTCTGGGGCAACGACGTGCGCTTTCGCCGAAGCTGCGGCGCTGAGTCTGGCTGACGGATTGCTGAACTATCAGGCGTCCCACGACTTTCGCTATCAGCTGCAGCTGGCGCGCATGATGGAGCTGCTACGTGGCGACCAGGTGAACGCCGAGGACGTGCTGCGCCGAGTGTGCCTGTCGGTGGCGTACATCGACGCGCACCCGGAGAGATTCCGCGGCAGCACGAAGGCTGACGACCTGGCCATCGGTCACCTCGTAATGAGACTTGCGCCGCTCGAACGCTGCGGCAAGAAGTACGCGGCGCGTGCTGTCGCTCTGCTCGGCGCGCTGGCTCGCGATGCGCTCTACACGTTCGCGCTCGGGCTGATAAATCGCCTGAAGCTGGACGCGCAACAGCACCGCGAGTTGGTGAAGCAGACGCTGGCGTTCGATGAGATGGCCGACGTGCCTGTCTCACACGAGCCGCGTGCGGGGATAGCGTTCAGGAAGAGGCGAGGGGTGCAGTGATGCACCCTTGTGCCACACCAGACCCCTGACCCTTACGGCCCACCTTCGGTATACCCTGAAGTCCTGCTGCGGCGCGTCACATTATTGTTGAAGACGCACCCACGGTAAACTACGGGACCCACTTGCTGCACTGAATCATTCGCACCCTCGGTAACGTCTGATCAGAACTCGAAGCCGATCAAGGGCTTAACCTTAGGGCGGAACCACGGTAATTGCTTGACCAGAAGTCGAAGCCGATCAGCGGCTTAACCTGACCCCTTACCCTCGGTAACTGCTAGTCAGAACTCGGCCGCGCCACTTAGACGCACAACACGATGCGCGCAGAATCGCCGACGTTGGGCGACGTTGGGCTTAGGGCGGAACCGCGTATATACCCTAGAATCGATCTCGGAGACGTGGGTCTCGATTGTTTCGTACCCTCGTATACCGATGGGACCCACATAACCGCTCGGCATGACGAACAGCCCTGCTTATAACCAAAGCTGACCCACCACCCCCGATAGAACCAGATGTCGAAATCGACCAGGCCGGCGGCTGAAACCTGACCGCCCACCCCCGTATACAGAGGGACCCGCCTGCTGCGACGCCGCACATTATTGTTGACTCACCACCCTCGGTAGAACCAGAAGTCGAAGTCGACCGGCACGGCGACGCAAAAAATTTCTGACAGGACACTCCAATGAACGACACCACAGCTGCCGCCGAGCTGGCCGCCGCGCTGGCACCCGATGCCGACCACAGGGCCGCCGCAGTCGAGCTGCTGCGCTCCTTAGCTCCCCAAGGGCACGCCTTGAGCTTCCTCGCAGGGGCACTTCGGCGCGCCTGCATACCGACGCCGAGCGGGCGCGGCGGGTGGCACGCCAAGAGCGTGCAGAGGTTGGCCGACGAGGCTGGAATCACGGTCGGGTACAAACGCGCAGGCTGACCCGGCCGCCCTTTTTCTGACGAATGGCTTACGGGCCCCTGATTGGGAGCCCCCTGGGTGTTCCTCTAGGTGTAGCCACCTCCCAGTCCCTTCCTACTCACTCAACCCAAGGAGTCCTCAGATGGACACTGCTGTGTCGGCTTGTCTCGTTACGGGCCCCGACTCCCGCCCGGAGATCACCGACGGCGCCCCCGAGTGGTGCCCCTGGTTGCACGCTAAGTCTGACCGTCTCAAGGCTGTCGTTGCCGATGTTGCCAGCCAGGCACTCAACGCCGAGCGCATCATCCCCGCCTTCAAGCGCACACGTGCGCGCCGGCCGGCCGACCTCGCTGTGTTCCTCGGCACCGTCGAGGCTCTCGTATGCCATGCCGCCTATGAATACCTCCGCGGTGCTGGCCTGGTTCGTCTGTCGCTCTCCAAGCAGAACCTGGCGCGCGCTAGTCGCTACCTGAGCCCGCTGCAGTCGAAGCAGCTGCCGACCATCGTGCGCTTGCTCAGCTCGCCCGACCTCGGCTTCCTGACCTTCAAGGCCGGCGAAGCTCCAACACCGTTCAGCCCTGGACGACAGACGCGCATCGGTGCCGGCCCGCGCCTGGTGAGCCGCCTTCATGGCATCGACCTGGACGACATCGGCCGCCGCGATGGCGAAGAGGTCATCCTGCTGAAGGGTGACCGCGACGACGTGGCCAATGCATCCGGCCTGGTCGAATACGATGACACCACTGATACCTTTGGCTATCGCTCTGAGGTGCAGAAGATCAACGCGCACCTGGTCGCTGCTGACATCGAGTACGTGGGCAGCACCCCGTTGGTCGATGAACGCAGCCGTCACCTCGTGCGCCGCTTTACGCGCGCCTACTTTGGCAGCGGAGGGCGCCTGTGGGGTGGCTTCTGGCAACGCCTGCAGAAGGCCGACCGCCTCGCCAACGTCCGCATCAGCGGCGAGCGCGTGGTGTCGGTCGACTACGCCTCGATGATCGCGCGCATTGCCTATGCCTACGCGGGCACCATGCCGCCCCCTGGTGACCTCTACGGGTTCACCTTCAAGGGCGCCGAGGGTTCGCCCGTGGTGCTGCCTCGTGGTGTGGTCAAGAAGATCTTCGCGGCGCGCCTCAACGGCGCCAAGGACTGGCCCGAGGAACTGCGTCAGCATCGCGCTGGATTGCCCTGGCGCTGTGTTGTGGCGGGCCTCAAGGAAGCCCACGCGCCAATCGCTGCAATCCTAGATCGAGACCTCGGACAGGCGTTCGCGTTCACCGAGAGTGAAATCCTGGTGGATGTTCTTCTGCGTCTGATCGAGAAGGACGTTACTGCGTTGCCTGTTCACGATTGCATCGTGGTTGCTGAGTCAGACCTTGCCGATGCAGAGCGCGTGATGCTCGATTCATTCAAGTTCCACACCCGTCAACCCGGCTGCGTCGCCATCGAGCGCGCACCGTGAAGGAGTCCAACATGTCCCGACAAAATCCGATCGACTCACTTAGCTCCGCGCAGCGGGCCTGTCTCCCTGACGTGGTCGCCTTCCTCGAAGATGTAGGTGCATTCATCGTGACGCCCGTCCCCGGAACGGACGAAGTGACGTTGCAGCCAACACCCGAGCTGCTCACGCTGATCAAGAAGCACGGCCTGGCCACAGCCGTCACCATGATCCAGTCACTCAACGAGACCACCCATGACACCTTCAACGGACGCCCGCGTGGGCGCGCTCGTGGCGGTCCTCAAGGGCAACGGTGAGCACCGCGGCAGACGCCGCATCAGCTTCACCTACCTGGCCCATCTCTGTGACATCCCGCCGCGGCACATCGGGAGATACCTCGCGCTCCGACCTGTGCGGGACGTGATGAGCAAGTACCGCTGGCAGCTGACCACCTCAGCTGCCCTCGGATTGCCTCCGCTGGAACGACCGCCTTATGCGGTCGCGTTCCTAGCTCGGGACTGATCGTTCCACTTCTGCAACCACCCGAAGGCCTGCCCACCTTCGAGCAAGTCACATATCGCACGTTTCATTAATCCCTCCGTCTCCCGCGCACTCTGCGCAAACAACACCAACACAGCGGCCCTGCCGCATCGGGAACTTCAATGTCCACACCTCTGAGAGGCGCACGCTGCCTCTGCCCGTCTTGCGGGCTTCTCTTTAAATCCACATCCGCATTCGACAAACATCGAGCCGGAACTTACCAGCCCATGGTTCGCCGCTGCCTCACTGAGGCCGAGCTGACCGCCAAGGGTTGGTCCCCTGACGCCCGTGGCGTTTGGAGGAAGGCCGCCCCCGCTGGCACGTTCTCTCGCGCCTAAAGGTTCACCACCAGTCCACTCAATGGTGGCCGCTGCGGCTCCGACAGTGGTTCAACAAGTGTGCGCGCTCATTCCTGGCGCGTGACACATCGGGCATATCCCATCAATCCCACTGAGGTCAAAGACCTCCAAGGCATTTCCCTTGTCTCTTGTCATCTACCTCGGCCATTCCCTGATCGTTCTCGGCATGTCGCTCATCGTCAGCGCCGTGCGACCGAGCTGACCATGGCCGGCTTACATGCATTGCGCGTGAACATTCCTGACACGCAACCACTCAGCGGCGACCAGTGTTACTGCTTCATCTGTGGCCAACGCTTTAAGAACATGGGCGCGTACATGGCGCACCGTTTTGAAGACGGAATTTACGTGCGCCGCACTGGCTGCACGTCTCTCACTACCCTCAACGCTCGCGCTAAGCGAGAAGGTTAATTGTCAATGTCCAACCCCAACACCGCCGTAGAGCCGGCACGTCCCTCCAACATCGCCAGGGAGATCGACCGCCTTGTCGGCATGACGCTGCCCGGCGCGAACATTCGCGTGAACAACGACGGCACGACCGAGGCGCTGCCGGTGTCTCCGAACACCATGAGCCGCAGCGCTGACGTCGCGCCGCCGCCCGCGGTTGAAGACCTACTAGAGCAGGGCGAGAAGCATGGCGCACGTGTAGTGCAGATCGACGCGGAGCTTGCCGCGCAACTCTACAATCGCAACACCGGCCAACCTGAAGGTCACCGGGTGACCGGCAAGGATCGCGAGCAGCTTATCGCGCAGCGTGAGCGAGCTGTGAACGAGCAGAGGTACATCGCGCACCTCATCGAGTCCACACATGAAGCCCGCATCGCCTACAACCAAGCCCGTGCCGCTGAACAGGCCGGCGCTTCTCCCGCGGCACCGACCGCCGAGGATGCCGCCGCCCGCGAGGCTGCGATCCGCGAGCTGGCAGAGATGCCCGGCCCCGACGGGAAGCCTGTCGGTCGCCTCGTGGCACAACGCGAGTACAACGCGGCACAGCTTCGCGCGAAGGCCGACAAGCTGTCGCGTCGCTAGAAGACCTCCCAAAACGTCGCCCCCGAGCGGCGTCAGCTCTAACGGGCACTCGGGACGATTTAAACAACCAACTACACCCAAGGAGGCGCCTGTGCCTTACAAACATTCGCCCCACATCCGGGCACTGTTGGATCAACTCGAAGTGGTCAAGAAGGTCGACCGCGAGCGCCGCAGTGCAGTGTCCAAGGAGCGCCGTCCGCTTTGCGAGCATGTGCGCGGCCTAAAGAACCGCCTAGCTGTCGCCAATGCGCGCCGTCACAAGCTCCAATTTGGCGGCTATTGCCGCGACCACACCGAGGAAGAAACCGCTTGCATGTATCCAACTGACTGGAAGGAAGTGAACGAGCGTATTACCTCACTTCAATCACAGCTCTTGGACGCCGAGGTTCGCCTGGCGCTGTTCGACCAGGAACACAACACATGATGAATCGAGCACCCGAGCTGTCACCAGTCCTGCAGGCTGAGAATCCCTCGCTGGCCACCAGGAAGCACTACGCCCTGGCTAAGCTGGGCGGCGAGGCGAACCTCCTGGTGCAGCTGATAGAGCAGTTGAAGAACTGCACCGGCCTGCGTCCGTGCGACCCGCATGGCGATTTCTACGCACCTGATGAACACCTTCGAGCCATCGAGCGAGGTGACTTCAAGCGGGCACTTCGGCTCATCGGCAGTCACGGCATTTCCACACCTAACAACTGAGAACAACACCCATGACAAACCCAACACCCGCACCGGCACCGCTGCCGCCGCTTAACGAGAACGCCCGCAAGGCTCTTCTCATCGCGACGAAGCGTTGGCTCGACGCGTGCAACCAGACCATCGCACTCGACAACTTCAAACCAACCGGAAAAGCGAACTAGACCATGCCACGTCCAGCAGATGAACAACTCTACGGCGAAGCCCACGACACGCCAGGCTTCGGCCCTGATCAAGCCTCGAACTTCACCACGTCGGTAGTCGCACCGCTCGATGTCAAAGCGGCGCCGACGCAGGCGCTCATGCTCGCCAAGGCGCTCGGTCACGCTGTCGATATCGCGACGCCTGCGCTCGAACAGCAGGCCCGCCAAGAGGGCTCCGCGGACGAAGCCGCAGGTGAAGGCGCCGCCGCGACAGGCAACATCGACCCAAACAACACGGCGCAGGGATACGCGATTGGTGTCACGCGAGTTCAGACGCAGCAGACCGCGATCCAAGCGGCCAACGCGGCCCGGCAGTTCTACGCCAACAACCAGACGATGCCGCTACAGGACTCAACGGATGCGGACGGCAACGTCACGAAGGGTCTCATCTCCAACGTTGACGATATCTTCCGCCAACATTTTCCTGATGGCGAGGAGAAGAACCCCGAGCAGTCACGCGTGATGGCGCCCATCCTCACGCACACGATTCAGGAGATCGCTGGTGCGAAGAACCAGGCAACCATCAGGCAAAGCCAGCAGGCCGCCGAGGATAATGCCAGTGCTCTTCTCATGAGCGACGTTCAGACGGGCTCGCAAGCATTCAATGTGCCCGAGCAGCTCGACACGTTGACGAAGATCTATGGTGGCGACAAGGGCGCCGCTCGGGACGCGGTAGTACATGCCATCGGTGAAGCCGCGGTGAGCACGGGCAAGCCTGAGGTCATCGATCAACTGCTTCCGAAGGGAATCGACTTCGGTGGCGGCGCCGGCCTGACTCCTGAGAACCAGTCGTACCTCGACACCGCTACGCAACGTGCGACAGCGGCACAGCAGCGCAACCAAAGCGGAGCGCTCGCGCAGTCCGAGATGAACATCACCAAGTACGTGATGGCGGGACACGATCCCTCGGCCATGCTTGAGGACTACTCGAAGCTACCCGGCGCGCAGTGGACGTTCTATCGCTCGACCATGGAGATGTACCAGAACCAGGGCAAGGGCGACGAGAAGCCGCCTCCTGCTGCATCGTTCGACCTACAAAGCGCGGTCTACACTGGCGACATCACCAGCGCATCTCAGGCGCAGCAATGGGTAACGGCCCATGGCTACAAGGGCGACGCCGCGGTTCAGCTGTTAGGCAAAGCCGTGTCGGCTCTCGGAGAGACACAGCGCACGACAGCTGATGATCCCAACTACAAGGCGACGAACCAGTACCTGGATCAGCAGTACCGAAATCTCAACCCGATGACACCTTGGGATTCAGTAGCGGCTAAGCAGCAGCACGCCAACGTGATGCAGGCGTATGTACAGACCTACAACCAACTCGTCGGCCAAGGCAAGGCCCCCGCTGACGCGGCGGCGCAGGCCAGCGCGCAAGCGCAGGAGAAGTACGGCCCGCCGCTGAGTGAAGCGAAACCGACGCCGAAGGCCCCGCAGTCACCTCAGGATCAAGCTGCGTTCGTCCGAAACCGATCCAACCTGACCCCGAGCGCTCTCACTGCGGCCGGCTTGAACGGCTCGACGATCAAGTCACTGCGCGACCGCAACCTCATCAGCAGTGACGAGGCGAACGCTGCAGCCGCAGCGCTCCTCAACCACTAAGGACAATTCATGTCTGACAACTTAGACCCACTTGACCAGCTCATCCAACAAGAGCAGCAGCAGAAGGCCGACGCAGCGCAAATCGTGGGTGAGCACCAGGCCACGACCGAGCAGGACGACTACCAGGCGCAAATCGACCAGCGCAGGGCACAGCAGCCCATCACCACCTATGCTCAGTTCGAGGCGATGCGCCGCGCATCTGAGCCAGGATGGGCGCAAGCCATCGGAGACTTTGAAGACTCCGCAATCACGCACCTCGGCAACATCGGCCTGGACGTGTGGGCTGGCATCGCGCGCATGGGCGGCAGTGTCTCGGGGCTTTTCCCCGGCGCTGACGCAGAGGCGCAACGCGCGGCAGGTGAACGCCTCGCCGCCCTGCCCGAGAACATTCACAACGCGCTGACCGGAGACAACCTCCAAGTACCAAACAGCACGCCCGACAGGATGGTAGCCAACGTCGCGCAGTTCACCGCTGGCTTTGCTCCCGCCCGCGGCCTGGCGCTCGCCGCTGGTGCCCCCGCGTGGCTGGCTGGCGTAGGCGCGGCCGGGGCAGCGGGATACGCGGACTTCGACCCGAATGATCCTCGGCTGTCGAACCTGATACAAGCGCATCCGGCGCTTTCTAACCCCGTTACTGAGTTTCTAGCTACGCAGCCGGGAGACACTGAGGCAGAAGGCCGCCTCAAGAACGGTGTTGAGCAGGCGGCATTCGGCGGCATGGCCGACACGTTGGTTGATGCATTTGGCTCAGTCCTGAAAGCGATGCGAGCAACGAAGGCGATCAACGAGGCGACCGCTGCTATTGAGGCGACGCCAAGCACGCCTGTGACTGTGCCCGAGAGGGCACCCGCGGCGGCAACCACAGGCGAACCAACAGCGACACCGCAAGCCAGCTCAGAGATCCCCGCAGATACGCCGCAAGCGCAACCTGTGCGTGCTGAAGGTGAACCCGTGGCTGGCGCTGAGACGGGCTCCACGCCCGCCGAAGAGCGCACTGCCGCGCAAGCTGAGAACGTGGCTGAGTCGACCGCAGCGGCGCCCGAGGCAGTGGAAGTCCCTCATCCGGCAACGCCTGGCTTGACCATTGATATCCCACCTGAGAAGGCCGGTGACGTGCTCAAGGCGATCAACGAAGGTCGCTATAACGACGCTGTTGGCCTGATGGACGATACCCACAGAACCATTCCGTGGGACTCAATGAGCGATGGCCCGGCGCTTAAAAATGTCTTTGCCGCTGTCGAGGATGGCGTAGGCCGCCTCATCAAGGGCGCTGCAGGCGTTGCTCAGGTTCCACAGCAGGCCATTGTCCAGTTGGCCCGTGACATCGGCGGGAACGTCGAGTCACTCAACCGACTGTACAGCGGAGTCACTGGTGAAGGCGGGCTCGCCGCTCGAATCACTGCCGGTTACAACATGCTCATTGCAAGTGGTCGACAGCTTAAGGACCTTGCTGCGAACGTGCGCGACCTCGACCCCGCGAGCGAAGCAGGCGCACAGGCGATGCTCGACTTTCAGAAGCAGCTCAACCTACACGGCGCAATTGTCGGCCAGGTTAGGCAGTCTTCTGCTGAGATTGGGCGCGCTCTATGGGCGCATCGCCAGCTCAAAGCAAGCAGCGACGTGTCTCTGTCCAACATCATGGACTACGCGGGCAACACCAACGGCACGAAGAACCTCAAGGACATTGCGAAGGCGATCACCGACGCGCCAGACCTTGAGTCGCTCACCAACGCAGCCGATGCCGTGAACAAACGCGGTTTCTGGAACGTGGTCAACGAGATCGGAATCAACGGCATGCTCTCAGGACCTAAGACGTTGGAGCGCAACTTCGCGGGCCTTCTGCTGAAGTCAGCGTACTCGATGACTGAGCGATACGTCGCTGGTGCCATCGGTGACGCTACTCGACTCGTCAACTCAGCGTCCGACGGTGCCTCACTCCGTGAGGCCGTAGCGCACACAGCAGGCGTGGTTGAGGGCATTCGGTCAGCGACCAAGATGGCCATTGCGACCCTCAAGGACGAGACATTCGCAAGTCCCTTCAATCCACCTGCTCAACGTGCCATCGTGAGCGACGCCGACAACCTCTTCGGGAAGTCTGTCAACGCGCTCGGGACGCTGGTGCGCATGCCTGGTCGACTAATGGCTCTAATGGACCATTACTCGATGAATGTAGGCTTCATGGGTGACATGAGCGCTCAAGCCTACAAGCAAGCGGCTACAGAAGCCGATGCTCAAGGGCTCACCGCCGCCGCGCGCGACGCGTTCATGGATCAGCGTATTGTCGCCCTCAAGGCGAATCCGACCACGGAGATGAACCAACACGCGATGGACGCTGGCTCGTTCATGGCATTTTTAGAGACGCCGCAGACGCCGCTCGGGCAACCTGTGATGAACTTCTTCAACTCGCTTCCAGTTCTGAAGTTCTTCGTGGCTCCGTTCATTCATCGCCCCGGCAACTTAATTCGACAAGGCGCCTTGGATTACTCCCCGCTAGGCTTCGCGAACCCGAACACTTGGCGCGCTGTAGCCGCGGGCGGTAGCGACGGAAGCATGGCGCTGGCCAGGCCGTTGATGGGCACCGGGATTGCGCTAAGCGGCTTCGGGCTCGCGATGGACGGCAGATTGACTGGTGCGAGGCTTGGGAACAAGAACACCGAATCGCTCGACGGTATACCCACCTACTCAATCAAGCTCGGCAACACTTGGTACAAGTACAACGGCCTTGATCCCATCGGTGAGCAGCTCTCGCTGATCGCCAACATGCACGAGTTTGCCCAACGGCACTGGGACCCCAATAACCACGAGGTCACGAGTGCGCTAGGCGACGCGGCGCAGGCGCTGATGGAATCACTGAGCACCGGCATGTTCGACCATACCTTTATGAAAAGTGCCGACGAGCTATTCAAGGCGATGGGCGAAAGCGATCCCGACAAGAAGGACGCCGCGTTCGCCAAGCTGATCGGCGAGAACGTCTCGAAGTTCATCCCATTCTCGGGACTGCTTGGCTCGGTGGCGCAGTCCATCGACCCGACGCAGCGCTCTACAATGGCCGGTAACTCGATGGGCGCGAGCACGATAGCGTCAGTGCAGGCAAAGTTGCCCGTGCTGAGCGAATCACTGCCGCCGCGCCGCGACTTGCTCGGGCGACCGATGCCCGTCAACTCGGCATGGAACGCGTTCGCTGGAACAGCGGAGTCAGATGATCCGATGAACCAGGAGCTGAGCAAGATTGCGGTGCAAGTGAGACCGCCTGTGCGGACGATTGCTGGCTATCAGCTGACTCCTCACGAGTATGACGAGGTGCTGACCAACGCCACGCAGTCACCGCTCTTCGGTGGCCAGACGTTGGAAGAATCATTGCGAGACCTAACCGCGTCGCAGGATTGGTCAGATCGCATGAAGACTCCACAGGGCATTTCTGAGAACGCTCAGCAGGTACAGAAGATGATCGACGGTGCCTATGGCGCTGGCGTCAAGATGTACACGGCCGATCACCCGAGCCTGCTACAGCTCAAGCAGCAGCAACAGATGGATCGCTTCAAGTCGAGCGTGCAGTCAGTGCAGCGCGCACAGAGCGCAGCACCGTCGCCGGCAATCGGATCAGTACCGATGGCCAGCGCAGCCGACAGGGCATCTGTCGACAACTTCATTCAGAAGACGCAATAACCAAAGTCGAGCTGTAGAGCACGGACGCTCTATGGCCCGGCTGCGGTCGCTGATAGTCCCACTACTGCAACCATTCCACACGTAGGAGATCGACAATGGAGCAGACCAAACGCTGCTCGAAATGCGACGCGTGCAAACCCGCGACGCTTGAACATTTCCGCAAAGACGCGGGGCGGCGCGACGGGTTGAACAGTTGGTGCCACGACTGCGCACGCGCGTACAACCGCAAGTACCACGTGGCGAATCGCGTGGAGCGCAGCGAGTACCACCGCGGGCGATACGCGGCGAAGACGGAGCAGCATCGAGCGTGCGCCCGCGAGCGGATGCGCCTGTACAAGGCGACTAACCTTGAAAGCGTGCGCGAAACAAATAGACAAGCGTGCAGGAGGTATCGCACAGCGAACCCGACACGACGGGCGTCGCTTGCATCGAAGCGCCGCGCCCTCAAGCTCGCCGCTGTCGACCCTACGGCCAACCAAGAGGCCATCGCCGCGCTACACGCTGAGGCCAAGCTCGCCGAACTGTTCACCGGCCAGGCATTCGCGGTCGACCACATCACGCCCTTGGCGCGTGGCGGCCGGCACCATGAGGACAACCTGCGATCACTCCCGGCGCGCCTCAACAGCGTGAAGGGCGCGAAGCTCGACAGCGAAGTGACCGACGACGATTTCCGTCAGTGGGTCTATGGACCGCCGACCTTCGAGCAGGTGACGTGGCGAACCTTCTACCGAGGGCGCGACCCCTGAATCTGTGCCAATGTGCCAGGGCACATCTGGGTCTAAGCGGTTGAAATATATGAAATACCTACGGTTTACAAAACCGTTGCACTACCACTGTGCTAAGCCGGCATATGGTCGAACGTAGCTATCGAGGCTCTCCTTGGCGGGTCTCGGGTCACGTTCGGTCACCTCCCAACATCCCCGACAGGTAACCACGAAGGTAACCATTCGTAACCGGATACCGCCCCGCCCCTACGGGGCGCATTCGACCATCCCCGAGTAGCGCGGTCAAGATTCGGTAGGGACCACGTCCGGCCGTCACTTGGATAAGACGAGGGGGGTCGGACGTGGATCTCAGGGGCCTGGCCCAATCGGCCTTTTCTACGTTGCATCCAAACCCAGGAGACGGCTCACAAATTTTCTCGCCGGAGCGAGTTCTCGTCCGCGCTAGGATTCTTCTTTAGCGCTTCATTAACCCATCTGGGATCGTGATTGCCGACGCTTCTCACAAAACTTTCTACCTCCCCAACCTCGACGACAGGGATGCCATGATTGTGCAACGTAACCATTAATCGATCGAAGGCCTGGGTGGCCTGACCCGACCGAATCAACTGCTTTCCAACTCCTTCGCCGTAGCCCGAGGCGTAGCCCGTCTGAAGAGCCTCTGGATCGCATCCTTCGCCGCTTGGGAATTCCGACCAATCTGGCAGCAGGCTGGTGGCGGCTGAGTTGCTAGCGGCGGCATGCTCACTCGCGTGGGACCGTTCTCTCAGGCCGAGCTAACCGCTTCCTTGTTCGAGCCTTGCATCCTCTTTCGCCTGCTCGCCTCGAGACTTGGCGACCAGCAGCTCGTGGCTGCAACTCCAGGTCTGTTTTGAGGCTCCGAGACTGACCGATGAACGATTGTTAAGGTGTGTATCGCGTGTAGATCAAGTCGCTAGCTTTGGCAGGCTCGTGGCAGGGAAAGCAGGTCTTGAGTAGCGCCGCATCCGCTGGTTTGCCATTTGCGTTGAAGTGCCCGAACCCCCAGCCGCCCGTAGCCGCGTATTTTTTCGAGTCCTTGACCTCGAACTGAATGTTCGTGGGGGGGCCGGGAACGAAGGACTGTTTGTCGCCAAAGACCTTGTTGTTCTCGTCTGATGGGACGTGACTGTAGTGCAAAGCGGCGATGATCGCGCCGTCGGGAAAGGGAAGCGTCCCTTCGCGGTATGCCTTGATCGCTACATCGTTGCCCAAAACGATGCCTAAACTATTGAGCTTGCCTTCTTCGTGGGCCACGGAGACCACCTTCCAATCCCGGTATCCTGCGGGAATTTTGGTCACGTAGGCTGGAGCGGAATTCTCATCTGCCGTTCCGGACGTGGCGACCAGGTAGGCCACTACGCTTGCCAGCGTTGCAGTTGCGATCGCCAGGGCGCTTTTAGTTTTCATGTCGACACCTTTATCGTTTTTGGCGGTATGTCCATTTTAACACCGTCGCGTGACACATCAACTCTACTCGTGCGCACGCATATCTAGGTTCAACGCGGTGTCACGTCGCCGCCTCGACGACGAACGATTTTGGAGAAGATTTTGCTCGAACGGTGACGGATGCGCTGGGTGCCGGAATACCGGAGCAGACCGGTTTGCCAAAGGAGCGCGAACTCCGGCTTAGCTTTATCGATTGAAGTCGCCAACCGCTCCAATAAGAACCCTGATGGGGCCCCATAGGTGACGTTCGTCGCCGCCGGCGCAGGGTTGTGATGAGTCGGTGAAGATCGAGGCTGGTGCGCAGACAGGTCACCGCGTAGGTGTACCCCCCGTCTTCGATGGCACTTTGTAGGCCAACTAACCATACGTTTTTGAAATTTCCGGCGGCATCTTATCGTCGACTAGATTCGGCTTCCACTCGCCTAATCCAGCGTCGAGAAACACGACCAGCGTCTTGCCCGCCGCATACGCAGCGCCACCCTTCGTCGCTTTTGCCTGAGCCGGTATACGCTGTTCCTGCACTCGCGGTCAGGACCCAGTTGAGATGGCATAATTACTTGAATTGCCCGTGGATTGACGTCGACTACGACTATGAGTAACTTCAACCCAGGTAGCCAGAAACCCGTTCAAACACCCTCATAGATCGAGTCTCGATAATTCGGGAGAAATGTAATGAGTGATGTACGCACGGAAACCGACAGTCTCGGCGAGGTCCAAGTACCGGCCGACAAACTCTGGGGAGCGCAGACGCAGCGATCACTGGAGCATTTCAGCATAGGCGCGGACCTGATTCCGCGTGAGATGATCACGGCGTACGCCATCCTGAAGAAAAGCGCAGCCAACGCGAATCACGCGGGTAAGCGGCTCGACGATCGGGTTCACGGTCTCATTGCCCAGGCCTGTGACGAGATTCTCGCCGGGCTGCACCATGACATGTTCCCTCTGCATGTCTGGATGACAGGCAGCGGTACCCAGTTCAACATGAACGTGAACGAGGTAATTTCCAATCGCTGCTGCCAGCTCGCCGGCACGCCGCTTGGCAGCAAGACGCCGGTGCATCCTAACGACCACGTCAACATGTCGCAGTCGTCGAACGATACGTTTCCCTCGGCGATGTACATTGCGGCGGCGATGAACCTCGTGCGACGGCTGGTGCCGGCCGTGAAGGCACTCCATGACGCCATCGACGCGAAGGCACGCGAATGGGACGATGTCATTAAGATCGGCCGTACGCATATGCAGGACGCGACGCCGATCACGCTCGGGCAGGAATGGTCAGGCTACGCCGGCATGCTTTCGGATAATCTCGAGCGCATCGAGGCAGCTCTACCAGGTGTTTATCGCCTGGCGCTGGGAGGTACGGCCGTCGGTACTGGCATCAATGCGGCGCCTGGCTTCGCCGAAGCGGCGGCGGCCGAGATCGCCCGTCAGTCGGGATTGCCCTTCGTCAGCGCACCCAACAAGTTCACCGTACAGGGCGCGCATGACGCGCTGGTCCAACTCTCCGGTACCTTCCGCACGCTCGCCGTGTCGCTGTATAAGATTGCCAACGATATTCGGTTGATGTCTTGTGGTCCGCGAGCGGGCTTCGCCGAGCTGATGATCCCGGAGAACGAACCGGGCTCATCCATCATGCCCGGCAAGGTCAACCCGACCCAGGCCGAAGCATTGACGATGATCGCAGTGCAGGTGATGGCGAACGACGTCGCGGTCGGTTTTGGCGGCGCCGGCGGCTACCTTGAAATGAATGTCTACAAACCGCTGATGATCTTCAATCTCACGCATTCGATCACAATCATGACCGACGGCTGCGCGAATTTCCGCAGATTTCTGATCGAAGGCACGAAGCCGAACCTGAAGAAGATAAAGGAATACGTCGACCGTTCGCTCATGCTGGTGACCGCACTCGCGCCGGTGATCGGTTACGACAAGGCATCGAAGATCGCGCATCATGCGATGGACCACGATCTCACGCTGAAGGAGGCTGCGCTACAGCTTGGTTTCGTGACGGAGGCTGAGTTCGATCGCATCGTCGACCCTGCCAAGATGGTAAAGCCCTATGTCGCCAGTGAATGATCGAGGTGCGATTTCGGCGGATGAAATTGCTCTCCTTTCGTTAAGCACCCAGCTACTGTTCCAGAACGGGCAAACCACGCAAAGCACGACTACCACCGTAACGCGGCTTGCAGCCGCGCTGGGCCATCAAGCGCTCCTCTTTCCGCAGTGGGACGAGATCTGCATCCGCATCGACGGGCCCATCGGTGGCCCTCATGAAATCGTTGACGCCACCCCTGCCGGCGTCGATATGAACAAGGTCGTCGCCACCATGAAGGTGATCGATGATGTGTGTGACGGCCGCATCAATGTCACGGCGGCGCGATCAACATTGGAAACGATCGCCCGATATCCCCCGGTCGGGATTGCGCGTTTTTCCTTGTTTGCAGGCGCCGGAGCCGCGGCACTTGGCGTCATTTTCGGCACCGTCCACTGGCACGCCTTGATTTTGATTGCGTTCAGCGCCGCTTCGGGCGGGTACCTGCGTCGCTGCTTGGCCGGGATGAGTCGCAATCTCTTCCTGCAACCCTTTTGCGCTGCCCTGCTTGCCGGCGGCATCGGAGCGGTGGCCGTTCGACTACAGTTAAGCTCCGCCCTGCGCCTCATTGCAGTGTGTCCCTGCATGGTACTGGTTCCGGGCCCGCATCTTCTCAACGGCACCATGGATCTCGTCCGCGGACGAGTGCCGTTGGGTGCCTCGCGCATCGGCTACGCGAGCCTCACGATCCTAATGATTTGTGGTGGACTGCTCGTTGGGCTGTCCTTTGGTGGAGTGAGCCTGCCCGTCTCCGGCCCCTCGTTCCCGATACCCCTCGCCTATGATGTCGCGGCGGCGGCGGTCGCCGTCGCTGCTTATGGCACTTTCTTTGCGATGCCCTGGCGCATGCTGCCCATACCGATCTTGATCGGCGCGCTTGCGCACGCCTGCCGTTGGGCAGTCATCTCGATCGGCGACGGCAGCATCGAGACCGGCGCTCTCGTCGCCTGTCTGGTGGTCGGCACCCTCGTCACACCGATTGCCGACCGGCTGCGATTGCCGTTCGCGGCTGTGGGTTTCGCCTCCGTAGTGTCGCTCATTCCCGGAGTGTTCCTGTTCCGAATGGCCGGTGGACTCGTCGAACTGATCTCGCACGGCGGGAACGCGTCACCGGATTTGCTGCTGAGTATCGTGATGGACGGTATGACCGCCATCTTGATCTTTCTGGCGATGGCCTTCGGGTTGATTGCCCCCAAAATGTTGATCGACCACTTCCATGGGCGACGCTCGAGTCGTCTATGAAATCGTGCTACGCGGCCGCTTGACGCTTCTGAACACCACGAACAGGACAATCAAGACGAGTGCTATGGCTGCAGCGGCAACCCCAATGCGGGCGAGCGCGACGAGGGAGGATGTCGGACCCCCGCGGCGCACTTCGGCGACCTGCTGCGCCGTGACGACTATGCCGGGACGTCCATAGCGCGCGAGCAAATAATTGCCCAATAGAACGATGTCGTGATCGGACAGCGCCGCGAGGTCATTGGGGCCGCCTGCGAATCCTGGCATGTAGGCTTGCCCCTGGCGAGTGGTGCGATCCACGCCGTAGAGGATCACCGCGATGAGATTGCTGGGATTAGGCGACCCCAGCGCCGAGTTGCTGAACAGGCTCGGATAGTAGCCATCCTTGCTACCTTGCCCGAGCGGAGCATGGCAGGAGGCACAATTGCCTTGGAACAATTGGGCGCCGCTTGGGTTTCCCTTCTGGATTCCAACGCCGTACTCGCCGCGCAATCGCCCAAGGTCGGATGAGGCCGTCCCGAAGGCGAAGCGTGAGCGATGATCAGAGGGATCGTGAATCGCGGGAACCGTTCGTACGTAGGTCGCCATCGCATCGAGATCCGTGTCGGATAAATACTGAAAACTGTGCTCGACCGCTTCTCCCATGCTTCCCGCGGCCTGTGCCTTGCGATGTGCATCTCCGCTGCTCAAATAGTGAAGCAGCTCGTCCTGGCTCCAGCTGCCAATGCCGCTATTCACGTCGGAAGTAATGTTGGGCGCATACCACGGCCCCACCGGCCCGCCGGAGAACTCTTCCTCGGACTTTTCCTGCATGAGGAACCCACGCGGTGTGTGGCACGCACTGCAATGTGCGGCTCCCTTGACCAGATATCGTCCGCGGTTCCACAGCTCCGATTGTCGCGGGTCCGGTCGAAGTGGTTTTGTATTCAAAAACAGGAGATTCCATCCCTTCATCGAGACGCGCAGGTTCATCGGAAACGGCAGGTCGGTCCGCGGTGCCGGCGCATCAACGGGTGTCACCCCCTGCATGAAATAGCGGTAGAGCGCCTGCACGTCCGCGTCGGTGAAGATCGAGTACGACGTGTAGGGCATTGCAGGGTACAGATTCGCTCCATCTGCGCGGATCCCGCGGCGCACGGCTCGCGCGAACTGCACCTCGCTGTAGCGGCCGATGCCATAGCCCAACGACGGCGTGATGTTGCTCGAATAAATAGTTCCGACGGGTGAGCTGATCGCGAGACCGCCGGCGAAGGATTTGCCGTGCTGTGCCGTGTGACATGCGCCGCAATCGGCTGCCTTGGCCAGATACGCACCGCGTTCGGACGGTTCCGCGGAGCCGGAAGCAGCGTCCTCGGCGTGTGCTGCCCCGGCCCACGGGCCGCCCGCGACGGCGATGAGTAGGCAACCGATCAGGCGGGGCAAGTTCGGCACCTCAGCCCCGCTTGGCCTGACCCGCGATCGCATCGGCGGCTTTCAGTGCCAGTGCCGCCATTGTCAGCGTGCTGTTGCCGCAACCGGCCGTGGTCATCGCGCCGCCGCCGGGGAGAAATAAATTAGGGTGATCATGTGTACGACAATCCAAATCGACCACCGAGGCCGCCGAATCGGCGCCCATGATGGTGCCGCCCATGATGTGGTCGCTGTTGGTGAACTCAGTCGATACCTGGACGTCGGTTGCGCCCAACTCAGCGGCGAGCTTGCGCACGAGGGGCACCGAGTATTCCTTCGCGCTGCCGCGGACGTAGTCGCCGACGTCGTAGTAGATATTGGGCTTGTTGATGCCCAGCCAGTCTTTCTGGCTCGACAAGGTTAATCGGTTGTTGGGATCGGGCAGCAATTCGTGTTCTATCGCGATCTCAGCGGTGCAGGCGGAAAGACGACGAATCTCTTCATCCAGTGCCCTCCCCACGAGACCTTTGCGCACCGCGGCGACCCCGCCGAACGCACTGCGCGCCAAATTGTTGAAGCGAAATAGGGCGCCGCCGTGACGGCTTCTGAAGTCTCCTTGGGACGTCTGCATGATGCTGCTCCCCTGCACCGGGCCGACACCGGTCCACAGCGGCTCGGCCAGCGTGAGCTCGGCCACGAGTTTGGGCTGATCCATCATGTTGCGCCCGACTTGATCGGAGCTGTTGGCGACGCCATTCGGATTGCGCTCGTCTTTGGAAAGCAGAAGAAGCTTTGGTGTCTCGATACCGTTACAGGCGAGGATGAAGATCTTGCCGGTGATGCGATGCGTGCGCTTGTCCGGATCGAAGTAGTGCACGGCCGCGATCGCGTTTTTCTGATCCGTTTCCACTCGATACGCAACGGCATTCGCGAGGATGCGGCCGCCCTTGGCCTCGATTTTCGGCAGCGCCGTCGCGGCGTCGTACTTGGCGGCGATAGGGCATACGGGAATGCAGTTGTTGTTGCCGCAACAGGGCGGGCGGCCGTCGTAGGCGATGCGGCTGTTGCGAGCCTGTGCCGACGGCAGGTTCTTGAGCCCGAGCCGCGCTGCCGCCTCGGTAAAGCGCTGCTCGCCGGGGCCGAAGGGCAGTGGCCCCATCGGATAGGGTTTGGACCGCCTCGGCGGCCACTGCAAGGAAGAGTCGGAGGGTCCGCAGACGCCAATCGCGTATTCGGCGCGGGTGTAGTACGGCTCGAGGGTGTCGTAGTCGAAATCCCAGTCGCGCGCCACGCCGTACAGGGACTTTAACCGCATGTCCTGCGGCGTCAGACGCCAGCAGATGCCCGCCCAGTGCCACGTGGCCCCTCCGGCGTAGCGGACGTAGCCCTGGCGATAAGCCCGTGCATTAGGCCCCTCCAATTGTAGATACTCGGCGGCGGCCGCATCCGTGTAAGACTCCATGTGCGGCGCCCACGCCTTGGGCGGGTAGGGTGCATCGAAATGCAGGCGGAGTGCCGGCGGCAGGTTTCGAAAATTCTCTACGATCCGCCAGCGATCGACGCGCGGGCCGGCTTCAAGCATCAGAACGGACAAGCCCGCATCGAGTATTTGCTGGGCGATCAGACAGCCCACGATGCCTGTTCCCACAATGACCACGTCGGCGCTGTCTTCGTTTGTCATCAGCGAAGCCCTTTCTTCGAATCCCAATCGAATCAGAAGGTAGGCATAGAATTGAGCGGCGGAGCCTCCGACGTCCATCCGTTCGGGCCAGAAATGGCATAAGTTGGAATGGTCATGACATCGATCGTCGGCTGATACATGAGCGCCAACTCGTAGGCAAAAACCTCCGCCCCCGGTGCATCGACGATCACGCCGAGGTACCACGCTGAAATAATGAGCAATGCGGTGTCCTTGAGCGGGCCGTCCGGGATATCCGAGAAGAACTCCTCGACGATTCTCGCGTTCTTTTTCTTCGCGATGTCGAGCAGGGTAGCGAGGTGCCCGGTAAACCCGGGGTCTTTCGTTCGAAGCGCGACAGCCAGCCTCAAACCGACGTTTGGATCGAGCTGATGCGGAATCAACAGCGACGAGAGTTGCATGAATTGACTGGCGAAATCGGCGGTCGCTGAATCCGAGGGCGCGGCCGGGATTCTCGTGCCCGCGGCTAAGCCGCCGAGCAGAAGGCCGCCGCCGACAACGATTTTCCGGCGAAAGAGACTGAAGTCCGGCGGCGCATCGTCGCGATCTGAGGGGCTCATGATGAAGCACCGCCGGCCTTGGCGCCTATCTTCGGAACGAAAGAGTCTCTGGCACCCGACTTCAGCACGATATAGGCGCGACGCCATGGTTGATCGTCGATCAGGCGCCATTTGTGGCCGGTGCCGACATTATCCTCAGCAAGGAGCACATCGCCCGGCCGCAAAACGAATGTCTCCCCGCTGGGGGTGGTGAATTCAAGCGTCCCTGACAGCGTAATCACGTATTGAGGCTCCGGGTCAGGGTGCCAATCGTACGAAGAATGAGCCGGCGTTTCCTTGAAATGGATGGCCACCACATCGGTGCGCGCCTTCTCGTCGATTGTGCCTTCGAGCACATGCGATGCGTTGTCGCTGCCCGTGTAGAGCTTGAATGCTCGTATGCCGGCGCCCACCGGATTGATCGCATCCTTGACTGCGGCGCCGACCGGCGCTTCCCCTGATGTGCATACGCTCGCGGCCGTGGCTGTCACTCCGACGACCACCGCGGCGCGTAACAGATCCCGCCTGCCGAGGTGTACGTCCACCGCGCTCTCCTTTCGCTTCATGACGGCTCCTTCTAAAAGGATGCCCCCGACGGAACCACGATGTCAACGGCTCGGTCCGCCCACAACGACGGCTAGCGAGCGACGAATTGTCCAGGGGTCAGCGAATCTGCGGCAGCGCGTTTGACCCGATGATTTCGGACAGGCTCATTTTCAGCGGGACGACGTCCTTATGCGTAGCGCGCAGTGCTTCGCGATGTATTCAAAGACGTTATCGCTCGTAAACATCAGCATGTTGAGCTGAATACAAAGTCGGGCGCCGGAATAGCTTCGTCCCGTGATTGGATTCACGAAAGCAGTCGGTCGTAAAGGTGCGCTTAGGGTCGATGGCGGAAGTAGATGGAGCCGCTGATCTAGTAGCGCGCATCGGGGGGGTGGCTGTGGGGTGCGACTGCAAAGCGTGCATCGTGGGTAACTCTGCGGCCGTCGTGTACGAAGAAACAGGGGGTATAGAATAGCGCTTGCTCCGGCTGAGCCCGAGCCCATGCCAGGGAGACGTCATGAGACTTTTGCCGATCGCTCTCACCGTGTTGTTCGCCACCACAGTAGGCTTCGCGGATTCCGAAGAACCGTCAATGCCGGCATTGGGGTTCTATATTACCGGTGAGACGGGCGCCGATGTAGTGGACACCGTCATTCCTGAGCTGGCGCGCGTCGGGTTTACTGAGTCCTTACCACGAGAGGCGTCGACGAAGCATCTGCAGCTAGCCACGTTCCGGCGGTCGAATGGCGATGAGATTCGAGTTATCGTGGGAAAGCGGTGTGCTGTGCTCTGGTTCTCCGGCGCCGACGTCCCACCTGAAACGGACCGCAAAGCGTACGGGCGTTCATACGGAGATCGGTTTTCCGAGGTCCATGTAGTCTTGAAACAGTATTTTGCGCGACTGCCGCAGCCCCATCCTATGATCTTGGAAGGCGAAATCCCGCCTGTCGGCATGTGTCCGAGTGAATTTTAACTACGACCGTAACTCGAAATGACATTCCCAGAACCCATCATGGGCGTGTTCAATGCGATGCCCTTGAGCATACGCGTGCTCGCGCTCGTCTTCGCTTTTAGCGCCATTACCGCCGGCGCACAGGAGTCAGGGGACGTTGATACACAATGTAATAGCGACGCCGACCAACTGTCCCAATGCCTGAATCGTGCGCTGGAGAATGAGGGTAAGCGCCTCGAGGCGCTATATAACTTGGTGGTGAGGATGTTCGACGCGGGAACGATAAACCCGGCCATATCGACGTTTTATGATGAGCCAAAGGAAATGGTTTCGGCGCAGCAGGCTTGGCTAGAGTATCGCGATAAGCAGTGTGCGTTCGATGCGACGATGATTGGTCCGTTGTCGGCGTCCGGCGTCGTGGCCGCAACAGGGGACTGCATGTCGCGGATGACGCGTGAGCGCATTAAGTACCTGCAAAAAGTCTCCGAGATGATCGGCCATTATTCTAAGCTTTGTAAGGTAAATGCCGATGCATGTCGACCTAGATGAGTGGACCATTTAGTCGAGTCGACAGCTGGTGTTAGTGGGCATCCCTCGCCGATCGCTGGGCGCATCGGGCCGAATGGCTGGTGTCGGGGCGAGCATCAGGCGCTTCCCGGCCCAGGAGCGGAAGTTCACTTCCCTGGATTGCCCGTGCAATAGTGGCCACGCCCGGGAAACCGATGCGCGCGGAGCGCGCCGGTTACCCCAGCGAGCTTCGAATCAGGTCGATCCCCAGCAGGTTACGGTGTTCGCCGCCGGCGTTGCGCTTTGCGTGCCCGCGTTGTTGACGGTGAAGCTCGTGCACGCGGAGTCCGTGGTCTGCGGCGCCTTGATCGGTGTAGCCGTGATGCTGAAGGTGCTGGCCGTGGGCACCGTGATCGTGACCGTGTAGTACCCTTGAGCAGAGGTAAAGGGCGCAGTGGGTGCCGATGTACACCCGACGTACGTGAACGCCTGCGAGTAGCAGCGCTCCAGCGCCTGCGCGGAGGACGTTAGCGTGCGTGTCGCATCCGTCCGGTTGGCGGTCTTGGTGTACTGGGTGTACGCGGGAATGGCAATCGCCGCGAGGATTCCCACGATCCCCATCGCAACCACGAGCTCGATCAGCGAAAATCCGTTCTTTTTCACTGGGCTATCCTCAAGATTCCGAGTCGACCGTGATGGCGATGACTTCCCCTTTCGTGCTGTCCGGCGAGCCGTCGAGGATTAAATGCACTTGCTGCCCGACGGACAAATGGCTGATCGCCTTTTCCGCAGCGCTTCCCTGCTTGATGTGATACGTGTGGTCGGCGACCCCGATCTGGTTGCTGCCCGGCAAGGCGGTGATCTGGCCGGCGATGGGAGCGGCATACAGCCGCGTACTCCACCCGACGCCGGGCAGCATGCTGAGCGCCAGCGTGCCCGAGGCGAGAGCGATCTTGAATTTGCTCATTGGATTACTCATTGGTGTACCTCCCACCATGCAGTGCGGCTCTTGGAATTGCCCTTCTCGACGACGGTTTGAATCGTGCCGTCGGATCGAGTGATGAGCTTGACGGCTCCCGCGGTGGGCATGTTGGCGGTGCGGATCGTGGGCGCGGCGGCGAAGACGGCGCCGAGTCCCATGCCGACCGGAAAGACCGTCGTGCCCGAGCTGTTCGTTGCCGTGTCGCTGGAATTGAGCTGCCCGTCGCCGTTCAGATCGAACTGGGGGCTGGTGAAGCTGCCGCCGGCGAAGTTGAGCACATAGAGGTAGGAGCTGCCGCCCACCGTACAGACGTTGGAGTTCGGCTGATAGGTCGTGAGCACTACGGCGCCGCCGCTCTCGATACGCGGGTCGGTGACCCCGCGCTCGCCGGTGTGCGCCGGCTGACTAGGCGTGCAGCCGGGGCATGCCGGCAAATTCAAGTCGATGTACCAGCCTTCCTGCGAGGGGATCGACAGCGCGCTGCCGGTCAGTACGAACGCAGCGCTATTGCTAGACGCGTACGATAGCTGTTCGTGCTCCAGGGCCGCGCTCGTGCGCTGGAGCGGCGTGCTATAGCCCGCGGCCGGATCGAAGATCCCATAGATCGTCTGGACCTGCGTGCTGGCGAGGTCCGGAGTCCCGAGCAGCTGCCCGGTGACGAAAAACACCATGGTGCCCAGCACGGCCGGATAGCGCGGATTGAGAGTCGCCACCGGAGAGGTGGTGATGGGCTGCGCATTGTTGCCCGGGTCGCGGGCCTGGAACATCACTGTAACCGTCCACAGCGCCGGGTTCGGATTCGAGATGTTGACGCGCCACAAGTTGCCTTGCAGATCGCCCGCGTAGACGAGATTGGAGTTTTGGGTGAGCTGGCCGCTCGAGTTCACTGCGATGACCGAGGAGAGACCGTTCGCAACTGTCAGGGTGCAGGCGGTCGGCACCGCAGCGCACAGATCTATCTTGACTGTCTGCGTGCCGTGTTGCGGATCGACCGCATACAGGAACGGTTTGCCGTTACGGCTGTTATAGCCGTTGCCGAAGAAGATCTGCCACCCGACCGCCGTGTTGGTGAGTACCGGTGTGCTGAATCCCAGCCCCATGTCAGCCTCCGTGAAATCCCACAGCACGTCGGATGCGAGCACGCCCTCCGTCGTGATGGCCGCCGGATTGGTCACGTCCAGAGCGTACACGCTGTTACCACCCTGAGCCTCGGTGCCCACCAGCACCGTGTGCCAGCTGTTGTCCGAGAACTGAACATCGGAAGCCTGCGGAGATCCGTTCACATAGAACTGGTGAACCGCATTGTAGTAAGGATTCACGAGCAGAGGGAGGTTCGCGAACACGCCGGTCGGAATGTAGGCGAAGGCCTCGGTGCCGGTGGCGGCGTTGAAGGCGTGCAGCATGCCGTCGTCCGCGCCCACGTAAATCATCGGAGAGCGAGACTTGTAAGTTTGGGCAAACGTGACGTAGGAAGCGCTCTGATTGTTCGACGAGGGTGCCCCGATATACAAAGGATCGCTGCTCACGATATCGCCGAGCTTATGCGTGCGGTTGCGGAACTGTCCGCCGTTGCGCACTTCCTGGAGGTTCGAGCCGCGCAAGAACTGCAGAACATCCTGACCGTTCGGGTCCGCCGTGAACGTCTCGAGGTCCCTGCCGAGCTGAGTCGTGGCCGCGATGCCGCTCGTCGGCGTGCCGGGATTCCACTGGAACGGTGTGCCCTGATTCGCAACCGGGTCCCAGGTCGCGATAAGACGGCCCGTATCCCATCGTTGCCCGTCGAGTTGTGTCTGCGCGGACCAGAGCGCGGACGCAGGATTCGTGCTGACCGCACCCGTCGTCGGATTGATTGGGAACGCGTAGAGGTTTCCGGTCCAGTCCTGGAACGCGTCTGAGGTCGTGAACTGCGACTGGTATACGACGGAGTTGGTATTGAGGCCCGTCGAGTTGACCGCCGCCGACGCGGTCGACTGGGTGGCGGCGAGAATCTTCGTGATGATGATCTGCAGATCGGCGGTGACTGCTGCCGGGCTGTTGGCGGGGAAATAGGCGTTGGTCCCACCGGCCGCCGCCATCGCATTCAGTGTCTGATAAGCGGTCATATTGACGGCGGGGTCGACGCCGGCGCCCACGCCGATAATATAGGTGTTGACACCGATGGACTGCAGCGCGGCGAGCTCTGTCATGACGTCCGTCAAGGCCTGATCGTTGGTGGCAATGAGAGTGTTGAGCGGGGAGGGGTTGAAGCTCGCGGTCACGCCGTAACCTGCCGCAGCGGTACTCCCGAGCGGCGGCCATGCGTGGTTGCTCAGATCGAGTGTCGGCAATCCGTCCGTGACGAGCACGACGTACCGGCTTGCCGCGCAGCCGTTGCTCGAGGTGGGATTGGTTCTGAAGTAATTATAAGATCCCGCGAGAAGCCCCGCGATCGGCGACTGCGTCGCCTGCGCCTTCATCTCGGTGGTGCTGCTCGAGTTGGTCTCGGGCGCGAGGTAAGGCGTGAATTTCGCAATCGCCGTCGCCACGGACGACGGAGTGGGTGTCTGCCCGGCCGAGGTCATGGAAACGAGCGTCTGTGCGCTGTTCGGAGTCTCGCTGAACGTGTAGTAGCCGAAACCTCGTTGCTCGTACATAACCTGAGCGGAGTACGGCACATAGCCTGCGTTGGTGGGGCCGGTCTGCGTCGCGCAGGCGTTCACTTCCGACGGATACGTTTCTAAGACGCTGCCGTTTTCGTAGTTGCCGAGCGAGTAGTTCGGCGGAAAGGGCGTGGCGGGGTGCACTGCGCCGTAGACCACGCACACGGGGTCAATAAAACCCGAGGGCGCGTACAGCACGTCGTTGACCGAGGTATCGTCGCTGCTGGCGGAGACCACCATGTATTGCTGCGCCGTGATGTTCTGAGCCAAATAGAAACTATTGAGTGCCGCGCAATCCTTGGACACATTATTAGCGTAGGGGAACGAGATGCTCACCCCGTAGCACGGGTTCGGGACGAGCTCATCGCCCGCCGGCGGCGTCGCAGTGTTCGTGAACTGAAATCCACCGGCCGGGCTCATCTGATATACCCAGGTCATCCATGAGTTAAGACCCGAAGTCTGATAATCCATCAGCGAGAAATCCGCGTCGGCGATGTAGTTCGTCAATATCGAGGCGATACCGGCCTTCGCGACGTTGAGGCGGCTCGGGGAATTGTCGTACTGAACACCGGACGTGGTCACGGTGTAGGGCGCAACGCCAGCCGTGCCCGCATTCAAGGGCGGCGTGAACCCGGTGGGCACCGTAAAGTTCAACGGCGAGCTCGAATTGTAAAGCGCCGAGTAAGTAGCTCCGACATCTCCCGCGCCTGTGAGGATGGCGCCACTCAGGGTGCCGTCCATGGACTGCGAGTTTCCCACCGCCAGTAATATTTGCGGATGTGCCGGAATCTGGACCGTCATGGGCACTTGCGATACGGGAACCAGGGGCGGTGCCGCCGCGAGGGCCCCTGCAAACGGCCAGCCCGCCAGCAGCGTAACCCCAGCGCCGATCGCGGCTCGCCGCAAGATCACCGTGTATCGTTGTGTTTTCATAGAGGTATCCTGAAGCCTTGTCGGCTAACGAAAAATGCTCTGTAGAATCGTGGTGCTCGACGAATCGGCGCCCGTGGCGTTGGCGGTGACGCGATACACCGTGACCGGCGAGACAGGCGTTGCATACTGCACCTGATTGATGCTGTCGCCCGGCAGGGCGACCGCGGGCAGATTCTCGATGATGTATTTGGGCGACTGCGCCGCCGACGGCAGCGCGGTCAATGGCGGCATCGGATTTGCCGGATCGGGATAAGTGATCGCCGCCCCGGCGGCGTTCCAGTTGAGCGCCGGCGGCCCCTGCAGAACACTGCCGGTGGCCGCATTGAGCTGGTAGAACCCGTTGGTGTTGTTGGCGAACTGCGAGGCGCTGTAAAGGCCGTTGGTCAGGCCGGCCTCGGCCGCGCGCAGAGCAGCCTCTGCGGCCTGCGCGCCGATTTGACGATTGTCCTCATTGCGCGCCATGCGCTCCTCCGTGGTCTGCATGCGCGCGGCGGTCACGCCGAGCAGGCTCAGGATGAGCAATAGAATCAACGCGACGAACAAGACGATGCCGCGCTGCTGAGATGTGGGTTTCAAGATCCGCTGATAACGCATGGCCGAAAGCTCCTCAATCTTCCATGTTGCGAGTCGATACGGTGATCTCGAACACCTGGCGCGATCGCGTGTCGGCGGGCACGGTCACCGTGTTTCCCAGCAATTGGTAGCTCGGATTGGCGCCCGGCTTGGGAACCGCGCCCGGCTCGCTCGCGGCCAGCACCGCGATCTTGACGCTCATCACCGTATTGAAGTCGATGACTTGCGCAGCCGGTACATATTCGCTGACCGTTTGGGTGCCGGTGGTATCGACGCCGTAAAGTATTTGCATGTTCTCGATGTCGGGCACCAGCTCGGTCGGCGGGTTGACGAACGTGTTGTGGGCACTCATATCGTAGGAGAACAACGCGGCGTCCCCGTCTGCCCCCTGACCTATGTAGTAGACGGTCGTGTCGACCGGGGTCACTTGAGAACCGACCTCGAAACTCACGGGAAACGATGAGGCGCTGTTGCCGCCGGGCCCGCCGGTCGCGAACGATACCGTCGCGTTTGCGGTGTTAGGCGTCGCCGAACCTATCTGAAACACGACCGACTTCGCGCAATCGGAGATCACGGCGAGTAGCCCGGTTTGCAGGTTGTACGTATTCTGGACCGTGAAGCTGTTCGAGCCGGTGGTGATAGTTGTAACCAGCGCGGGCGGCTGGTTGGTCCGCCAGGTGGAATTCACGAGCAGGACATCGCTGTTCTTGATGGTCAGGTTGGCGAGCGCCGGGTCGAGATTGCCCCCCCAAGCGGGCCCTGTCGATGCGAGCCAATCGGTCAGCGAGGAGTCGGTGGCGACCGGTGTCGCCGTGGCGGAACTCGGCGCCGCGGCCAACGTGAAGGAATTCGAGACCGTGTTGTTCGCCTCGTAGCCCCCGAGAGGCTGGCCGAAGTTGTAGTAGAGCGGGCTCGCCCCAACGTTCAGCAAGGAGATCTGGCGCTGCGTCGTATTGCACCCCATGTACCCGGCATCGCGGACCGCCGATTGCAGAAAGTCGAGCGCAAACCGCCCATTGTCCGAGACCGCCGCCGTGCCCGAGGTCGACATGAAGGACGACCGCGACCCCAGGAACGCCGACAGGACTGCCGCCGTGACGATGAGGGCGAGGGTCACCGCCACCATCAACTCGACGATGGAGAATCCCCGTGTGCGGGACACGACGCGATGGGTTGCGAGGCTCCGGGGTGCGATGCTCATGGATGTAACACCGTCTCCAGGGTGACGCTCATGTTGGTCGGGGCTGCGCTGGCGAAAATCGATTGCGCGGCTGTGTCGTCCCATTGCACGACGATGGTCGCCACGAGCGAGGTCGTGCCCGCGACGGTTACCGAGCCTTGGCCGGATGGCAGCGCCCCGTTCGTCGGCGGACCGGCCGCGAGGCGCGACTTCCATACATAGATGTCGTAAGCCGCCAAATTCGCGGCACTCGGGCAATTCGTGTTCAGGCAGGTGAATCCCGGAGAGGTCGCAGCGGCGCCGAGCGGAGTGTTGTAATTGCCGGCTGCGACAGCCGTAGGATTGGCGCGCATGTTGTCCAGGATCTCGTACGCCAGCTGCGTCGCCTGGCTGCGCAGGTAGGCGCTGTCGTTCGAGTGTGCGGAGTAGAGCACGAGCTTGGCGATGCCGAGGAGTCCGATGCTCAAGATGACGAGCGAGACCAGTACCTCGACGATCGTGAAGCCCGCCGCACGAGCTGCGGCGGCATGAGTGGCTCGATGAGTCGCGGTCATGCGCATGGCCGTTACGGGCAGGTGAGGACGGCTTTCGCCGCGGAGTATCCGGGAGTAGACGAGGACGCGATGCGTCCAGTCGAGTTCACCTCGACGTCGCGCGAAAAGGCCCCGCCGCGACTGTCGCAAATCTGGACGGTGATCGCGGCATCCACCAATCCGGTCGATGAGAACGTCACTTCGGTTGGCGTGGCACCGCCGGCTTTCACCGTATTGCCGCTGGCGAAGGCGGGCACGTATTGCAGCACGGTTGCTGAGGCGGCGCCGGGGACAGTTTCCAGGACGATCCAGCCCTGGTTCCAGGCGGTGCCGCCGTTGCAGTTCAGCCCGTCGACGGAGGTGCACACCTGGACTCCGCCGTTGTTCAGCTTGATGGCCTCGTTGCGCGCGTAGTTGAAGCTCGCCACCAGCGAATTGATCTGGCCGATGTCGCGGTCGTTGAGCACGAAGCTGTTGAACGCGGGCACCGCCATGGCGGTGAGAACTCCGGCGATGGCGATCGTGACCATGAGCTCGATGAGCGTGAACCCACGGGCGGTCGCGATTCGGCGTAGGGCGATCGATGTAGTGTGTTTCATGAGTTGCATGCTAGAGGCATAAGCTTGCGTGAAACTGACGCAGTGCGGAGCGTTGTGGAAACTGTGATGCGGTTCTTGATGAGATCCGCGAAACGCGATGGGCGTCTCTACGAGACGCTAGGGACAGACCAGCGCCGTGCCCGCCACTGACCGCCCCGGCGTCGTCGAGGCGGCCACGCGGCCGGCGGCATTCACCTCGACGTCGCGTGCGAAGGCGGCGCCACGGCTGTCGCAGATGCGGATCGTCAACGGGCCGCTGGGCAGACCATTCGACTGGAACGTCACTCCGGAGCCCGGAGTGAGCGTGTTGCCACCCGCCAGAGCAGGGACCGCGGAGAGCACGTTTCCCTGCGCGTCGAGCACAATCCATCCTCCCGACCACGCCGTGCCCCCGCAGGTCGCCCCATCGGTCGACGGACACACCGTGACGCCCGCGGCGAGATTCTGTTTGACTGCCTCGCTGCGCGCGTAATTGAAACTCGCTACGAGCGAGTTCGCCTGGCCGATATCGCGGTCGTTCAGCACGAAGCTGTTGAAGGCCGGTACGCCGATCGCGACCAATATGCCGGCGACGAGCACCGTGACCAACAACTCGATGAGCGTGAATCCCGGCGTGGGGGCGGCCATCCGCCCGCGCGAGGAAGGTTTCCGATTCATTTGCAGCGATCGTAAAGACGCGAGCTTGCGGGAAGCTGTCGGCGCAGGGGCGCGAGCGTCAAAGTGAGAAGCGGTTCTCAATAAGATCCGCGCGCGCGTTCACCGGTCGGGCTCGCGCAAGGGTTCGGGGAGCACCGCCGAGAGTGCCGCCTCGAGCGAGCGCACATTGTCAAACAGGGTGTCGACGTGACCGCCGAATCCGTCGCTCGAGGGCGTATCGAAAAGCAGGAGCCGTTTCGGTTCGCGGGCGGCCGCGTAGAGCTTCATCGCGTGCGCATACGGGATGGTGGTGTCGGCCCGGCTGTGGGCGATGACGACCGGGATGTGCACCGAGTGCATGCGCGCGAGCGAGTCGAACTGCACCGATGCGACGTAACGTACCGGCAGCCAGGGATAGCGCCCGGCCGCTGCATCGGGAATGGAGGTGAACGCGCCGAACAGCACGAGCGCCGCCGCGCGGTGGCGCGTCGCGAGCGAGACCGCAGGTCCGGACCCCAGAGAATGCCCCAGCAGAATGATTCGCCCGGGCGCGATGCCGCGGTGGAGCAGGGAGTCGAAGGCCGCTTCGGCATCGGCATACATGGCGGTCTCGGAGGGAACGCCGGGGCTCATGCCGAACCCGCGATAGTCGATGCCGAGTACGCTGAACCCCGCCGCGCGGAGCACCTCGCCGTGTCGCAGCTGGTCGGCGGAGAAAGCGGAAGCGGCGTTGCCGTGCAGGAGTAAAATCCAGTAGCCCGTATCGCGAGACTCCTCGGCAGGGAACACGACGCCGGCGATCGCAGCGTCACCGTCCACTGCTATCGCGACTCGCTCGGCTCTGGCGGGCAGCTCCTCGACCAGAGACAGCTTGCTGCGCGCCGATGCGAACACGAGATCGTCCTCGTGCAGCTTGAGCCAGCCGATTGCCAGGGCGACGATCAGCATGAGGACAGCAAGCAGTGCGCCAACGTATCGAGCGAGGCGACTCAATGCCAGCCGCTGATGGCGCTGCGGGCGGCCTCGTTGAGCGGACGAGCGATCAGCCCGGTTTGCGATGCGCTGATCTCATATGAGGCCTTGTCGGCCATGGGCAGGAACGTCGCACTGCCGTACAGAGCATCGACCCAGGGCAGCCAGCGATGGTAGCGGCGGGCCAAGTCCCACAAATCGACCGCATCCGGGGGACGCAGCTGGTAGACCGTGCGCGGTTGACCCTGCTCGTCCTCGATCTTCGTATACCGGCCGCTGATCCGATCGAGTCTGAACGCGGTATCGAAACCGATCAGATCGGCCGCTGCCTGCCACTTCAGAATGCGCGCATCCACCTGCCATTCATCCCCGCGCAGGAAAAAAACGGCGACGGTCCCGTTGGGATAGGTGAGAACGGCATCGTACTGATGAGGCGCGACGCGCGCCAAATCGAGCTCGCCCGCCGGGGCTTCGCTCGTGAGCCGCTGATAAGTGCGCAGATCCAGCGTCAGCGCGAAAACCGCCGCGGCCAGCAGCAAAAAGACCATCGCCGCGGCGGCACTGAAGACGCCGCTGCCCACGTTCGCCACGCGAAAGCGGCGCACCGCCACGATCAGCAGAAGCAGGCCGATAAGCCCGAGGATGGCGATGAGCGCGTTCAATGGCATGGGCGTGGCTCAAACGGACCGGAACCGAACCTCATGGGACTAACTGAAACACTTAGCTCGGTTCCGGTGTCTCGTTGCAGACCCGAATAGTTTGCTGTGTTTCCAATGTTTTGCAAGTGCAGGGGCCGCGATGCCGCGGCGCGCTCCCGGGCGCGCTCATTAACCGAGGTTAATATCAGGCCCGCGCCTTGGGCGCGGGTACCAGCGAATCGATCGAGGCGGGCGGGGACATGGAATGCGACTGCACGAAGTCGACGCCCAGGGCGGTGAGCCACTCCTGCTCCGCGGCGGTCTCCATCCGTTTCGCGACGGTGTGCATGCCGAGAACGCGCGCCATCTGCACGACTGCGGTGATCGATGCCTGCGCGAGCTTGTCGGTGCGCATCTTATGGGTGATCTCGGGAGCGAGCTTGACGTAGCGCACGCCCGGCAGGCGCAGCAGGTCGAAGCACTCGGTCTTCAGCGAAAAATCATCGAGCACGAGCGGGCAGCCGAGACGGTCCAGCGCGGAGGCCACTTCGCCGAGCCGCGGCGCCATTTTGACGGCCGTCGCGACGTCCACCTCGAAGGCGATCATCGACCTCGGCAGCGACGACTTGGCGAGGCAGAGACCCACGAACTTGATGAAATGCTCATCGTGCAGCGCCGTGGTGGTGAGATTGACCGAGAACATCACGGGATGCTGTTGCCACACTTCAGGATGACGCACCAGCCAGCCCACGAGCTCGGTGACTACGCGTCGATCGATCATCGAGCCGAGCCCGTTCTCCACTGCCGCCTTGAGCATGGCGTGCGGAGCGGCGTTCGGTGCATCCTCCGAGCCCGAGCGCAGCAGCACTTCGTAGCGCCTGAGTTGGCTGCCCTTGGTGAGCGGCACCAGGCGCTGGACGTGCAGCGATATTGGACTGCGGCGCAGTGCAGCGTGCAACCGATCGATCTCCGGCGAGACTGGCGTCGGCTGCCTGTCGTGCCCATCGTCGAGGACGTGCTCGATCCGTGCGGCGGCAGCCACCGCGGGCGATGCGGCCGCCGGCGGGGCCGGACGCGGAGTCGAAGCACGTGCAGGGGCCTCCGTGCGCGCAGCGCGTGCGGCGATCGCCGCGGGCGGGGGCGGCGGCTCGGCGAGCGAGAGCGCGAAGGGCGCGGTGCTCGGCGCCGGCTTGGCGGCGGTGGCGGAAGGAGGCGGACGCACCTCCGCGCCGCGGCCCGAGGGCGGGCGACTCGCGGAGGATGTCGGCGCAGCCGCCGGGGTGGCGGCAGCCTGGCGTGGGGCGCTCGCCCCATTCATGGCGGGACGGCCGCGCGCGGGCGCCGTCCAGGCGACCTTGCTTGCCGGTGCGGAGGGAGCGAGCGGCTCGGCGAGCGCGGGCCTGCGGCTCGGCGGTGCGGCCTTGGCAGGACCCTTTGCGGGCGGCGCCTTGGCGGCAACCGGCGGCGGCTCGGGCGGGACCTGCGCTTCGGGCGCCGGGTCGATGTCCGGACGCATGCCCGCAAAATCGATGAGGACTCGCTGCAGCTTCGGGTTCATGAACTTGATCGCGCCATGCTCGTCGTGGCGAATGACGCGGCTATCCAGGACGACCATGATGGCGCCGACCATGGCGCGGCGGGCGCTCACCGCGCGCAGCAGCACCGCGGAGCGGGCGTCGCCGAGATCGTAGGCCAGAATCGGTGCCGCCTTGGGATTGGAAAACGTCTCGATGGCCTCGCGCACCGCGTTGTGCTCGTCCGGCCCCATGGAGCTCTCGCTCAGCCAGAGCACGTCCCCATTCTCGTCGTGCAAAGAAACGGCATGCGCACGCGCCGGCTCGACCGCGGCACGCACTTTTTGGCAAACCGCATCGAAATCGACGAGCGGACTCTGCATTGCGCTGAAGGGCTTGCCCTGCTCCATAGACCGTAATTGCGTGATTAGCCTGCATATGTACAGCAGCAGCCCCACAAGTGGTGTGATGGCATTCGCCAAACGCCCGAGAAGAGCGCCGCTCGGCGGCCCGGCGAAGGACCGGCTGAGAGGAGGCGGTATGACATATCATGGTCGTGCGCGTGCCTCAAGTCCGGCTCGAGGGATAACCTATGTCGTCAGTCCCGCAACCCCGCCAATTCCGCTACTACGATTTCGTGATGGCGGCCTACGTCTGCGTGCTGCTCTGCTCGAATCTGATCGGGCCGGCCAAGGAAACCTCGATTCACATCCCCGGCACCTCCTTCACGCTGACCTTCCTCGCGGGGGTGCTGTTCTTCCCCATCTCCTACATCTTCGGCGACATCCTGACCGAGGTCTACGGGTACGCCCGCGATCGCCGCGTAGTGTGGGCGGGATTCGGGGCACTCGCCTTCGCATCGCTGATGGCTGCCGTGGTCGTGCACCTGCCTCCCTCGGACCGTTCGCGCGCAACTCAGGGGGCGGTGGACGCGATATTCGGCAACACGCCGCGCATCGTGCTCGCCTCGATCGCCGCATTTCTGTGCGGGACATTCGTCAACAGCTATGTGCTTGCCAAGATGAAGATCTGGACGCAGGGCCGGTGGCTCTGGACGCGCATCGTCGGCTCGACTCTGTGCGGTGAGCTGGTGGACTCGGTAATCTTTTACACCGTCGCCTTTTATGGCCTCATGCCCTGGCCGCACCTGCTGCTGATCATGTTCACTCAGTACGGACTGAAAAGCGGCTGGGAGATCGTCGCGGCACCGCTGACTTACCGCGTGGTCGCGTTCCTGAAGCGCGCCGAGCGGGAGGACTACTACGATATCGGCACGAACTTCACGCCGTTCTCGCTGCGCGCCTAGTTACGCCGGCTTTGATCCCTGCCTTGCCATATTTTGCCATCGCGCGATAACGACTGCGCCCGAAACGGGGCGCCAAATGCTCCTCACGAGGCGGCGATGGCCGCCGCAAATGTCCGCAACACAGGAGAGGAGCGTCATGAAGATTGCACAGTCGAAAGCGGTATGGACCCTTGGGCTGATGGGGGTGAGCGCGGTTGCGCTGGCCGATACGGCACCGCAGAAGCCCTCGCCGCAGGAGCCGGCGGGCTTCGTCACCGGGGCGGTGATCGGCGGCTTCGCCGCAGGTCCCATCGGGGCGGTGGTGGGGGCCGGGATCGGTACCTGGCTCGGATCGCGCGTACATCGCGCGCACGATGCGGCCCGCGCGGAAGCGCAGGTCGCCACTCTGCAAAACGACAGGGATCAGCTCGAAAAGGAGAGCGCCGAGCTCAAGGGCGAGACCGCGGCGCTCGCGAATGCGAAGAGCGATCTCGAGGAGACCAACCGGGCGCTGACGGCGCGGCTCGATCAGCTCGCGCACAGCGTGGAGACGGCCCAGGAAGCGACCGACGATGCGGCGCGCGAGCAGGCGGCCAAGGTGCTCGATGGGCTGCAGGGCGATGTGCTGTTCCGCACCGGCAGTGCGGAGATCGACGGGGAAACGGCTCACGACATCGGGGTGATCGCCGGTGTGCTCGCCAAGTCGCCCGCTCTGACCGTGCGGCTCGACGGCTATGCCGATCCGCGCGGGAGCGATGAGCTCAATCTCGAGCTGTCGCAGGCGCGAGCCGACGCAGTGCGCGATCTGCTCCTCGCTGCGGGGGTACCGGAGCAGGCGCTCGAGGTGAACGCCTACGGCAAGAGTCAGAGCACGGCGCAGGACGACGATGGCTACGCCTTCGAGCGCCGGGTGCGCCTCACACTGCAGGCCGCGGCTCCCGCGCCGCTCGCGCAGGCGAGCGAGCCGCCCGGCCCGCAGATCGAGAAACGCTGACGTTCGGCGGCTCGGCGCGGCGGATGCGTCGAGCCGCCCTTGTCTCTGCCGGCCTCACGCACTTACGATAGCGCATGGCCGACTACCCAAGGATCGTGGCGCTCGATCGCTATCAGACCGGCGAATCTGCCAATCCCTCGCCCGAGAAGATCCTTTCCGGCATACCGAGGGTGCGCGTGTCCAATCAGTTCATCGATCCCACACAGCAATTCTTCTGCGGCTTCTGGTCGAGCACCAGCGGCAAGTGGCGCGTGCGCTATACCGAGTACGAGCTGTGCGTGCTGATCGAGGGCCGCGTGCGCCTGGAGTCGGTGCAAGGCGAAAAGCACGACTTCCGCGCCGGAGACGCGTTCCTCGTCCCTGCGGGCTACGAGGGCGCGTGGGAAGTGGCCGAGCCGTGCAAGAAATGGTACGCGGTGTTCGAGGCCAAACCCTGACGCCCTAGCCGGCCCGTCCGAGCCGGGTGCGAGCAGCGCGCCTCAAGCCGTGTCGCGAATCGCCCCGGCGAGCGTATCGACGATTTGCGCGATCTGATTCTCTTCGATGATCAACGGCGGCGACAAGGCGACGGTGTCGCCCGTAACCCGCACCATCACCCCGCGCTCGAAGCACTTCAAGAACACATCGAACGCGCGCGCGCCGGGCTTGCCCGGACGCGGCTCGAGCTCGACCGCACCGATCAGTCCATAGTTGCGGATGTCGACCACATTCGCCGGACCGCGGATGGAGTGCACCGCCTCCTGCCAGGTCGGGGCGAGCTCTGCAGCCCGGGTCAGCAAGCCTTCGCGCGTGTACACCTCGAGCGTGGCGAGCGCCGCCGCGCACGCGGCTGGGTGCGCCGAGTAAGTGTAGCCGTGGAACAGCTCGATCGCGTTCTCCGGCCCCTGCATGAAGGCGTCGTAGATCTTGCGCTGCGCGAAGACCGCGCCCATGGGAATCGCGCCGTTCGTGAGGCCCTTGGCAGTCGTCATGAGATCGGGGGTGACGTCGAAGGCTTGCGATGCGAACGGTTTGCCGATGCGGCCGAATCCTGTGATTACCTCGTCGAAAATCAGCAGGATGTCGTGCTTGTCGCAGATCTCGCGCAGCCGCTTCAAGTACCCGGTGGGCGGCAATATCACGCCTGCGGAACCGGCAATGGGCTCGACGATGACGGCCGCGATGTTGGAGGCGTCGTGCAGCGCGATGAGGCGCTCCAGCTCGTTCGCGAGGTGCATGCCCCAGTGCGGGAGTCCCCGCGAGAAGGCGTTGTGTCCGATGTCCAGCGTGTGCGGCAGGTGATCGACGCTCGGCAACAGCGCTCCCGCAAAGAGTTTGCGGTTGTTGACCATGCCCCCCACCGACATGCCGCCGAATCCGACGCCGTGGTAGCCCTTCTCGCGCCCGATGAGACGCGTGCGCTGGCCTTGCCCGCGCGCGCGTTGATAAGCGATGGCGATCTTCAATGCCGTGTCGACCGATTCGGAGCCCGAATTGGTGAAGAAGATGCGATCCATGCCCGGCGGTGCGATCGCCGCCAGCCGGTTCGCCAGCTCGAAGGCGATGGGATGGCCCATCTGGAAGGCGGGTGCGTATTCCATGGTGCCGAGCTGCTGTGCCACGGCCTCGGTGATCTCGCGGCGGCCATGCCCTGCATTCACGCACCACAGGCCCGCGACGCCGTCGAGCACCTGGCGCCCGTCGGCGGTCCAGTAATGCATGCCTTCGGCGCGCACGAGCAGGCGCGGATTTCCCTTGAACTGGCGGTTGGCCGTGAACGGCATCCAGAACGCATCGAGCTCGGTCGGGGCGGGGTTGGGGGTGATCCGGGCATTCATGGCGAGGTCCCTTCCGGTGGAATGGCGATGACAGCCTGGCCCCGGGGTGCGGGCCGGCTGATAAGAAAATTCAACACCGGTCGCATTTTAGCTGAATTTCTGCCCAATACTGTTTAAAATAATTGACATCATGGCTCTCGACGTTGGTGCTCACCTCAAGGCTGTGCGGCAGATGTACGGTCTATCTCAGCGGGAGCTCGCGAAGCGCGCGGGCGTCACCAACGGCCTCATTTCGCTGATCGAGCAGAATCGTGTGAGTCCCTCGGTGTCCTCGCTCAAGAAGGTCCTCGACGGCATCCCCATGGCGCTCGCGGAGTTCTTCACCTTGGATCTCGCCGGCCAGGTCGAGGTCTTCTTCCCACGCTCCGAGCTTGCCGATATCGGCACCGGGGCGGTGGAGCTGCGGCTCGTCGGCGGCCGGCTGGCGAAGCGCAGCATGTCGATCCTGCACGAGCGCTACGCGCCGAATGCGGACACCGGCGAAGAGATGTTGACGCACGCGGGCGAGGAGGGCGGGGTGATCGTCAGGGGCCGCATCGAGCTGTCGGTGGGCGGGGAATCCCGCGTCCTGACGGCGGGTGACGCATATTATTTCAAGAGCTCGATCCCGCATCGCTTCCGCAATCCGGGGCGCGAGGAATGCGAGATCGTGAGCGCGAGCTCCCCGCCGACGTTTTAGCCTTTATCCAGGTAGCATACGGCCATGAGCAAAGTGACGGTGGCGGCAACGCAGATGGCGTGCAGTTGGGACCGCGAGGCCAACGTGGCGCGCGCCGAGAAGCTGATTCGCGAGGCAGCGCGGCGCGGCGCGAACGTCGTGCTGATTCAGGAGCTGTTCGAGACGCCTTACTTCTGCAAGGACCACGCCGCGCGCTATTTCGATCTCGCGAAGCCGCTCGAGGGACATCCCGCCGTCGAGCATTTCCGCGCCCTCGCGCGTGAGCTCGATGTCGTACTGCCGGTGAGCGTGTTCGAGCATGCGAACAATGCCTTCTATAACTCCGTGGTGATGGTGGATGCGGGCGGCGAGGTGCTCGGGAGCTACCGCAAATCGCACATTCCCGAGGGCCCGGGCTATCACGAGAAATATTACTTTTCACCGGGCGACACGGGCTTCAAGGTGTTCGATACCCGGTTTGCGAAGCTCGGCGTCGCCATCTGCTGGGATCAGTGGTTCCCGGAGAGCGCACGCGCCATGGCGCTCATGGGCGC
>Ga0302325_10000603_pt1 | contig 98103 bp, 77 predicted proteins | sample Palsa_T0_2_FD_201948 | JGI IMG/M metagenome (GOLD analysis project Ga0302325, IMG submission 201948) | Peat permafrost microbial communities from Stordalen Mire near Abisko, Sweden - Palsa_T0_2 | ecosystem: Environmental > Terrestrial > Soil > Palsa > Peat permafrost | place: Sweden: Abisko...
GACCTTAGTACGAGAGGACCGGGTCGTACATACCGCTGGTGTATCAGTTGTGCCGCCAGGTGCAGTGCTGAGTAGCTACGTATGGCAAGGATAAACGCTGAAAGCATCTAAGCGTGAAACCTTCCACAAGATGAGTTTTCTTTTAAGGGTCGTCAGAGACTATGACGTTGATAGGCTACAGGTCTAAAACTGGTAACAGTAAAGCCGAGTAGTACTAATTGCCCGTAAGCTTTAATTTTTTTTATCAAAGTTGCCACGGATTACGACTTCCCAATATGTTATATTATTGGATCCGCCAATGGCGGATCGTCCACGGGCGAAAGCCCGCGAACAAGAGTCGCACCAGTGGTGCGGGTCGAAGTTCAAATGCAAGATCTTATGGTGGTTTTGCCGAGGGTGTTCACCTCTTCCCATACCGAACAGAGAAGTTAAGCCCCTCATGGCCGATGGTACTGCACCACAATGCGGGAGAGTAGGTAGCTGCCATATTCTTTTAAAGCCTCGTCGATTGACGAGGCTTTTTTTATGCCATTTTTTTCCTACCTTCCTTCCCTGAACAGATTTGCCATGTCAACAAAAATCAAACAGTATCTCTGCCTTCCCATCCTCATCCTGTTATCTTACCCGTTCCTCATCGCCTACAGGCACCAGCCTGGACAAGCGCTCAACACACTCACCGCACAAGAGAAACAGCAAGGCTGGCAACTCCTCTGGGACGGCAAGACAACCAAAGGCTGGATCGGCGCATACAAAGACCATTTTCCCGACAAAGGCTGGAGCATACATGACGGCATCCTCACTGTTCTGGCGTCAGAGGGAAAAGAAGGTGGCGTCGGTGGCGATATCGTTACTACCAACGAATACAGCGCCTTCGAGCTCGTTTTCGATTTTCGCCTGACACCCGGCGCCAATAGCGGAGTAAAATATTTCGTGCGACTTGCCCCGGAAGAGAAGAACTCGGGGTCAGCGATCGGCCTCGAATACCAATTGCTCGACGACTCCCTCCACCCCGACGCCAAGCTGGGAAGAAATGGAGACCGTACGCTGGCCAGCCTTTACGACCTGATCCCCTCGAACAAACCCAAAAGTATCATCCGACCCATCGGACAATGGAATACAGGCCGCATTATCGTTTATCCCAATAACCATGTCGAGCATTACCTCAACGGCGTAAAAGTGCTGGAATACGAACGGGGTTCGACGGCATTCAAAGACCTTGTTGCCATCAGCAAATACAAGGTCTGGAATAATTTTGGAGAGGCGCCCAAGGGCCATATCCTCCTGCAGGACCACGGCAATGAGGCAAGCTTTCGCAATATCAAGATCAGGTTGCTGCATTAATCAAGCGCCGGCCGAATGCCAGCGGCCGGAGACTATTTAAACCACAGGCGCCCATCCAGGTTCATATTGTCGCTGCCAGAGGGCAGTTGCCGCCGGATCGTTCAGGATATGGCCGTTGGCTGGATCACAGTGAAGCACACCCGAAGTACGTTGTGCGATATTGGCCAGGTGACAAAGTAATACGCTCTTGGCGCCTTCATCCACCGGCTGTGTGAGCGTCGCTTCTCCGCGGATGGTCTTCACGAAGTTGTTGAAATGATAGAGATCCATATTCCCGCTCGCGGCGACCGGGTCGGTGGGATCGGCGACAACTTCGGATTTTACTTCTTTTACGACCTTATTTTTATCGTCCAGGATCTTATAGTCACCTCCGCCGAGGTTGATAAGCGTTCCTTTATCGCCATAGATGATAAATCCGCGGTCGGTGCCTTCCACGGGAAAATGACTGCAGCTTCGGCCTTCCCAGGTGATAACCTTGCCTTCTGCGAATTCAAAACTGGCGATTTGGGTATCCGGCGTCTGCCAATCGTCTTTAAAGGCATAGCGCCCTCCGGCGGAAACGACCTTCCGGGGATAGTCCAGACCCAGGAACCACCTGCAGCAATCGATCTCATGGGTGCCATTGTTACAGGCTTCCCCCGTACCCCAATGCCAGAACCAATGCCAGTTATAGTGCACTAAATTGTCCTGATAGTCCCTGCGAGGTGCCGGCCCCTGCCAAAGCTCGAAATCCAGCGTCGTCGGCACGGGGATCTTCTTGCCATACCCGATGGACTTGCGGTTATTGGCGTACCAGGCCTTTGCCATATAGGCATTCCCAATGACGCCTTCCTTCACCTGGCGGGCAGCATCGATCAGTGAGGGGAATGAACGGCGTTGGCTGCCCATCTGGATATGCTTATTGTACTTCTGCAAGGCTTTTGCAAGCAGCTCTCCTTCATACGGATTTTGACCGCAGGGCTTTTCGACGTATACATGCTTGCCGTGGGCGGCGCCGAGGATTGCCGCCGGTGCATGCCAATGATCCGGCGCCGCGATTACCAGTGCATCGAAATCCGTTTGAGCGACCAGTCTCCTGATATCGGCTTCGACCGTGGGTTGACGTGGGGCATCCTTTAGAGCGGCCAGGCCATTTTGAATCGCCTTTGCTTCTACGTCGCAGATATAAGCTACTTCTACATTGGGTAATTGCGAAAAAGACTTGGCGAGGTAAGCGCCGCGGCTGTTGACACCCATGACGGCAACAATGACCTTGTTACTGGGTGCCATTTTGCCACGGACGGGAAAATTGATGATTGTCACCCCGGCAGTGGCCAGGGATGCCGTACGGATAAAATCCCTGCGATGCATGGTTTTGCGTTGCATATGGCAAACGAATTGGTTCGTTTAAAGATAAACTTTAAAAGTTTTAGCTGGACCGCAGACACCAATAAAAAAATCCTTTCCGCCATCGGAAAGGATTTCAATTACAAAGATGTATCGATGATTTGATTAATAATCCCTGTTGTAACCACCACCGCCGCCGCCGCGATCGTAGCCACCTTTTTTATAACCACCTCCACCGCCGCCGCCGCCGAAGCTTCTCTTCTTGAAACCGCCACCGCCGCCGCTGCCGCCCTGTTGTTTGGGCTGCGATTCGTTAACGATGATCTTGCGACCCATTACTTCGGTGTCGTAGAGGTTGGTAATGGCTTGCTGAGCTTCGCCATCGTCTTCCATCTCAACAAAACCAAAGCCTTTGCTGCGACCGGAAACTTTGTCTTTCACGATCTTGGCACTTGCAACGGAGCCGTGTTGTTCAAAAAGGTTTCTGAGATCCTCGTCGGTCATCTGCCAGGAGAGGTTGCCTACATAAATGTTCATTGTACAAAAAATTAAAAAATGAAAAAAACTTACTCTACCTACTGTTAGACAATAATGACTGAGGAATCTCGCTGGATAGAAAGTTACGACAGCCTACGATAACACTAAATAATAGAGCTATTGTAAAGATAGCAATTTTTATTACTTATTGAAATTTTGGAGGAAATCTCGATAAATGGGCATTGGTCAAGGGCTTGACCTCTTTTGTACCCGCGAAAGTACGGATTTGTACTGGGTTACTTTGATATTATTCTAAAAAAACTCAATAATTATAAACGTAGAAATAAAAAAGCTCGTGATTTATTCACGAGCTTTCAAATTATTAGCCGTTTCATTAGCAAATTTTAGCAAAATCGGCGCATCGGACGTAATTCAGGATGGGCTGGAGGCCAAGCCTTCGTCGGGGCGTCGTCCCTTGCCCCTCCTCGGTAGGGCTTCCACTCGCAACACCGTTGCGACCCTCGCCCGCAACCTTGCGGTTGCCTTCGCTTCGCTCGGTTACCTGAAAGGCAATCATTTATTCCGCTGATACTTCGAACTCAACTTCGGTCTCATTGCTGTTCCCGAAATCAACTTTGGCCTTATAAGTACCCAGTTCCTTGACTTCGTCGAGGATGTGGATCCTACGGCGATCGATCTCATAACCCTTCTGATCCTTGATGGCCCGGGCCAACTGAACCGAAGTAACACTACCAAAGATCTTACCGCTCGTACCGGTCTTGGCGCCTACCTTCAACGGAGAAGCCTTGAGCACTTCGATAACTTTGTTGACTTCTGCCATCAGCTTGGCTTCCTTCTTCTGCAATTGCTTCAACCTTTCTTCCAGCTGTTTCAGGTTCGAAGGATTGGCTTCCACAGCTAACTTTCTGGGAATCAGGAAATTACGAGCATACCCGTTCTTTACGCTCACCTTTTCGTGGGCTGAACCGAGATTATCTACGTCCTGAATTAAAATGACGTCCATTTTTTGTTTTTTGTTCACCGTTTTCCCAATCCACTCCTGGTGGACTGTCCCCCCCTTCCTGTCATAAGCGACGTCGAAAGAGGTTAGGGTGAGGTTACTTTAAAAAGGTCTACTTCAAAAGGTCTGTTACGTAAGGCAATAGCGACATCTGACGCGCTTTCTTCACCGCATCCGATACCTTCCGCTGATATTTCAGGGAATTACCCGTGATCCGGCGAGGCAATAACTTGCCCTGCTCGTTCAGGAATTTCTTCAGGAACTCAGCATCTTTGTAATCGATGTACTTAATGCCATACTTCTTGAAACGGCAGAACTTCTTGGCGCGTTTCTCCGGCTTGATCGCCGTCAGATACTTGATCTCGTTTGCTTTTGCCATGATTATGCTCCCACTTTTTCAGTTCCTGTAGGTACGCCACTTCTCTTTCGGTTGTTGTACTCGACGGCGTATTTATCGAGTTTGGTTGCCATGAAACGTAACACGGTTTCGTCGCGGAGAATCTGGATCTTCAGCTTCTCATTGAAGTCGGATGGCGCATTGTACTCCAGAACCCAGTATAAACCGGTCGTCTTTTTCTGGATGGGATACGCCAGTGATTTCAGACCCCAGGGATTTTCGTGCACCACTTCGCCGCCATTTTCCTTGACGAATGAAGCGTATTTTTTCTGGGCGGCTTTGTAGTCCTCCTCAGATAGCACAGGGGTAAAAATCACCATCAATTCATAATTGTTCATGATCCCTGTTTTGTTGTTTTTTATGCACCGGTGATGGATTGCTCCGAATAAAACCCATCCCCGGTGCACGTTTAATGATGGGCCTTCGGCCAGCGGCCTCACGGGCCGCTTGGTTTAAAAATATCTAAACGGGCAGCAAAGGTAACAGTTTTGGGCGGAAAAGCAAAATTGACAGTGTGGCAGGAGGGCGACAAATGGCATTTTCTTTGTTTCTTGGTCCTCACAAACCAAAAAACGCGCCATGCAAAAAGGAAATATTCGTGTTCAAACGGAGAACATCTTCCCAATTATCAAGAAATTCCTGTACAGCGACCATGATATCTTCATTAGGGAATTGGTTAGCAACGCGGTAGATGCCACCCAAAAGCTGAAGACCCTGTCTTCCCTGGGTGAGGCAAAGGGAGATTTGGGCGACTTATCCATTGATATTCAGTTGGACAAGGAGAATAAGACGATTACCATCTCCGATAAAGGCGTCGGGATGACGGGCGAGGAAGTGGACAAATACCTCAACCAGGTCGCTTTTAGCGGGGCCGAAGAATTCCTGAAAAAATACAAAGGCCAGAGTGAGACCAATATTATTGGTCATTTCGGGCTCGGGTTCTATTCCGCGTTTATGGTTAGCGAACGTGTCGACGTTATCACTAAAAGCTACAAAGAAAACGCCCAAGCTGTCAAATGGGAATGTGATGGCAGCCCGGAATACACCCTCGAAGAAGTCGAAAAGGCCGATCGCGGCACCGATATCGTCCTGCATATCAATGAAGAAAGCCAGGAATTCCTGGATGCGGAGCGCATCCGTACGATCCTGAATAAATTCTGCCGCTTCCTGCCCGTTCCTATCCGTTTCGAAGGCCAGCAGATCAATAACCCTACGCCCGCCTGGACAAAAAAACCCAGCGAGCTCACGCCGCAGGATTACCAGGATTTTTATAAGGAGCTGTATCCGTATAGCGAAGCTCCTTTGTTCTGGATCCACCTGAATGTCGACTACCCTTTCAATCTGACGGGCATCCTGTATTTCCCGAAGATCAAACAAAGCTACGAGATCCAGAAGGACAAGATCCAGTTGTACAGCAACCAGGTCTTTGTTACCGATGAAGTAAAGGATATCGTGCCCGAATTCCTCATGCTCCTGCATGGAGTCATCGATAGCCCGGATATTCCTCTGAACGTAAGCAGAAGCTATCTGCAGGGTGACCCGAACGTTAAGAAGATCAACGGCTATATCACCAAGAAAGTAGCCGATAAGCTCGAAGAGATATTCAACAAGGAAAGAAAGGAATTCGAGGAGAAATGGGAAAGCCTTGGTCTCTTCGTGAAGTACGGAATGATGACGGACGATAAGTTCCTCGACAAAGCAGTGAAGTTCCATATTATGGAAGACGTCAAAGGCGGGAAATTCTATACCCTCGATGAATACCGGGCGGCTGTCGAAACGCTCCAAAAAAATAAGGAAGATCAGCTGGTGATCCTGTACACAACGAACCCGATACAACAGGACAGCTATATCAGGCAGGCGCAGGCTAAGGGCTATATCGTAGTCAAATTGGAGACACTGATCGACGCTGCTTTCATCAACCAGATGGAATCGAAGTGGGAGAAGGTACATTTTACGCGTGTCGACGCCGATATCGCCGACAATTTGATCGATAAGGCCGAAATAACCGGCAGTGTACTGAGCACCGAAGAAGAATCCACACTGAAGGAACTATTCAGCCGACAGATTCCCGAGTTGCACGCTACGGTAGAAATAAAAGGGCTCAGCGCGGATGCGCCGCCGGTCATCGCCACCCGGCCCGAATTCATGCGCCGCATGAAAGACATGGCAGCCATGAACGGGGGAGGGATGAGCGGCTTTTATGCGAATATGCCGGATGAGGTCACCCTCACCGTCAATGGCAATCACCCCATCTACCAAAATATTCTAAAAGATGGCGACAAGGGCCGGCAGGAAAAGCTGGTGCATAATTTATCCGATCTGGCGCTGTTGTCCCAGGGTTTGCTCAAGGGTAACAACCTGACCAACTTCATCGAAAGGAGTGTGGATCTTATGGGCGGCGAAACCAAGGGGAAGATCATCCTGGAGGCCTAGAAGCCTCGTGCTGCAGTTGAAGGTCGACGACCTTTAACTGCAGGCTCTTCTGGTTGTTCCATTCGTTCTCTTCCAGGGTGAACGCCACATCCACTGGCATACCGGTCTGGAGCAGGTGAAATTTGCCCGCCAGACCGAACCCGATCCCGTCGACCCGCGTTCCGCCCTGTTGCAGGGAGAATCGTACGTGTTGTTCCTTGACGATACGGGATCCTGAGTCTGTGAGCCCGCGTGCTACAAATACCGGCTGAGTATTCGCTGGACCGAAGGGCTGCATTTGTTCCTGGATCTTATAAAAGGAAGGCCTGATGGCATCGAGCGAGAGCTCCGCATCGATGATGAGTTCGGGGGTCAGTGACTGTGGTTGTATCGTTGCGGCGACCGTTTCCTCGAACTTTTCCCTGAAAGCTTCGACCTGACCGGGCATCAGCGTGATACCGGCAGCGGCAAAATGCCCCCCATAACCGATGAGGAATTCCCTGCAGGCGTGGATGGCTTCATATACGTTAAAACCAATTACGCTCCTTGCGCTTCCCGCGATGATCTCACCGCTGCGTGTCAAGACCACCGTTGGACGATAATATCTTTCTATCAGCCTGGAGGCAACGATGCCTACCACACCTTTATGCCAGTGCGGCTGGTAAAGCACCGTGGATCTGCGGCCAGGATTGTCCAACTCCTGCTCCATCATCGCCAGCGCTTCTTCCGTCATGTTGAGATCCATCTCCTTCCGGTCTGTGTTGTCAGCATGGAGCTGGCTTGCATAGGATAACGCCTCTTCGTGGGCAGTTGCGGTGAAAAGATGGACCACCTTCCGGGCATCGTCCATTCGCCCCGCGGCATTCACACGCGGGGCGATCATGAAGACTAAGTTGTTCATCTTCAGTTCCTTCTGTAGTCCGCTCCCCTGGATCAACGCGCTGATCCCGTAGTTGGGAGCCTCATTGGCTTTTTTTAAGCCAAAAAATGAGATCACCCTGTTCTCTCCGTCTACGGGGACGATGTCGGCGGCAATGGCCGTGGCCACCAGGTCCAGGTAGCATAGTGCATCCTTTTCTTCGAGACCAAGGGGCCCGCAGAGCGCCGTGATCAGTTTGAATCCGACCCCGCAGCCACAGAGTTCTTTGTAGGGATATGGGCAGTCTTGCTGTTTGGGATTGAGAATGGCTACTGCTTCGGGCAATTCGGGATCGGGCAGATGGTGGTCACAGATGATAAAGTCGATCCCGAGCAAGGCCGCGTATTTGATCAGATCGATGGATTTTATACCACAGTCCAATGCGATCACCAGCGTAAATCCATTGGCGTGCGCATAGTCTATGCCCTGCCTGGAAATGCCGTAGCCTTCGCGATACCGGTGGGGGATATAAAAGTCTACCGTTCCCGGGTCAAACCGTTGGCTAAGAAAATCATAGAGACATGCGACCGCAGTGGTTCCATCCACATCATAGTCGCCAAAGACAAGGATCTTCTCCCGGCCCCGGGCCCGCATGATCCTGTCGACGGCCTTGTCCATGTCTTTCATCAGCCAGGGATCGTGGAGTGCGGCCAGGCTGGGACGAAAAAATCCCCGGGCCTCCTCAAATGTCTTTATACCACGCTGCACCAGGACCCGGCACAAGATTTCGTTAATTCCCAGAGAAGCTTGCAAAGCATTGACTTCGACAGGGTCCGCCGCTAATATGTTCCACCTTTTTTCAACCATAAAAACCGTCTGCCGGGCTTAATATTTTCTATCTGTGGTATAACGGACCAGTTCTTCAAGGCCCTTACGGACATCATTATCTTCAAATTCATGCAGGATGGCCAGCGCTTCATCCCGGTAAGTGTTCATGCGTTGGGTCGCGTATTCGATACCGCCCGCCTCGGCCACCTTCTTTATCACGTACTGGACCTTTTCGTGATCCTTATTCTTGTTCCTAATGATATAGATAAGCTCCCTGCGGGTAGCTTTGTCAAGCTTGTTAAGCGCATATATCAGCGGTAGGGTCAGCTTTTTTTCTTTGATGTCATTGCCGGTGGGTTTTCCGACGTTTTCGGTTCCGTAGTCGAACAGATCGTCCTTGATCTGGAAGGCAATGCCTACCTTCTCCCCAAATTGGCGGAGCTTTTCGGTGAGCGCTTCGTCCTGGGAGGTGGCATAGGCGCCGGCGGCGCAGGATGAGGCAAGCAATGAGGCGGTCTTGCTCCGGATAATGTCGAAATAAATGGCTTCGCTCAGATTCAGGGACCTGGATTTCTCCATTTGCAGCAATTCCCCCTCGCTCATCTGCCTAACGGCGTCTGATAGCAACTGTAAGACCCTGAAGTCACTGTGATCCAGCGATAAGAGTAATCCTTTCGATAACAGATAGTCGCCTACCAAAACCGATATCTTCGTCTTCCAGAGCGCGTATGTGGAAAAAAATCCCCGTCTTTCCAGCGATTCATCCACCACGTCGTCATGCACAAGCGTTGCAGTGTGAAGCAGTTCCACCAGCGATGCCGCCCTGTAAGCCGAGTCATTAACGGGGCCGCATAGCTTAGCTGACAGCAATACGAACATGGGCCGGAGCTGCTTGCCTTTCCTGTTGACAATGAACTGCATGATCCTGTCCAGCAAAGGGGTCTGACTCTTTACCGCCTCCTTGAACGTTCGCTCGAAGACGACCAGCTCCTCACGTAGTATAGCTTGCGCTGTTTTCATTTATAGATAATGGTAATGAATGATATGCGGGGATCGGGCCCGTAACGAAAACCGCACAATATGAACGGAAGGACAATATTACTACTTTAAAATATTTTCCACTGAATGCATCTAATTTTATATTCCAGTTGTCTAACGCCGGATTTTAATACGACTTTATTTTTATATGTATTGTTAAAAAAATTTGGCCATTGCTCACGAATATTTATTTTTGCAGCATATTCTTCTCAGGTTTAATTCATTCATTCACATAAACTTCAGTTATGGCAAGTAAAAAAATGACTCTTTTTCTTGGGTTACTCTGCCTGTTTATGTCATATGCGAGGGCCCAGGACGTGGGAAGTAGCTATGATATTCGGGACTCTTCTCTCATTCCTACAAAACGCCTCGCACAGCACAATGAATTTCTCAATAATGCTTATCCTTTTCCGGCTAAACCTAGGAATGCGTGGGAGATTGGAGTAAAAGGGGGTTATACTTCCAGCTATACTTCCGTCACTAACTGGGGTCCAACCGGCGGTTTTGGGTTTCATGTGAGGAAAGCGTTGGGTTATGTGTTTTCGATCCGGGGAGAATATGACTGGATCAGGCTCAGAGGTTTGAATTATCAGTACAGTCAGTCGTACGGGAAAAACCCGTCGCTGACGCAAACGGAGCTGTTCCCGGGCGATGGCGCGGGCAACTACCCTTCGATCTTTTATAATTATCGTTCAACCGTTCACGAAGCATCTTTGCAGGGCGTGATCAGCATCAACAACATCAATTTCCACAAGGCAAAGACCGGCTGGAACGCCTACTTCTTCGGCGGCATCGGAGCGATGACCTACAGCACACTCTACAAGCAGGATGACAGCTATCTGGCGGGCTACGCCAATGTCATCGCCGAATACCCCGATGAAAGCCATAAGAACAAAGGCAAGATCCGCAGTGCGCTTAAAAGCGTCCTGACCGGGAATTGGAATCATATCGCAGAACGCCCCAGCACGAGCTCAACTCTTGGCGGCGCACCGCTGGATGTAGTAGGGGTGGCCGGTATGGGCTTCGAGTTTAAGCTGAATGAAAGATTTAACTTGGCGATCGAAGATAAGTTCACATTTACTACGACCAACCTTCTCGCAGGACAGCAGTGGCAGAATAACTATTCTCCCAATGCCGTTCAGTCAATCGCTCAGGTTGCTTCCAAGGATCGCTACAATTTTGTGTCGATCGGTCTCAACTACAACATCTTCAGGAAACATGCGGTCGAGCCTCTCTGGTGGATCAACCCCCTGGATTATGCGTATAATGAGATCAACGCCCCCCGTCACATGAAGCTGCCCAAACCGGTGCTGGATGACACGGATGGTGACGGTGTGACCGACCAGTTCGATCTGGAGCCCAACACGCCCAAAGGCTGCCCGGTTGACTCGCATGGTGTAAGCCGCGACACGGATGGTGACGGCGTTCCCGATTGTAAGGACAAGGAACTGATCACCCCCACTCAATGTCAGCCCGTTGACGCGGACGGTGTTGGTAAATGCCCGGACCCCCAATGTTGCAAGGATCTGCGCAATCTTATCGATTCTGCTGGCTTAGGAAATGGCCACAAGTGCAATATCGGCGACCTCCCCAGCATCAACTTCAAGGGACGCACGGTAACCCTGACCAAGGACAACAAAGCCCTGTTGGCCAGCACTGCTCAGAAACTGCGTGACAATCCCAACTGTAAGATCGCTGTTATCGGATATGGCGAATCCAGCAAGGCCGCTCAGCAGCTCAGCTGGGATCGGGTAAATGCAGTAATTAACTACCTCGTTGAAAAAGAAGGTGTTAGCTCTGACAGGTTCATCTTCCGTTACGCTCAAAGCGGCGGCGAAGAGAATACGGTCGACCTCAAGGACGGTACCGGCGAAGAAGGACCAAATACGGTTCCCGCACCGCATCCGAACCTCCGAAGGAAATAGTAATTCTTTATAAATAGTTAAGAGCGAGCCCCGAGGGCTCGCTCTTTCTATTAATCCTATATATTTGCCCAAATACCTTAACTTTGCAGGCCTTTATGCGTCTATTAACTGTTTTATCACTGGCGATCGTTTTCGGCACCTCCTGTTCACACTTTTCCAAAGTGATGAAAAGCAATGATTATGACTATAAACTGCGGGTGGCCGACAAATACTATGCGGATAAGGACTATACCCATGCCCAGCAATTGTTCGAAGAACTGTTCCGCGTATTCAAGGGTAGTGAACATTTCGAGGACATCTATTACAAATTCGCCTACTGCGCCTATATGCTTAAGGACTACGCTAATGCGGAAAACCTCTTCAAGGGTTTCGTAGAGGTGTTCCCGAATAGCAATAAGGCCGAGGAAATGGACTATATGCGGGCTTACACCTTCTACAAGCAGTCGCCCAAAGTAGACCTGGACCAAACGAATACCACAAAGACCATCGGCTTTATGCAGGCTTTTGTCAACACCCATCCGGGTTCGGACAAGATAAAGGAAGCAAACGAGATCATCGACAAGTGCCGGGCCAAGCTGGAACTAAAGGATTATAAGAATGCCCAGTTGTACTACGACCTCGGCTACTACAGGGCCGCCGGTGTTGCGCTCAACAGCCTGATGAACAGCTATCCCGACTCAGAGAAGAGTGATTTATATAAGTTATTGATTATAAGATCGGATTATCAGTACGCGCTCCAAAGCATAGAAGAAAAGAAGGAAGATCGTTTTGAACAGGTCGTTACACAATGTAATGAGTTCATCGATCGTTTCCCAGACAGCAGATTGGGTAAAAGTGTTCAGGAATACCTGACCATATCTCAAAACAACATTAAAACGTTAAAAAATGAGCAGGTTAAGAAGGCAAGTTAATGCAAACACTACCAATGTAGTGGAAACAAAGAACCTCACCGATATCAAGGCTAAGACTGGAAACCTTTATGAGTCTATCGCCATTATCGCAAAAAGGGCCAACCAGATCAATATCTCCCTGAAGGAGGAATTGCATAATAAGCTGGAAGAATTTGCCAGTCATACGGACAGCTTGGAAGAGATCCACGAGAACAAGGAGCAGATCGAGATCTCCAAGGCCTATGAAAGGATGCCCAACCCGGCCCTGCTCGCCACGGCAGAGTTCATGGAAGATAAGATATACTATCGCCGTAACGACGACGATCTGTTTAAATAAGGCTGAAATAAGTGTTCGAACGGCAGGTACGCACCAGCGTCCTGCCGTTTTATAATTTAACTCCATGCTCCAGGGAAAAAAAATCCTGCTCGGCGTTACGGGCAGCATAGCCGCTTACAAATCCCTTCTCCTGGTCAGGCTCCTGATCAAGGAAGGGGCTTTTGTAAAGGTGATCCAGACCCCCGCCGCCCGTGACTTCGTGACCCCCTTGTCCCTGGCGACCCTGTCCAGGAATCCCGTGCTTTCAGACCTCTTTATGGCCGATACCTGGGCCAATCACGTCGAGCTGGGCCGATGGGCGGACATTCTGGTCGTCGCCCCCCTGAGCTGCAATACCCTGGCCAAAATGGCTTCCGGCCTTTGCGACAATCTGCTCATGGCCACTTATCTTTCTGCGGTATGTCCCGTCATCCTGGCCCCGGCGATGGATGAGGACATGTGGCGGCATCCCGCCACGCAGAACAACCTCCAGCGCGTCCAAAGCTTTGGGAACAGGGTCATCCCGGTCGGGAAGGGCGAATTGGCAAGCGGACTCTTTGGCGATGGCCGTATGGCTGAACCCGAAGCGATCCTCGAGCATCTCCGCACCGTGCTGTCCGCCGGCAACGACAGCTCAACCGCCAATGGTTCACCCGGTGGAAACGACCTGGCCGGCAACCACGGCTCACCTGAGCTAGCCGGTGCATTGAACGGCAAAAAGGCCCTCGTGACGGCAGGCCCTACCTATGAAGCCATTGACCCGGTTCGCTTCGTCGGCAACCATTCTTCCGGTAAAATGGGGATCGCAATAGCAAAGGAACTCGCCGCCCGCGGAGCTAGCGTTCACCTGGTACTAGGGCCTACTCCACTCGACCCAGGCGTTCCCGGCGTTACCGTTCAGCGCGTAGTTTCCGCGGCCGAGATGTTAAAAGCCTGCGTGGACGAATTTGCCGGGGCCGACATTGCCATACTCTCCGCGGCAGTTGCGGATTATACCCCGGTTGAAAAAGCGACCGAAAAGATCAAGAAGACGGAAGACCGGCTGACCCTGGAACTCACCCGGACAAAGGACATACTGAAGACACTCGGCGGTCAAAAAAAGAAGGGGCAGTTATTGGTGGGATTTGCCCTGGAAACCCGCGGTGGCCGTGACTATGCCCTCAGCAAGCTGCAATCCAAGAACGCGGATCTCATCGTCCTGAACTCCCTAAACGACGAAGGGGCGGGATTCGGGATCGACACCAATAAGATCACCATTTTCGGGAAGGATGGCTTCGAAAAAGCCTACGAAAAAAAGCCAAAGCAACAAGTGGCAACAGATATCGTTGATACAGTAATAAAGAGGTTATATGCGTAAAACCTGTCTAATATCGATGATCCTGCTGGGAACCCTGCTTCCCCGGCTTTACTCCCAGGAGCTGCAGGCGAATGTCGCGGTTATCGCCAACAGGCTGCCCTCGACGATCGACCACAAACAATTCCAGACCCTCCAGACAGCCCTGTATAATTTCATCAATGGCCGGCAATGGTCGAATGAAGCCTTCAAGAGCAATGAGAAGATACTCTGTAATTTTCTCATCAATATCAGTTCGAACACCGACCCGACCACCTTTCAGGCCACGCTCACCGTCCAGGCCGGGCGCCCCATTTACAACAGCTCCTATCAAAGCCCGCTCATCAACTTTCAGGACGAGAATTTTACCTTCCGTTATGTAGAATACCAGACCCTCGATTTCAATGAGAACCGCGTACAGGGGTCGGAGCCCTATGCGGCTAACCTGACCGCCGAGATCGCCTACTATGTTTATATGATCCTGGGCCTCGACTTCGATACCTTTTCTTTGCGGGGCGGAGACCCTTATTTTCAAAAGGCGCTCAATATCGTGAACAACGCACCCGAAGCGCAGAGTATCAATGGTTGGAAGCCCTTCGATGGCGTTCGCAACCGCTACTGGCTGATCGAGAATCTCACCAACAGCAAATACACCCTGGTGCACGATGCTTATTACAGCTATTTTCGTTCCGGTCTCGACCAACTTTACGACAAGGAAGATGACGCAAGAACGGCCATTCTCAACGCGCTCAACATGCTGAATACCGTCAATACCGAGACACCCAATACCATGATCCTCCAATTCTGGTTCCAAGGCAAATCCACCGAACTGGACAAGATCTTCCAAAAATCGCCCCCCGACGAAAAAGCAAGGGCATTGGATCTGCTCACCCGGCTCGATATTTCCAATCTCAACAAGTATAAACAGGACCTTCAATGAGCAGGATGATCGCGGGCCTGCTGGCCGCTTTTTGTCTGATCGTGGCCGGTTGTTCCGATAAGAATAGCGTTCCCTCCGGCATCCTGCCGCGCCAAAAGATGGAGAACGTCCTATGGGACATCATCCAGGCGGATCAGTACTCGACCTATCTGGCCAAGGATTCTGCCGCCCATATTGCCGATCTGAAAACGGAACGACTCCGGCTTTACGACCAGGTGTTCCGGCTGCACGATGTTTCCCGCGAGAAATTCCAAAAAAGCTACCAGTACTATAGCGATCATCCGGAGCTGTCACAAGACCTCTTTGACAGCCTCCTGGTACAGGGAAACCGGGTTCGCTCGGAAGAGTATGCCCATCCCAGCGCGAGGCCAGTTGTCACACCTCCGCCGCCCCGGGATACCCTGCACAAAGGGCTAAACCGTTTCCCGCTGACCGCGCCCTTCAACCGGCCTCCGGCTATCCCGCCCGCAAAGCGTCCTTCGTCCAGCCCGCCGGCAAACCGGAAAGCGGTATAACACTATTCATCCGGGGTAAAAAAGCCAGGTGCGGCGCGAATCCTACTTAGTCGTATTTTTAGGCAAAATCTCTTTCCGGATGAAAAAAATCGTTGCCGATGCCGATGAAGCAGTCAGGGACATCCCGGACGCGGCCACCATCATGTTGGGCGGATTCGGATTATGCGGGATACCCGAAAATTGTATTGCCGCATTGACCCGTCGCGGTCTCAGCGACCTTACCTGCATTTCCAACAATGCCGGGGTGGATGACTTTGGGCTGGGCCTCCTCCTGCAAAAACGGCAGATCAAAAAGATGATCAGCTCCTATGTTGGGGAGAACGCCGAATTCGAGCGTCAGCTGCTCTCCGGCGAACTGGAGGTCGACCTGGTCCCCCAGGGGACCCTGGCTACCCGGATCCAGATGGCAGGCATGGGGATACCCGCATTTTTTACTCCCGCCGGCTATGGAACGGAGATAGCCAGGGGCAAAGAGGTCAGGGAATTCGGCGGCAAACCATTTCTGATGGAACTTGCGCTCCACGCCGATTTTTCGATCGTCAAGGCCTGGAAAGGGGATCACCTGGGCAACCTGGTCTTCCGGAAAACGACCCGCAACTTCTCCACTTCGATGGCCAAGGCGGGAAACATCACCATTGCCGAAGTGGAGGAACTGGTCCGGCCCGGCGAGCTGGATCCCGACCACATACATGTGCCTGGTATCTATGTTCACCGCATCTTCCAGGGCGCCAATTATCAGTGCCGGATCGAGAAAAAGACGGTCCGGCTCGAACCGTCAACCGGAACTGGATCAGCAAACCAACGATAATCGTATGGCATTGGACAAATACGGCATCGCCAAAAGGATCGCCCGCGAATTAAAGGATGGAATGTACGTGAACCTGGGCATCGGTATCCCCACGCTGGTAGCCAACTATATTCCCGCCGGCATCTCCATCATGCTGCAATCCGAGAACGGTATGTTGGGGATGGGGCCCTATCCCGCGGAAGCGGACATAGACCCCGACCTTATCAATGCGGGAAAGGAAACCGTCACCATTCTGCCGGGCGGTGCATTTTTCGACAGCGCCGAAAGCTTTGGGATGATCCGGGCCGGCAAGGTCGACCTCACGGTGCTTGGGGCCATGGAAATTTCGGACAGTGGTGATATTGCCAATTGGAAGATCCCGGGTAAGATGGTAAAAGGTATGGGCGGCGCTATGGATCTGGTGGCCAGCGCACGAAATATCATCGTGGCGATGCAGCATACTAACCCTAAGGGTGAATCAAAACTGCTGCCTCACTGCAGTCTGCCGCTTACCGGGGTGAGATGCGTAAAAAAAGTCGTCACCGATCTGGCGGTAATGGACATCATCGCCGAAGGCTTTCTGCTGCTGGAACGGGCGCCCGGTGTCTCCGTAGAAGAGATCAAAAGCAAAACCGCCGGTCGTTTAGTGATTCCGGCTGAAGTTCATATAATGGATATCTAATCGATCAGGTTATTCTTAACGGCGAAGAATACCAGCCCAGCGGTATTTTTTGCCCCGAAGCGTTCCATCAGGCGGTCCTTGATCGCTTCGACGGTCCGGGGACTGACATCTATCTTTTGGGCGATCTCCTGTGCGGTGAATTCCATGCAGATATATCGCACGACCTCCCGCTCCCTGTCATTCAGCGTGATCTCCGTATTGAGGCTGGGAATGGTCTTGGTGCGCACATGCGACTTCTTCAGGAGAATGCGATTCACAAAATTATTGAGGTAATATCCCTTGGTCGCCACTTCGATGATCGCGCGTTTGATCTCGGAAGGATCGGCGCTTTTCAGCAGATAGCCATTCGCCCCGATCTCCATCATGTGGCTGACAAATCGCTCGTCTTCATACATGGTAAGTGCGATGATATGGATCGACGGGTATTGTTTTGCAATGATCTTGGTAGTTTCTATCCCATCTTTCTGAGGCATCCTGAGGTCCATGAGCACAACATCGGGTTCCGAAGCAGCCAGACCGTCCAGCAATTCCTGGCCATTTTCAGCTTCCTGAACGAATTTTATAGCACTATAAGGACGCAGGGATAATATGACACCCTTTCGGAATATCTTGTGGTCATCGGCTATCGCAACTTTAATCACTCCCATAGGCTATTGTATCTTAAAGATACACATAAATTTTATTCGGGCGACCGAAGCTTATCTTCTTCTTCCTTAACGAGTTCTATAGTCACTTTGTAGTAGGTTTGGGACATGTCCTTTTCAAAGAATATCTTTCCGTGCAATACTTTTAGCCGGCTCTGTATATTTTTCAAACCAAGACCTACATTGCTTTTATTCAGTTTGTTGAAATCGGTCTGCGTAATGCCCCGTCCATCGTGATGCAAACGGATAAAGAACTTGCTGCCGCTGGTATTCTGCGTCAGGTGAATAAAACTGGCGTTACTGTGCTTGAGAATATTGTTTACCAGTTCCTGTATAACCCGGAATATGATCAGCTCGTTTTCGGCCTGCAAACGCTCCCGGTAGTCATGAAAGCGGGAGCTTGCGTTCATGCTCCCGGAGCCGCTGATCTTTTGGAAGAGATCGTTTACCGCTGATTCGAGTCCAAAGTTTTTGAGGGTAGGGGGCATCAGGCTATGCGAAATGTTGCGGATCAGTTGTATCGTATCGTCGATGATCTGTTTGGCGTTGTAAATGCTTTGCAGTTGGGTCGTCTTGTCCAGGTTGACCAGGTTCTCGTTCAGATAAAGCCTGGCAGTAGCCAGCAGAGGACCCGCGTCGTCATGGAGGTCGGCCGCAATACGTTGTCTTTCTTCCTCTTGCAGCCGGATCGAAGCGTTTAGGAGAAGCTTCTGCTGGTCTTCTTCCATGCGCTGCAGGCGCAGTTGGTAACGAATGACCTTTCGCTGGTGGAAAATAATGAAAACGATCAGCCCTATCGTAAGCGCCAGCATACCGATGGTGCCGAAAAAGAGCACAATCGACACATTTCCAGGGTTAGTGACTTCTAAGAATATCATGTGACGGCCATCTCCAGGCTGATTAGGGTTTAGGTGTTATCATGGGTTCTTTGTAATATGTTATGTATCAAGGGTATCCATCGCGTAGGCCGGTTTATCCCTTTTTTTCATTATAAACGAGACGGAGAACAGTATATTCTTTAGGATCTCGAAGAAATTATTGATAATCCAATAGCTATGACGCTGTTGCCCGGATAGCGTGCTGAAATAAATGTAGAGGAAAAGCGTAGCGGACGAATAGATGAAAAAAGCTATGATGACCCAAAACTTCTTGTTGTAATACACAAATTCGGTAGTCGAATCCCTTATTTGTTCGTATAGTAATAAAATGCAATATGAAATGATCAGGACCGATGAGAGGGAAGTGGAGATCGAATCGAACCGCTTGTTGGTAAAATTAGCGATCGCGAATCCGTAAAATACCAACGCGCCGACGATGGGGATGTATTTGACCCGCTTTCCTTTGAGGGAGGAATAAAAGAAAAAAGAGAAAAGCGTAAATTGAAGGATAATAAAAATCGAAAAGACGACCGGCTGTCTCGTGATCGCAAAAATCGCCTCAGTCAGCAGGGAAAGTACGCAATACAGAAAAATTACCCACAACCCTTCTCCCCTGTTCCGTTTAAGGAATATGAGGTAAAAGACGATAGGTAATGTTTCCGCAAAATAAGCTGTAACTGCAAATATGTTCAATACCTTGTTTTTTACTCAAATATAGAAGGCGTTGCCTTACCATCCAAGTAAACAGGGCAATAAACTCCTACCTCCAGTCGCCGAGCCCGATAAGGTCGCAGATCATGCCTTCCTCAGTACTCATTACTACACCTTTTTCGGTAACCTTGGTCAGTTTAACCAAGGGATGCCCATTGGCGTCCATGCCTGTGTAAACAAGTGTTTTCTGGCCTTCTGCGTTGAAGCCGTAGTAAAAACGGATGCCTGCGCAGCCGGGTTGAGCGAGGATCTTTTCGATGATGTTACGGCCCAGGTGATAGCCAGGATTCTCGTTTGGATAAGCTTGCTTAAAGGCATTTGTAAAATTGTCAGCCATTTCATGGCTGATCTCTTCGCCCACAGCGGCGTAGTCTTTTTGGGTAAGTAATTCTTTTTGTACCATACTGTGCGTTTTTAGAGGTTGTAAAATGTTAGTTTGTAAGGCTAAGTAACCCCTAAAAAAAAAACTGACCAACGCCCAAAATTTATGTTAAAATGCTTTAAATTGCCTGAAATTCAAGTCTGTATTGGGTTTCGCGGGATTTTACCAGGGAGTTTACGATGCTAAAATTGAGTAGTTTCACGCAGGAAAGTTAGTATTTTTACTATCGATAAAATCGTAAAAACGACTCGGAGATATACTCGAGGTGAAAGATGTTCACATCTGCCTGGTCGATGTGGATAAATCAAAAAACTGGCCATGGTGGGGCGGCAGGTAATTTAATACCTGTTTTTTTCGTTATACCATTCTTTGCATCGGGAAATTAGGGGTATATTACCAGGATAGTGGAGAATTGGCATGCCGGCGATAGACTACCGGCTGCGATGGGAGAGAGGTGGGGATATTTGATGTATCAAAAATAGGCGAAGGTGACTGGCGGAACAAGAGCAGAACTGCTCGTTTTGTGAATTGCGGAAATTACTTTTCGGATCGTAAAAATTCTAGAGATATAAATAGGACTTATTCGTTAACGCAAATTAACACCTATACCTATTAATTCTACAAACCTGCCGGTATGACTGCTGAATTAGTTATCAAAGTATCGATCGCTGATGATCATAAGATTTTCCGCGACGGTATTAAAATGGCGCTGAAGAACAAAGAATATCTTAGAATTCTCTGGGAGGCCGAAGATGGGAAGGATTTAGTGCACAAGATGCAGATCAAAAGGCCGGACGTTTTACTGATGGATATCCGCATGCCCGAAGTAGACGGTATCAACGCCATCGGCTTGCTGCGCAAAGAATACGAAGACGTCAAAATTATCGTGCTTACCATGTACGATGACCAGGAAATGATCTCCAAAATGATGGAAATGGGCGCCAACGCCTACCTTACCAAGACCACCGACCCCGACGAGATATACCAGGCCATCCTCACCTGCATGAACGATGACTTTTACTTCAACGACCTGGTCAATAAGGCCGTTCTCTCAAAACTCCAGACGAAGCGCCAGGTTCGGCAATTCTATCCCAGTCCCATCAAGTTCTCAGAAAAAGAAATTCGCATCCTCAAACTCCTGGCGGAAGATAAAACAACGGAAGAGATCTCCAAAGAAGTCTTCCTCAGCACCCGCACAATAGAGACCATCCGGCAGAACATGAAGACGAAGATTGGGGCCAAGACCATCGCCGGGCTCATTATGTACGCTATGCGTAATAAGATCATCGATTAAAAAAGGGCTTTCAGGTTCGATACCTAAAAGCCCTTCACAAACTTTACAAACTTTACAAACCAGAGAGACCAAAAAAGGGTTCGATCACGGATAACGTACGGAACCTGGATTTCATAAGAACCTGGATACCAATTTTCTTAGGCTTCGATCTGTGGCATTTATAGGATACTGAACCGTTGTTTTGTAAGAAAGTTGATTGACTATTGGATTTCGCCGGGTTTCATAGAATATTGAAAAATGTTCTGGACGGTTTCTTGGACATTGGACGGTTGGAGGTTGCTAGTCCGCATCAATCAACTTATAAATCAAAAATAGTTATACACAGGCATGTGGACAAGCGCACAAATCCCCAATTTTAACTTTTCAGCTTTTACGCCAGCTATCGTAAAACACCTATAACCAAGCACGTATAAATTCCTCTTTTAAATCGGGAAAAAACCACTTATCTTAGTAGTACGGTATATTCCGAATAGAACTTGTTGCGTAAATTTCCTATAGTAAGTATTACATTTTTTGCTTCATTTTGTAGAGAGATTTGGCAGCAAATCCAACTGCCCTATTAAAACTTAAAATCGTATGAAAAGACCAGAGCCCAACCAGGCGATCAAAGTTGCCATTGCCGATGACCATGCACTCTTTCGGGCAGGTGTCAAAACAGCTCTCTCCGTAAAGAAAGACGTGGAACTAATCGCCGAAGCAGATAACGGTATGCAGCTCCTCAATCTACTCAAACACGTCGAACCCGACGTTATCCTCCTGGATATACAAATGCCGATCATGGACGGGATCCAAACCCTTCCCGAAATAAGGAAAGTGCACCCTCATGTAAAAGTGATCATCCTTTCCATGCACAACGACCACTCGATGATCTCCAAGCTCATGGAGATTGGGGCCAATTCCTATCTGACCAAGAACTCCGATTCGGAGACCATCTACCAGGCCATCAAGACCTGTTACGAGCAGGAGTTTTTTTTCAATGAGCTGACTAACAAGGCTTTATTGACTGGTTTGCGGACAAAAAGACCCGAGATAGGCGCCCCCCAAGATATCAACCTGACCGAAAAAGAACTCACGGTCCTGAAATTGATGTGCGAAGAGAAAACTACCAAGGAGATCGCCGATATCGTCGATATAAGCCCCCGCACCGTAGAAGCGATCCGGGACAAGCTCAAAACGAAGACCGGCGCAAAATCCATGGCCGGTTTGGTCATGTATGCAGTCAAAAACGGCATTATCCAACAGCAGTAAGCCTCCCACATTGAATGCTAGTCCCGACTGGATCAACTTTGACGGCCAATTGCTCCGGTCGGGCGCATCGCTTTTCACCACCACTAACCGCTCTTTCCGTTATGGGGATGGGCTCTTCGAGACCATGATGGTCCGCGATGGCCGCTTATGCCTGGGCTCCTACCATTTCGACCGCCTCTTTTCCGGGATGCAGTTGCTGCAACTGGCTGTTCCCGCCACTTTCGACCGCGAAACACTCGAACCACAAATACTCGCGCTTTGCCAAAAAAATGGCAACCCACCCCATTCAAGGGTCAGAATGGTGGTCTACAGGGACGAGGGCGCCGCCTCCAGCCCAATAAGCCCCATACCCCATTATATTATCGAATCCTGGCCGCTACCCGTAGAACTCGCCCTGAATGATAAGGGCCTGGTTATCGATGTCTTTCCCGATGGTAGAAAGGCCTGCGACGCCCTGGCCAACCTGAAATCGAATAACTACCTGCTTTACACGCTCGCGACCCTCTATGCCCAAAAACATGCCCTCGACGACTGTCTCGTCCTGAACAGCCGGGACAGACTCGCGGACAGCACCATTGCCAACCTATTCTATGTATCTAAAGGACAGTTCTTTACGCCCTCTCTGTCCGAAGGATGCGTAGCCGGGGTGATGCGCCGTCACCTGCTGGAGAACATGCCCCGCGCAGGTTTCCCCGTGCAAGAAAAAATAGTGACACCCGAAGACCTGCTCAATGCTGACGAAGTATTTCTTACGAACGCCATAAAAGGCATCCGGTGGGTCGGCGCCTTTCGTACCATCAAATACAACAACCAATTGACTGCCAACGTATACCAACAATTGATCGCATGAAACCACCTCGAATTGCATTGTTCTGGTTTCGCCGGGACCTCCGGCTCGACGACAACGCCGGCCTGTATCACGCCCTGAAAAGCGGCTACCCCGTCCTGCCCCTTTTTATATTCGACCGGAATATCCTCGACCAATTGGAGAACAAGTCCGACCGCCGCGTCGAATTCATCCACAACACCATCGCCGGGCTCCGGAACAGGCTTCGGCAATCCGGTGTTCCCCTGGAAGTCCACTACGGGTTTCCGGCCGGGATCTTCCGACAACTCACGGATATTTACGATATCGCCGCAGTCTACACCAACACGGACTATGAACCCTATGCGACAGAACGAGACGGGGAGGTTAGGGCCCTCCTTGCCGCCCAAGAGATCCCCTTTCACAGCTATAAAGACCAGGTGATATTTGAAAAGGACGAAGTGGTCAAAGATGACGGCTCTCCCTATACCGTCTTCACCCCCTACAGCCGGAAATGGAGGTCGAAAATGAACGATTTCTATTTGTCATCCTACCCCACAAAAAAATACTATCGGCAATTTCTTCAACAGGAACCCGGGCCGATGCCGGCCCTGCCGGCTATGGGACTTGTGGGAAGCGGAGAGTCTTTCCCACCACCGGGCATAGATAGCGATCTCCTGAAAAAATACGACAAGCAGCGGGATTATCCCGCCATCTCCGGCACAAGCCGGCTCGGGCTGCATCTTCGCTTCGGCACCATCAGCATCCGGGAGCTCGCACGAAAGGCGGCCGGGCTCAACGATACATACCTGAATGAGCTGATTTGGAGAGAATTCTATCAGTCGATCCTCTGGCATTTTCCAAAAGTGGGCCGGGGACAGGCGTTTAAAGCGGTCTATGACCGCATCAAATGGCGCAACAACGAAAAGGAGTTCGCTAAATGGTGCGCCGGTCAAACCGGATACCCACTGGTAGACGCGGGGATGAGAGAACTGAATGCAACCGGGTTCATGCACAACCGGATCCGTATGGTCACGGCTTCGTTTCTCGCCAAGCACCTGCTCATCGACTGGCGTTGGGGCGAAGCCTGGTTTGCGGAAAAGCTGCTCGACTTCGACCTGGCCGCTAACAACGGCGGGTGGCAATGGGTCGCGGGAAGCGGCTGCGATGCCGCACCTTATTTCCGGGTCTTCAACCCAACCCTCCAGGCAAAAAAATTTGATCCCGGCGGCACATATGTCCGACGTTGGGTGCCGGAATGGGAGGAATTAACCTATCCTGCCCCGATAATTGATCACGCCCTGGCACGAAAAAGAGCCCTGGATGCCTACGGTAAAGCGGTCAAGGAAATTTGAGTACCATGTAAACGCGCCCAGGTTTCCAGTAATACGCCGACAGCCTTTTTCCCATCTTCCCCCAGCGAAAGCGAGTAATCATTCACATAAAGATCGATGTGCTGCCGCATGACCTGCTCTTCCATCTCCTGCGCATGATCCCGCACGTAGTCAGGCAACTGCGGATATCGCGCGAAAGCATAGGCAAGACTCTCCCGGATAAGCCGGTTGACTTTTTGCGAGAGCCCTGCTTCCTGACCTTGCTTCATCACGATACCGCCCAGCGGGATCGGCGCCCCGGTTTCTTTTTCCCAGAATTCGCCAAGGTCCATCAATTTGACCAGCCCCCGCTTCTGATAGGTGAAACGGTTCTCGTGTATGATGACCCCGCAGTCCACCCTGCCGCTGAGAACGGCGTCCTCGATCCCGGAGAAGATCGTAAACTGCCGGTTCTTCGCCTCTGGAAAAGCCAGGGAGAACAGCAGATGCGCAGTCGTCCGCTGACCAGGGATGGCGATAGTACGATCATTGATCTCCGATAGCGGGATGGGTTCACGGGCGATCAGCAATGGCCCTACGCCTTTTCCCAGCGCTCCGCCGGAATCGAGTAAGGCATAACGATCCAGCACCAGCGGCAACACCCCATAACTAATTTTTGAAATGTCCAGCTTTCCCTGCATCGCCCATTGATTGAGCGTTTCGACGTCTTCGAGCACGACTTCGAAATCGAGACCTTCCGTATCGATCTTTTTGTTTACCAACGCATCGAAAATAAAAGTATCGTTTGGGCAGGGGCTGAATCCAAGGGTAAATGTCATGCGATTAAATTTGACGGGTGATCAATTTCTTTTTTTAAAGCCGGGTTGGTCAGCAGCGAGATCAGGGCTTCATTCAATCGGGCAATGGCCAGTTTTATATCCCATTGCGTCTTATCCCTTACCCCAACGGCATTGGAGATCGACCGCAGCTGCAGAAAAGGGATCCCTGTCTGAAGGCCTACGTAATGCAGCGCGCCGCCTTCCATGCTCTCAACAATCGCCGTGGTATTTTGTTGGTACCAGCGGATCCTCTCGGGGTTGGTCGTTATCTCGTTGACGGTCAGCGCCCCAACGGATGGTAGCCCCGTAAGCACCAACAATTGCCGTCTGGGATTGACCAACTTTCCGGCGGTAAAAGGGAATGCGTTCCCGTCCGCCAGTTTCATCTCGAACAGGGATTTGAAATGACCGCTTTCCCATACTCCCTGGTCGGAAAACTGATCCTCAACAACGGCAAAGACATCGCCCGGCGACCCGCCGGTCAGACAGCCGGCTATTCCCGCCTGTACGATCAGGGCAGGGCGTTCGCTGTCAATCTGTCTCATGATCGACCAGGTGGCGGCTATCGCACCGACACCCGTGATCAACGGCCTGACGTCAAGGGCGGTCTCCGGACCCGTTCCGGTCGGTGACAATCCCAGCGCATCTATAGTGGGCTGAATCTCAAAGGTTGTGGCCGCTGCCAGCAGGATATACATACTGCAAATATCCGGTTCCTATATATTACCTTTGCAAAAATTTAAGCGGAAAGCATGGTGTATTTGACACGCCTGGAACATTTCAATGCAGCACATAAACTCTACAATCCAGGCTGGAGCAGGGAAAAGAACGAAGAAGTCTTTGGCAAATGTGCCAACGAGAATTGGCATGGGCATAATTACGATCTTTATGTGACCATAAAGGGAGACCCCGATCCTGATACCGGTTTTTTATTTGACGTAAAGAAATTAGGGGAGATCATTCGGGAACATATCATCGAAAAGCTGGATCATAAAAATCTCAACCTGGATGTCGATTTCATGGCGGGTAAAATGTGCTCCACGGAAAATTTGGCCATCGCCATCTGGCAGCAATTGCACGCGCAGTTGCCGCCGGCCGTCCGGCTGCACGGGATCAAGCTCTATGAAACGCCCAGGATCTACGTCGAATATTTTGGCTAGGAATTAATAAATCTTTGTCTATGAGCGGGAATGAAAAAAAAGTAGCGGTCTTCCGGAAAGAACATTTCAATGCGGCGCATCGCATTTTCAATCCCAAATGGGACGACCAGAAAAATGCGGCCGTTTTTGGTAAATGCAGCAATCCGAATTACCACGGTCACAACTATGAGCTCATCGTACAGGTGACCGGCGTTACCGACCCTGAGACCGGGTATGTCATGGACATGAAAGCCCTGTCACGTATCACCGCCGAAGAGGTGCTGGAAAAGTTCGACCACAAAAACCTGAACCTGGATACCGAATATTTCCGCGACCTTAATCCGACGGCCGAAAATATCGTCATCGTCATCTATGACCTGCTGCGGGCCAGGATCGATCTAAAACTGGAATTGAAGGTGAGATTATACGAAACCGAAAGGAATTTTGTCGAATACCCTGCATAGCAGGACAAAAAAATAAATAACGGACGCATGGCCTATACGAAAATCGAACAGTACGACGAAAAGATCACATCGGCACTCACCGAGAACTACAAGCAATCCCTGGGTCTGTTGGGCGAAGACGCTTCGAGGGAAGGATTGCTGAAAACGCCGGAGCGCGTGGCCAAAGCTATGCAGTTCCTCATGCAGGGTTATGAGCTCGATGCGCATGCCATTCTCAATTCCGCCAAGTTCCACGAGGAAGTGAGCGAAATGATCCTCGTAAAAGATATTGAATTGTACAGCCTCTGCGAGCACCACATGCTTCCTTTCTTTGGCAAGGCACATGTCGCCTATATCCCCAACGGCTGGATAACCGGTCTCAGCAAGATAGCCCGGGTTGTGGATGTATATTCCCGCCGTCTGCAGGTGCAGGAACGCCTGACAACTCAGATCCTGCACGCAATAAAAGAGACCCTCAATCCGTTGGGTGTTGCGGTGGTCATCGAAGCGTCTCACCTTTGCATGATGATGCGCGGTGTGCAAAAACAAAACTCGGTTACTACAACCTCGGCGTTCTGGGGCGAATTCGAAAAGAACGAGACCCGAAGTGAGTTCACCAAATTGATCTCTTCCAATCTTCATTGAAGACCTTGTCCCTCGCAATTGATGAAACTTTTTTTGTTGAATCGATGCTTTGTGGCATATTTGTTCAAAGGCAGACCACCGGTCTGCATATAAACTCTCAACTGTATGAAGCACGCATATGTTTTCCCCGGACAGGGATCACAATTCCCAGGAATGGGCAAAAACCTTTATGAGCAAAGCGCGTTTGCAAAAAAATTATTTGAACAGGCAAACGAGATCCTCGGATTTCGCATCTCTGATATCATGTTTACCGGGACCGAGGAACAACTGCAACAGACCCTCGTCACTCAGCCCGCTGTATTCTTACACTCCGTAATAGCATTTAAGGGCGTCGAAGGCAGCAGGCCGGAAATGGTAGCCGGTCATTCACAAGGTGAATTTTCCGCGCTTGTCGCAAATGGGGTCCTATCATTTGAAGACGGGCTAAAATTAGTTTCCGTCCGGGCAAAAGCAATGCAGCATGCCTGCGAAAAAGAACCATCTACCATGGCGGCTATTCTTGGACTGCCGGACGAGACAGTAGAGCAGATCTGTGCCGAAGTACAAACCGAGTCGGGCGAGATCGTCGTGCCCGCCAACTACAATTGTCCCGGTCAACTGGTGATTAGCGGCTCTATCAATGGGGTCCGGCTGGCATCTGAGCGCGCAAAAGCGGCCGGCGCAAAAAGAACAATGCCGCTGAAGGTCAGCGGCGCCTTTCATTCGCCCTTCATGATGCCCGCCCAGGAAGAATTGAAAGAAGCCATAGAAAATACGACCTTTTACAATCCCAACTGCCCCGTGTATCAAAATGTTGTTGCAAAGGCTGTAGTCGCCAAGGATGAGATAAAAAAGAACCTTATCGGCCAATTGACGGGCCCGGTAAAATGGACGCAGTCCGTCTTGGCCATGATCGTCGATGGCGCATCGCATTTCACGGAGGTCGGGCCCGGTAAAGTGCTGTCCAAGCTCATACAGAAGATCAACGCCGAAGTGCAAACGGATGGCGTAAGCTGAGCGATGCCCCTCAGGGCTGCACGTTGAGTTCGAGGGCGCAATTGATCCAGCCGGCATCGAACTTCGAATCATATTTTTTATAGAAATTGATTGCCGGCTCATTCCAGTCCAGCACCTGCCAGACCATGCCCGAAAATTTCTTTTCCTGCATTTCTACGATCAGCCGGTCGAACAGGCGTTTGCCAACGCCTTTCCCGCGCATTTCCTGTGTGACGATAAGGTCTTCCAGGTACAATCGTTGCCCCTTCCAGGTGCTATAACGAATATAGTACAGCGCAAACCCTTCGACGTTTCCAGCCACGTCGGCCACAAAGGCCCACCAGACAGGATTCGGTCCAAAACCGCTTTCCGTAAAATGTTCCGGGGTTACCGTGACTTCCTGTGGGGCTTTTTCGAACAGCGCCAGCTCATGGATCAGCTCCAGCAGCCGCGGGCAATCCTCCACAACAGCGCGCCGGATAACGATGTTTTCCATACTAAATTTTAAAATCCCCATTTTACCAAAGTGGCGCCCCAGGTAAAGCCACCGCCAAATGCGGCCAGGACCAGGTTGTCACCTTTGTGGAGCTTATCTTCCCAATCCCAAAGGCAAAGCGGGATCGTACCCGCCGTCGTATTGCCGTAGCGCTGGATGTTGATCATCACCTTCTCTTCGGAAAGGCCCATCCGGTGGGCGGTGGCGTCGATAATGCGTTTGTTCGCCTGATGCGGTACCAGCCAACTGATATCCTCGGCCTTTAGCTGGTTGCGTTCGATCAATTCCGCACTTACGTCGGCCATACCCTTTACGGCAAACTTAAAAACGGCCTGCCCTTCCTGGTAGATATAGTGCTCCTTCGCGGCGACGGTCTCGAACGTCGACGGCCGAAGCGATCCGCCGGCTTTCATATGAAGGTGGTTGCGCCCGCTGCCGTCACTTTTTAAGATGCTGTCCAACACCCCGTAACCATCATAGTTGGGCTCCAAAAGGACACCCCCGGCACCATCGCCGAAAATGATACAGGTCGTACGATCGCTGTAGTCTACGATGCTGCTCATCTTGTCCGCTCCCACGACAACTACTTTTTTATAGCGGCCGCTTTCGATATACATCGCCCCGCTCGTAAGGGCATATAAAAAACCCGAGCAGGCGGCGCTCATGTCAAATCCCCAGGCATTTTTGGCGCCTACCTTGTCGCAGACAATATTTGCCGTGGCAGGGAAGAGCATATCAGGGGTGACAGTGGCTACGATCAGGCAATCGATCTCCTCGGGACTGATGCCTCGTTTCTCACAGATCTGTTGTACAACGGGTACGCAAAGGTCGGACGTAGCCTTGCCCGCTCCTTTCAAGATCCTTCTTTCTTCAATCCCCGTACGGGTGCGTATCCACTCGTCATTGGTATCGACAATTTTTTCCAGGTCGGCATTGGTTAATCTGTCTTCGGGTACATATCCACCGATCGCGGTGATCGCTGCGGTCATTTTCTTGCTCATTATGAAAATCCAATCTGGTTAAGGAAAGTTTTTTGCAAAGGTGGGGAAAAATATTCAAATCCGGCTCTTCCTCTCCATCCGGCAGGTAACGGCCGACTGCCGTTTTTACCCTATTTTCGCAGCCATGATCGCATTTTTACGTGGCGTTTTCGCCTTCAAAAGCCCAGCCCTGGTGCACCTGGAGACCAACGGCGTAGGGTACGAACTCCAGATTAGCCTGAACACCTACTCGAGGATCGAGCACCTGGATAGCGGCCTCCTACTCACTTATCTGCATATCCGCGAAGATGCCCATATCCTCTACGGATTCTTTGACAAAGCGGAGAAAGACCTTTTTATCCAACTCCTCAGCGTCTCCGGAGTGGGCGCTTCTACAGCAAGAATGATGCTGTCGTCCATGAAACCCGAAGAGATCACCCGGGCCATCCTGAGCGGCAACGCAAAACAGCTTGAAAGCATCAAGGGCATCGGTAAAAAATCCGCCGAAAGGATCATCCTCGAGCTGCGTGATAAGGTCGGAAAAGGCAGGGAAGAAACCATAAATATTTCATCCCACACAAGCAATACCCTGGAACAGGACGCGTTAAATGCACTGATCACGCTGGGTATAGCCCGACCTGCCGCAGAAAATGCCATCAAAAAAGTCATCCATGAAGGGCAAGGAACCGAAAAGATCGAGGATATTATTAAGAAAGCTTTAAAAATCTTGTAGCCTATCGGCGAAACTCTACCTAACTAATTCTTGAGGAAAGTTTGACTCGCCAATTGTTTTTGTTGATCATGGCTACCGTGGTGTTGACGGCCGTCTCAGTTGTATTTTGTACAACTGTCTCGGCCCACCCATACCAGCAACAGCGGGACACCACAGGGCGCGGGAACGATACCATCCCTCACAGAACAGACACGGTGGGGATCACCCCGGATCTCTACAACCAGATGAAGAGGGCTGCCGACTCCATCCGCAGACAAGGGGATTCCGTCCGTCGCATCCAAAGCCAGCTGGACTCCATCCGCCGCGTGCGGGCCCAACAGGATTCTGCCCAGCGCGCCCAGCCCCAAATTACAGACACCACTCATCCCGTTAACATTAAGGATACCGGCAGAAGCGACAGCCTCCGCTGGCCGCTGGAAGATCGCCGCGGCGATCGTTTTTCGCAGCCCAACCACAACCCATTCTACCTCAAAGACCCCCCGAATCTGCACGACTCGGTGGTCTACGACCCGGACACGAGGCAGTTTTATATCATCGAAAAAGTTGGTAATCAATATTTCAGAAAACCAACTTACCTGACATTCGAGGAGATGATGCAGTTGCAGAGCGATTCTGCCCAGGACGACTATTTCCGAAAGCGGGCCGATGAAGCAGACGCCCTGAATCGGGCCATGCGCCCTAAACTCTATGTCGGCGACAATCTTTTCAATCGCATCTTCGGCAATGGCAAAATAGATATAAAGCCGCAGGGAAATGTCGATATCTCGGCCGGCTACCAGGGCCAGAACATTCAGAATCCGACCCTGCCCGAAAGCGCCCGAAAGACTGGGAACTTCGACTTTAACGAGAACGCTAACCTGCAGGTCCTGGGCAATATTGGTGACAAGCTCAAATTGCCTATCAGCTACAATACCCTGGCCAACTTCGATTGGGAAAACCAGCTAAAGCTGGATTACACCGGGGGACCCGACGAGATCGTAAAAAAAGTGGAGGCGGGAAATGTCAATTTTACCACCCCCAGCACCCTCATGACCGGCGCCCAGTCCCTGTTTGGCATCAAGACCAAATTGCAGTTCGGCAAATTGACCATTACCGCCGTTTTGGCGAACCAACGTTCTCAAAAGCAATCTGTTAACTCTGCCGGTGGAGCCGCCGTCACCAATTTCTCCTTCAAGGCAGACAACTATGATGAGAACAGACACTTCCTGTTGGCCCAATATTTCCACGACAATTTCAATAATGCGATGTCCAAGCTGCCCATCGTACTCTCTAACGTGCAGATCCTGCGCATTGAGGTATGGGTGACAAACCGTAACGGGGTTGATACCAGCTCCAGGCAGATCGTCGGCCTCATGGACCTTGCCGAAACCAAACCCTATAACAGCAAGATCATCCCCCGTACGAACCAGGCTTACCCGGATAACGATAACAATACCGAATATCGCAGCATCATCAACGATCCCACGAGCCGCAGCCCGACGACGGCCGTCACCAAGCTCAACTCCCTGGGCCTCACCCAGGTACAGGACTTTGAGATCGTATACGCCCGGAAATTGAACACCACGGACTTCTATTTCAACCCGCAGGTGGGCTTCATCTCACTCAACCAGACCCTGCAGGCCAACGACGTACTGGGCGTCGCCTACCAGTACAGCTACAACGGACGCATCTTTCAGGTGGGTGAATTCTCGACCGACGTTCCGCCGGACACTACTTCCAATAATTCATTGACGGGCACTGCCACCGCCGGAGCCTCGAAAGTGCTGTATGTCAAATTGCTCAAGGCCACTTCGCAACGGACCAACCTACCGCTTTGGAATCTGATGATGAAGAACGTCTACTCCCTGCAGACCGCCACCGGCAGTTACCTGAGCAATATCCAGGCGGCCGGCTTTCAGTTCAACATCAACTACGACCAGCCCAGCCTCGGGACGAAACGATACCTGCCGGAGGGTCCAAAAGCCGACATCCCCCTGCTCACTATCCTTGGCCTGGACCGCCTCGACGCGCATAACGACCCCGGGCCCGACGGGATCTTCGACTATATCGAAGGATTGACCGTTATCTCCAGCCAGGGACGCATCATTTTCCCCGTCCTCCAGCCCTTCGGCGCAGACCTCGATACCCTGGCCTTCGCAAATGCCTCGCCGGCCCTCAAAGAAAAATATGTCTTTTACCAGCTCTACGATACCATCAAGGTCGTTGCGCAGAGTTACGCCAACGTGGATAGGTATGTCCTTACGGGAACGGCCAAAGGACAATCCACCTCCAGCCTGTCTCTCAATGCCTACAATGTGCCCCAGGGCTCCGTCGTCGTCACTGCGGGAGGCCAGACGCTAAAAGAGAATGTCGACTATGTCGTGGACTATAACCTGGGCCAGGTTCAGATCATCAACCAGGCCATTATCAACTCCGGCGTGCCCGTAAACGTCTCCTTCGAGAACAACGCCAATTTCGGATTGCAGCAGCGCAGCTTCATGGGCGCTCGGTTCGACTACCTCGCCAAAAGTACTTCGACCGAGACGTTGAACATCGGCGGGACCATCGAGCGCCTGAGCGAACGTCCCTTCTTCAGTAAGACCGACTATGGCGAAGACCCCATCCGCAATACGATGTTGGGCGCGGACGTCAATTATAGGGGGCAAGTTCCCCAGGTCACAAGCTTCCTGAATAAGCTTTATACCACGAAGGCCCCGAGCACGATCAATGCCTATGGCGAAGGGGCTATCCTCAGGCCGGGTCACCCCCCGCAGATCGGCAAGGGCAGCAGTGGCGCAGTCTATATCGACGACTTCGAAGGCTCGACGAGCGCCATCGACCTGCGCTTCCCGCTGACCTCATGGGCCATTTCTTCCGCTCCCGCGGGTGTCGGCGGCGCATATACGCCTTTGTTTCCCGAAGCCTCGCTCAACGATTCGCTGCCCTATGGGTATAACCGCGCCAAATTGGCCTTTTACAATATCGAACCGACCCTGCAGGACCCGACCAATTCAGACAACCCGGTCGCCAGCTATGAGAATGCCGCAACCGACCCCAGGGTCGCGCCTATCCAGGTGACACAGCTTTTTCCGCAACAAACGGTACAGACCGGGCAGGCCCAGTTGGTGACCTTCGACATGGCCTATTATCCCACGGACAAGGGACCCTATAACTATGATGCCCGCCCGAACAGCGTCAGCGCCAACGGAAAGCTGCTCAACCCGCAGACAAGATGGGGAGGTATCATGCGCGCCCTCGACCAGACCGACTTCGAGACCGCCAATATTGAAGTGCTCCAGTTCTGGATGCTGAGCCCCTTCGCCGGCCCCCAGAATACACCCGGCAATTCCACCGGCGGCAGGTTGTTCATCGACCTGGGCAGCATCTCCGAGGACATCCTCAAGGACGGCAAGAAATCGTTCGAGAACGGTCTCAATACGCCCAATATCCAGGCAGAGATCGATAGTACTTCCATCTGGGGCCGGGTGCCCGCCAACCCCATCCAGGTGACGACGGCATTTAGCAACAATGCTTCCGACCGCCCTTACCAGGACGTCGGTCTGGATGGCATGGGTGATCCTTCCGAAGTAAACCATTTCGCCAACTATCTCCAAACACTGGCTCGGGAGTTCGGCACGGGTTCCGCGGCCTACACGAACGCTTTGGCGGACCCTTCCAATGATGACTTCGTCAACTATCGGGACGCCAGCTACGACGCCGCAAAGGTTGGCATCCTCGGCAGGTATAAGGACGTTAACAATCCCCAGGGGAACAGCCCCATCGCTACGGCAGGGGCGACGACGATCTCCGCTTTTACCTTGTATCCGGATCAGGAGGATATCAACAAGGACAATACGATGAACACCCTGGAACAGTATTTCGAATACAAAATTAACATGTTCCCGGACAGTTTGGGGACCGGCCAGCAGGTAACGCCGGGGACCCTCGGTACCACCTTCATTACCGATTCGATAGTCATTGGCGCGGCCAATGGAACCCCCACGCAGACCTGGTATCAAATGAGCATCCCCCTCGCGGAGTATTATCAGAATGTGGGGAACATGCCGGATTTCCAATCCATCCAGTTCATCCGCATGTACCTCACCGGCTGGCAGGACTCCGTGGTCCTGCGTTTCGCCCAGTTGCAGCTTGTCCGCAATACCTGGAGAAGCTTCAGCTATATCATCGATACGACGGGCAATATGACCCTGTTGCCAACCAGCAATACCAGCTTCAACGTCACGGCCGTCAACATCGAACAAAACAGCTCCCGGCAGCCCATTAACTATCTCTCGCCGCCCGGCGTTCTCCGCCAGCAGGAGCTGAGCAGCAATAACGTCAACCTCCTGCTCAACGAACAGGCGATGAGCCTGCAGATCTGTAACCTGGTGCAGGGCGATGTACGCGGTGTCTATAAGATCACCAACCTTGACCTCCGACGTTACGGCACCATGGACATGTTCGTGCACGCGGAGGCCGTAACACAGGGTACGCTCAATAACTACGATCTTTCTTATGTCGTTCGCCTGGGTAGCGACTTTGTCGCCAACTATTATGAAATTCGTGTGCCTATTGTGGTCACGCCATGGGGGAATTACACAACCGCACAAGCGGATATTGTCTGGCCGGACAGCAATAACCTCAACCTGGCGCTCAGTCGCCTCATCCAGTTGAAAGTCGATCGCAATAACAAAGGCAACCCCAGTACCTATTACAAGGAAGTAGATGCCGACGGGCGATCGTATGCCATCATAGGTAATCCCAATCTGGGTGCGGTACAGGCTTTCTTCCTCGGCGTACAGAATGTGAACCGATCCAATGCCTGTACGGAAGTTTGGTTTAACGAGCTACGGCTCACAGACATCAGCGAGAAGGGGGGCTGGGCGGCCGTCGGCAAGGTCGACATGAAGCTGGCCGACCTGGGTACCCTCACGGTCTCGGGTAGTAATAAATCCTCGGGCTGGGGGACCATCGACCAAAGTACTAATGAAAGATCGCTGGAGGACGATAAGGAGGTCGACGTGGCTACCAATATCGACGCGGGCAAACTACTGCCCAAAAAAGCGGCGATGTCGATACCCGTCTATGCCGGTATCACCAGGACCACGAGCACGCCGGAATATGATCCGTTCGACCTTGACATCAAATTGGCGGACAAGATAAAAGCCGCACCGGCAAGGGAAAAGGACTCCATCGCCAAGCAGGCCGTGGATGCGACTACCATCGAGACCCTGAACTTTACCAATGTCCACAAGAACAATACAACCAATAAAAAGCTAAAGGTCTGGAGCATCGAGAACATCAATGTCAGTTATTCTTATAGCCGTTCGGAACACCATAGCCCCCTCGCAACGGAGGACGAGCTGATCTTGCACAAGGGCATCATTGCGTATAACTATACCCATACGGCGAAATTTATCGAGCCGTTCAAGAAAATGATCAAGTCCAAATCTCCCTGGCTCGGGCTTATCCGTGATTTCAACTTCAATCTTATGCCCAGCGTCCTGGGATTTCAGGCCAATATCACCCGACAGTTCGGCGCCTACCGGTCCCGCAACATCGGCGGCCCGGATATCCTGCCCGAGACCTTTAATAAATTCTTTACTTTCAACCGCCTCTATACGCTTCGATGGGAATTGACGAGATCGCTTACACTGGATTTCACGGCTGCCAACAACGCATGGGTGGACGAGGACAGCGGCAGGCTGAACAGGGAAGAGCGACATCTGATGTGGGACCGTTTCTGGCGAGGCGGCCGTGATGTCCTTTACACGCAGAACACCAACGTTACCTATACGCTGCCTACTTCCAAGATACCCTTGCTGGACTGGACCACCGTCAAGGCTGGCTATGCCGCCTCCTATACCTGGACTACGGCTTCGCTACTCCTGCCAACGCTTGGCAATACCCTGCAGAACACCCAGCAAAGAACCGTGCTTGCCGATCTTGACTTTACACGACTATACAGTAAATTAAAGATCTTACGCGGCCTCGACCAGCCGCCCCCACGGATGATCATGGTCAATGGGAAAAGTGTGCCCGATACCGCCAAACCGCGAAGACCCGTAGTGGCGCCGGTTACCTCCACGCTCAACGGCGTTCCCAAGGCGATCGCCAAAATATTGACCTCGCTCAAGCACGTCACCTTCAACTATTCGGACAATAGCGGTTCGACTATTTATGGTTTTCTGGACAGTGCCCGTATCCTCGGGATGGATTTCCATTCCATGCAGCCGGGCTGGAAATATGTATTCGGCCAGCGCGCCGATACCAATTTTATCAACAAACTGGGACAGAAAAACCTGATCTCCAGGGATTCTACGCTCAATAACCAGAACCTGATCAGCTTTACACAACATATATCGGCTTCCGCAGTCCTTGAGCCCGTCCGCGATCTGCACATCTCCATCAATATCGACAAGACCTTCGGCCAAAACTATTCCGAATTGTATAAGGACACTGCGGGTAGCAACGGCTATTCCCGGTTAAACCCCTATATGGCGGGTACATTCAGCGTCAGTTTCATGTCGTACAAGACCCTTTTTGTACATTATGAGCCTGACCAGGTCAACAAGACCTTCTCTCAGTTCGAATCCTTCAGGTCCATTATTTCCGAGCGACTGGGAACCGTCAACCCCTATACAGGCGGCCTGACCAGCAATGGCTACGCAGTAGGCTATGGCCGCTATGCACAGGACGTTCTTATCCCCGCCTTTATAGCGGCCTATACCGGAGAAAGCCCGGAGAAGGTCTCGCTTATCAACGAAAAAGGCGGCAATGTCACGACCAATCCCTTCTCGGGCTACCTGCCCAAACCCAATTGGCATCTCACTTACAATGGATTGTCCCGGATACCTTGGTTCAGTAAGATCTTCACCAGCTTCAATATCAGCAACTCCTATACGAGTACGCTGAGCATGAACAGCTTCAGTTCAAACCTCAACTATGCTGATCCATCGCACTACGGACAACCTGGCTTCATCGATACCCTGACCGGCAACTTCGTGCCCTACTTCCTGGTGCCCAATATCACCATTTCCGAGGCCTTCTCGCCGCTCCTCGACGTGGATGCGCAGTTCGTAAATGGCATCCAGGCAAAGGCCGGTTATAGCCGGTCCCGCCAACTAAGCCTGAGTCTCGTCGACTACCAGCTAAGCGAGACCCATTCCTCTGATTTTGCGATCGGAATGGGATACCGTAAAAAGAATGTGGGCCTACCCTTTGGGTGGAAAGTCCCGGGCAATGGTAAAACCGCGCCCAACGGGCCACCGGGCAGCATCAATGCGCAGAAAGGGTCCAATGACCTGACCCTGCGCCTGGACATCGATATCAGGGACGACGCGATGTCCAGCAGTTATCTCGATCAGGGCGCATCCCTGCCCACGGGCGGGCAGAAGGTCATCCGCATAGATCCGTCAGTCGACTATGTGCTGAACAACAGGATCCAGCTAAAGCTGTATTTCGATCAGCAACGTACCACTCCGAAGATATCCACTACACCCCCTATCACCACGACAAAGGGCGGGATATCGATCCGTATAGCCCTGGCGCCATAAACAGCACTTGTAAGATTTGTGCTATTTCCCTATTTTTGATAAAACTTGATCTTATGACAGAATTTTTAATTCTCCTTACGAGCTTCGCCCAAAATAATTTTGGCGGCCTCGGCGGCGGCCTCTGAGTCCCGCTATCAGCCTTTTTTGTAGAAATAGATAGCATCCGCCTGGGCGGTACAGGTGATGACAAGGTCGTTGACACAGACATGTGGCGGGAGTGACGCGCAATAGTGTACCGCGTCTGCTACGTCCGAGGCGCTGAGCGGGACGTAGCCTTCATATATTTTCTTAGCCTGACTCTCATCGCCCTTGAATCGCACGTTGGAAAACTCCGTCTCCGCGGCGCCGGGATGAATGGCCGTGACCTTTATACCATGCCTCAACAGGTCGATCCGCATCGACTTTGAGATCGCATCGACCGCGAACTTGCTGCCGCAATAGGCATTCCCTTTTTCGTATACTTCTTTGCCCGCCACACTCCCGAGATTGATGATATGGCCTTTGCCGCCGGGGATCATCAGCGGCAATACAGCCTTGGACACATATAGCAAACCCTTTACGTTCGTATCGATCATTGTCTCCCAATCCAGGAGGTTGGCCTCGTCAAAATAATCCCTTCCTAGTGCGAGACCCGCGTTGTTGATGAGGAGGTCGATTGCCCTCCAATCCGCCGGCAGGGAAGCGATAGCGGCAAATACCGCGTCTTTGTCCTGCACATCGAATACCAGCGGCCACACCCGGACCTTGGTTTCCAGTTCCTGTTTCAAAGCTTCCAGCCGGTCTTTCCTTCTTCCCGTGAGGATAAGATTGTCTCCGCTGCCGGCAAACTTACGGGCACAGGCTTCGCCGAATCCCGATGTCGCTCCAGTGATGAGAATTGTCCTGTTCATAGATTGATAACGAAGTTTACGAATGATTGAATACTCGCCGCGCCCGCAGCCGGCTCTTCCAACATGCCCATATGGCCCGAGTCCGGCAACACGGATAAATAGGAAAGCGCCGGCAAGTGCGCCTGCGCGAAGGACTGCTCCGGCAAAACGATCTGGTCCTTTTCCCCGATGACGAAAAGAACGGGAACGCCAGACCTCTTTAGTACATGCACCCGATCGGGCCGCTGCCTCATCGCTTCCAGGTAAGCGGACAGTGCGTCCGCGGAGAAACCACCATAACGGTCGATCATGTCGTCGATCAGCCACGGGCGATCCTCCCTTGTTTCAATGGCAAAAAGACCAGGTGTGGACTGCCGGATGAAGGGCTGGGCGTCGTGTTCGCGGATAAATGCAATGCTCTTGAGCCTGCCGGCCTTTTTTTCTTCGCTGTCTGCGTAGGCAGTCGAATGAAAGAGACCGAAAGCGCGCAGCCGTTCGGGATAAAGTTCTGAAAAAGCAAGCGCAATATACCCGCCCATACTATGACCGATAAGGATACAGCGTTCGACGCCTTCCCGGTCAAGCAGCCTTTTCACGACCGCGGCCATCGACTCCATAGTCGTTACTTCCGAGAGCGTCGATCGGCCGCTGCCAGGCAGGTCGGGTATCAACAACCGACAATTTCGGCTCAGCCCTTCCGCTACTTTTTCCCAGACTACCCCGTCCTCCGCAAACCCATGTAACAATAGCACTGGTTCTCCGCTCCCCAGGTCCCGGTAGAATAATGTCCCGCCGTTCGTTTCGATCGTTTTATCCACGGCCTTTCCTCGTTTTGACGATCGTGATAAAATGCCAGACCCAGAATAACAGCGTCAACGCCAGCGCTATTTTCGAAATGCAATCTCCATACCGGCTATAGAAGGTAAGTTCCGTTTCGGTGGGCACCGGGAACCGGATGGTGGCGGTCTGGGCCCAGGGCCGGGAATCGATGATCTGCCCCTCGGGGTCGATGATCGCGCTGACGCCCGTATTGGCGCTGCGAATTACCCATCGCCTGTTCTCGATGGCGCGCATGCAGGCATAGCTTTCGTGTTGCCTGTAGCCCGGTGTATCACCCCACCAGCCATCGTTGGTGATGATGGCGATCACGTCTGCGCCATTGTGTACGTAGCGAGACACGAACTCACTGTACTGGGTTTCATAGCAAATGACGGGAGCTATCGAATAGGAGTGATTGGTAGTAACTAACGGGGGGCGATCATCCTGTCCCGTGTAGCCTTCTTCCGTGCCGCCAAATTTTTCAAACACCGGAACCATGAAATGCAGAAACGGAGGCAGACTCTCGGCGCCAGGCACCAGCCTGGACTTATGATAAAATGCCTTCGGCCCGGAACTGTCCATGATTACCGCGGCATTATACGATTCGTAATATTTATCCGTCTCGGGAATCTTCATGGCCGTTCTGGAATGCTTGGAATTAAATATCCGGAAGCTTTCGATACCCGTGAGCAGATTGATCTGCGGATGCCGCCGCAGAAAAGCCCACAAAGGCCGAAGAAAATAATTTTCCCTGAGATGGTCTTCCTCAAACCCATGTTCATTGTACAAGGCCGTTTCAGGCCATACCACGAGAACCGTATTGCTGTCTATCATAGAATCGCTCAACCGGATGAATTTATTCAGTTGAGCATCGAAACTGCCGGTGCTGATCTTTTCATAGGGGTCGATATCCGGCTGGATGATGACGACATCGGTAGTCACCGGAGAGTGTGCCAGTTTCATCGGCATGTAAAAGCTCGCCAGGGAGAAAAACAGCGGCAGAGAAAGAACGAGCGATGCCCATAAGATGCGCCGGCCGCTCCACCTGTGTTGATGCATGCCATCCCAAAGGATGCGGAACAACAACACATTGACGACAAGGGCCCACAAGCCGCCGCCGCTGGTGCCAGTAAAGGAGTACCATTGGATCCAGGAAATGCGGGCGGCAAAGACATTCCCCAGGGTCAGCCAGGGCCAGCTCAACCCCCAATTTTGTAAATGCAGGTATTCAAAGCTCAACCAGAAGATGATAAGCGAGGCATACCCAATGGTATTGCCCATGCGTTGCCGCACGAAATGATAGCCGATCCAGGGCAGACACATCAGCAGGCTATTGGCAAAAAATGCCCCAATAGCGCCGGGGCCCGAAGCATTCCATACCCACCAGGTGGCCGAAACATTCCAAATTAGCATGGAGAGATACACCCAGCCGAAAAATTTTTTCCGTCGGATGCCCTGCCGCTCCAGCCAGAGCAAAGGCACAAATCCGATAAAGACGAGAAAGGTGAGCGGAGACACCGGCCACGCTACAAAAAGCAGCAGACCGCTGAGTGCCGACAGAAAAAAAGGATGTAACTTTTTCAAGCTGATCGGGTTTACTACCGGCTATAATTAGGTGCTTCCTTCGTGATCTCTATATCGTGTGCATGGCTTTCCTTCATACCGGCATTCGTGATTCGGATAAATTGTGCATCCTGCTGCAAGGCGCGGATATCCTTTGCCCCACAGTAACCCATACCAGCCCTCAGGCCACCCACATACTGTTGAACTACTTCGGACAAATTGCCTTTGAAGGCAACACGCCCTTCGATGCCTTCCGGCACTAATTTTTTGATATCGTCCTCCACATCCTGAAAATAACGATCGCTGCTGCCCTGCGTCATCGCTCCTATGGAGCCCATGCCCCTGTATTGCTTGAATTTTCTTCCTTCGTAAATGATCGTCTCCCCCGGGCTCTCTTCCACGCCGGCGAATACGCTGCCCATCATGACCACGTTGGCGCCTGCCGCCAGCGCCTTGACCATATCACCCGTATAACGAATGCCACCATCGGCGATCACCGGGATATTCCTCGGGAGAAGCGCAGAAGCTGCTTCCATCACAGCGGTGATCTGAGGTACGCCGGCGCCAGCAACTATTCGTGTCGTGCAGATCGAACCCGGTCCTATGCCGACTTTGACCGCATCGGCCCCTGCATCCGCGAGTGCCTTCGCCCCGGCGGCCGTGCCGATATTGCCGGCGATGACCTGGAGGTTCTTAAAGGACTTCTTCAAGGTCTTAAGAGCGTTTATCACCCCGATATGATGGCCGTGCGCGCTGTCCAGCGTCACCACGTCTACGCCTATCTGTTGCAATGCGCTCGCCCGGTCGAGCAAGTCCTTGGTGATGCCCAATGCGGCGCCTACCAGCAAACGGCCAAATCCATCTTTTGCGGCGTTGGGACAACTGGAGAGCTGCAGGATGTCCCGGTAGGTGATCAAACCGATCAGCTTCCCTTGTTTATCTACGACCGGTAATTTTTCGATCTTGTATTTCTGCAGGATCTTCTCCGCCTTTTTGAGATCCGTGCCATCGGGGGCCGTCACTAATTTCTCTTTGGGCGTCATCACTTCACTCACCTTCTTTTTCTTACTGTCCTCAAAACGCAGATCGCGGTTCGTGATGATCCCGACCAGCACCTTATTCGCATCCGTGACGGGAATTCCGCCGATCTTGTTCTCCTTCATCAGCCGGAGGGCGTCGCCGATTGTGGCCTCTTCATGAAGCGTGATCGGGTCGATGATCAGCCCGCTCTCGCTACGTTTGACCTTTCGCGCCTGCTCTACCTGGTTTTCGATGCTCATATTCTTGTGCAAAATACCGATGCCCCCTTCCCGGGCCAACGCGATTGCCAGCGTCGCTTCCGTCACGGTATCCATCGCAGCCGATAGCATGGGGATGTTCAGGGTGATCGCTTTTGTCAACTGACTGCGTATATTTACTTCCCGGGGCAGAACCTGCGAAAAAGCAGGCATTAATAATACGTCATCGAAAGTGAGTCCGTCTCCGAAGAATTTTTTGGGGGAAAGCGCCAGAAGGTTCTTTGATCCTGCCTTGGTGGCGGGGGAATTTATTCTTGCCATGTGCAAAGATAGTGCAGCAGGCCGGTACGCTCCAAATTTTTGTAATAAACCCGCTGAAACCCTTTACTATACTGCATTTGACCGATATCGCTGTCCGGGCAGGCGGCTCACGATCCCCTTTATTTCGAGGTCCAGTAATAGCAGCGCGGCAGCGCCGCTGGACAGGCCGCCTTCGGTCATTAGCGTCGCCGTGAGTTCGTCGATCGAAAGACTTTCTTTTGAGGCGAGCAGGCTTGGAAGCCGCAACTCCGACAGTTGTCCTGAAAAGGAAAGTGAGCTCTGAACCGCTTTCCCGCCAGCCGGCCATCCCCAACCCATGGCCGCCGAAAGCTCCTCGCCGGAGCAAAGCATCCGCGCATGCCCCTGGCCAATGAGATTATTACAGCCCATGCTCCGCTGGTCGGAGATCCTGCCCGGCATGGCGAAGACCTGCTTTCCATACCGTAGTGCGTCTCCTACGGTAAGCATACTTCCACCTTTGCGCGCCGTCTCTACCACGACGAGCGCATCGCACAAGGCCGCAATCCAGCTGTTACGCGCGGGAAAATTATAGCGTTCGGGCTTCACGCCATATTTAAAGGCGGTCAACAGCCCGCCGCTTTTCAGCATCTCCGCTGACAAGGTGCGGTGTTCAATTGGATAAATGGTCCCATGCCCATGGCCAAGGACGCCGATGGTTGGCAACTGGTTGGCCATGGCCGCGGTATGGGCGGCTGCATCGATGCCCAGGGCCAGACCACTTACTATAAGTAACCCCGGTTGAGCCATTTGCGTGATCAGCCGCGCCGTCATCTCCCTTCCATAGTCGCTTGCAAGACGGGTGCCGACAACCGATACGATCTTTTTTGAATTCAGATCGGCCTTACCGCGATAAAAGAGTAGGGGAGGAGCATCGGAGACGGGCAAGAGCCGCCGGGGATAGTCCTTATCGGTAAAGAAGAGCTGGCGGATACCCGCACGCTCCAGCTGGAGCATTTCGGCTTCCAGGGAAGTTTGTCCGTGAAATCCCAATATCGATACAATGATGCCTTCTCCCAGGCCGGTCTGGGAAAGTGATTTTTTTGAAGCCTGGAAGACAGCACGTGCATCGCCGAATATATCGATCAGCTTCTTCGTTTGCACGGTGCCGATACCCTTCACCCTGGTCAGGGCGATCCGGTATAACGCTTCTTCTCCCATGCCCCAAAATTATGCTAAAAAAATTGGCAGAAAAAATCTTTACCTTACAGACTGATGACGGATAATTCGGTCCTTCGATTCTTGGCCCGGCCCTCCGGACTGGTATTATCCGCAACCGGCTTCGTGTCGCCAAAGCCCTTGAAGGACAACCGCCCCTGCGCTATGCCTTTTGCAATAAGGTAGTTTGTGACGGCCTTCGCCCTATTTTCCGACAAGGTCTTATTGTCGGCCGCATTGCCCGAGTTATCGGTATGACCATTGATCTGGATATGCAGACTGGGATTTTCCTTCATCAGCTGAACGACCGCGTTGAGCTCGGTGCCCGACTCTGGCTTGATCTCGTATTGATTGGGATCGAAAAAGATATTTTTGAGGACGATCGCCGCACTGGCTTCGATCGGCTGCAGCGGGATATCGATGTGATAGGCGGTATCACCCTGCTCCTTGCTGAGCGGGAAATTTTCCGAATAAAAAAGATACCCCCTGCGGTTGACGTTGAAGGCATAGTCCTTTCCCTTTGGCAGCGTGATCAGGTAATTACCCGTCTCATCGGTTTGCAAATTGCTGATCACCGAACCACTGGATAGATCGGTAAGGATCACGCTGGAGGGCAGCCCCTTATTCGTCTTCTTGTCAAAGACCCTGCCCTTGACCCATAACGTTTGAGCCGGCCGGATATCTCCCCGCATCTCGAAAGTATAAAGATCCAGGCCGCCCCGGCTGTCGGCCCGGTCGCTGGCATAGTAGGCGGTCTTGCCATCGGCGGCAATGACCAGGCTGCCTTCATTCTCGATCGTATTGATGGGATAACCCAGGTTCTCCGGTTTGCTCCATGTCCCATCCGGTCCCTTCCTTGAAATAAACAGATCATCCCCCCCATACCCGGGATGACCATTCGAAGTAAAATACAAGCTTTGGTTGTCGGCGTGGATAAAAGGCGTTCCCTCGTCTCCGACCGTGTTGATAGTCGGCCCCAGATTTTCCGGCATGCTCCACCGGCCGTTGAGCAGCCGGTGACTCACATAAATATCGCTCCCGCCATAACCATCCGGCTGGCGACTCGCAAAATAGAGATCCCTTTTGTCCGGCGAGAGGGAAGGCGCCGACTCCCAGTTTTCGGTGTTGATGCTGTCCCCAAGGTTTTCGGGCGTGCTCCAGCCGTCCGCCGTGAGATAAGAGATATAAAGATCACAACTGCCATGGCCTTGAGGGAAGTTACACCCGGTAAAGATCAGCCATTGGCCATCCTGCGAAATATTCTGTGCGCCCTCGTTCTGATTGGTGTTGATATTTCCGGGAAGACTGATGGATTTTTTCCAAACCCCATTCACTTTGTCGGATTCATAGAAATCCTCGTTGAAATTATTGACACGGCGGGTATAAATGAGCTTGTTGCCGTCGATAGTAACCGTGGGATAATATTCGGAGACCACCGAATTGATGCTGTCCCCCAGGTTCTGCGGCTCGAATTTGTAACCGGCCGCCGGATGACTGGCGGAATAGTCGAGGGCGAACTGATAGCATCTTACACGGTATTCACCGGCTTTGCGGCTTTTCTCGTTCAGATCGGAAACCGTCAGGAAACGATTCGCCGCTTCCAGCGCCTTGCCAAAGTCCCCCTTACCCGCCAGGTTTATGGAATAGGGCAGGTTGTAGTCCATAAAATAATTGCTGTCGATGGCCCTTGCCTTCTCGTAATTGTCGATGGCATTCTCGTAATCCTTGAGCTCACCATACATCCCGGCCATGGAAAGAAAAGCGTCGGCAAAAGATCTGTCGATCCGGACCGCTTCCTGCAGCGCCTTGATGCCGCCCTTGAAGTCGTCCCCCTGGGCCAGTTCCAACGCCTTGGAATAGAGCTGCGCCGCCTTTTTATTTACTTTGTCAGGATTGTATTGGGCCTGCAGGAATAGGGGACCCAGCAATATGGCGAGGAGAACAAGTTGGTTTTTACTCACAAGGATAACTGATTTTTAAAAGGTGTTCGTGAAACGAAGTTCGGCAGACTCCTTTGGAATTTTATTATTATGGTCTGTCAGTGCTTCGCATTTCATTTGGGAAAATTAATGAATTTTCCCCTCATCACATAGGGTCAGGGAACATGGATGTATTTGTGCAATTGCAGGGAGAATCCCCATTCCGGATGGTTTTTGATATACTCGATGATCAGGGGAGTGACGACGGCGCTCTTGCTCCATTCCGGTTGGAGATAAAGCTTGCATCCCGGCGACACCTGCGCCGCCCATTGTTCGGCCCAGGCAAAATCGCTCTTGTTGTAGATGACAACCTTCAATTCATCGGCCCGGGAAGGGATCTCCGGCAAAGGCGCCTTGAATTTCTTCGGGGACAGCGTGATCCAGTCCCAGTCTCCGCTCAGCGGCCAGGCGCCGGAGGTCTCGATATGCGTGGCGAACCCCGCCTGGCGTAATTGATCGGTGAGTTCCCCACAGTCGTGCATGAGCGGCTCGCCGCCGGTAACGACCACCAATCTGCCGGGATAGGCGCTGGCCTCGGCTACCAGATCAGGCACGGCCCGGCGCGGATGCTTTTCCGCATCCCAGCTCTCTTTCACATCGCACCACACGCAGCCCACATCGCAGCCACCCAGCCGGATAAAAAAAGCCGCCCTTCCCTGATGGGCGCCTTCACCCTGTAGGGTGTAAAACGATTCCATCACCGGCAGGCTGGTCATTGTCTTGTTAATTTCCATTTCTTTCCTCGCAGGCACTAAAAGTGTTTTTCATCAGCGCGGCAATGGTCATCGGACCTACTCCGCCGGGCACCGGGGTGATATAGCTGCAAAGCGGCGCGACCTCATCAAATTTGACGTCGCCCTTGACGGCAAAACCACTCTTTTTGCTGGCGTCTGGCACCCTGGTAGTGCCGACGTCGATCACGACTGCGCCGGGTTTGACCATGGAAGCGTCGACGAACTCGGGTTTGCCCAGGGCGGCCACTATAATATCGGCCTGCAGGCAGATATCCCGCAGGTTTTGGGTCTGGGAGTGGCAGACGGTGACAGTGCAATTACCGGGTTTGGTATTAGCGTTGAGCAGGATGCTTATGGGGCGTCCTACGATGTTGCTGCGGCCTATGACAACGGCATGCTTGCCGCGCGTCTCAATCTTGTACTGTTCCAGCAGCAGCATGATGCCATGGGGAGTAGCGGAGACGAAGGTAGGCAGTCCCTGCACCATTCTGCCGACATTGATGGGATGAAAACCGTCCACGTCCTTGGAGGGGTGGATGGCATCGATGACTTTTCCCTCAGAGATATGGCGAGGCAGGGGAAGCTGTACCAGGATGCCGTCTACATCAATGTCATTGTTCAACTCTTCGACGACCTGCAGCAGCCGGTTCTCAGTAATAGTTTCCTCGAGGCGGATAAGACTGGAACGATAACCTATTTCTGCACAGGTCTTTACCTTAGATGCGACATAGAGCTCGCTGCCTCCATCATTCCCTATCAATACGGCCGCCAGATGCGGTGTTTTTCTGCCTTCCGCCTTTAATCCTGCCACTTTGAGTTTCAATTTGTCCTTGATTGCCTGCGCCGCCAGGCGGCCATCTAATAATTCCATGCCGCAAAGGTAGGATTCAGGCCGACTCCCGGAGAATAATTGTGAAATCGAATACAGTATAAATTTAATCTGACTAATTGACGACGACCTCCGTAGAATTCTGCGCAAAACAAAATCAATATCACAAATGTGTATATGTTATATATGTGTGGCTTCCCACTAATTGTTAAATTTTGCATTGGCCAATATTAGTCACCTCCTTGTCGCATGACCCATCTTTAGTCATAATTTTTTATATTCCAAATATTTACACCGTAAGATCGCATCGTATATGAAGACAAATCGGCAGCCCCGAACTGTGCTGCTGTTAAAAACTTTAACATTTTCTTTGTAGATATAAAAACTTAATATAACTTAGAAATTGTCACCACCAAAACTACCACACATGAGAGAACAATCTTCACTATCCACAAAGGCCCGTGGCATGCTCGCTGCGGCTTACATTCCACCGAAAATTCCTTATAGTTACAGCTAGTGCAGGCTAGTCTTCCTACTCCTTTTTTCTGACCTTTTGTATTACACCACTTACGAGGTTTTTTTGCGCGACCCCTGTCGAGGGATCGGGGTCATTGGCTTTTATTGGCTTTTATTCTAAGTATTAAACAAAAATTACAGTCACATGAGAAAATTTTTGACGCTGTTTTCGGTGCTGATCTTCTATTCGATCCTGGCATCCGCTCAAACGCACATCGTTACCGGAAAGGTGACCGATCAGGCAGGGCAGCCGGTCCCTTTCGCAACGGTAAAGGTGAAAGGCACCAACCAGGGGACGTCGGCTGACGCGGATGGCCTCTTTTCCATCAAAGCCAAACAAGGTGATGTCCTTGTGGTTTCCGGCACAGGATTCAGTGCCGTACAGACGCCCATCGCGGACGCGACCGCTGTGTTGACCATTAAGGTAAGCGCAAAGGAAACCGGTCTTACTGAGGTCGTAGTCACGGCCCTTGGTATCAGCAAACAACAAAAAGCGCTGGGTTATTCTACCGAAAAAGTAGATGGCAAGGACCTCACTACCGCTCAACCCATCAGTGTTGCCAACGGCCTCACGGGGAAAGTATCCGGTCTGGATATCACTACCGTCAATAACGGCCTTTTCGCCCCCACCCGCATCACGCTGAGGGGAAACCGCTCCCTGATCGGTAACAACCAACCCCTCGTCGTGGTCGACGGGGCGATTTTCTACAACGATATCTCTACCCTCAACCCCGCCGACATCCAAAGCATCAACATCCTGAAAGGTTCCAGCGCCTCCGCCATCTATGGGTCGGACGCTTCGAACGGCGTTATGGTCATTACGACCAAACACGGATCGGCCAATAAATCAACACTTACCGTATCAACTACCACCCAATTGGAGACGGTAGCTTACCTGCCGGCAACCCAGGAAGAATTCGGCAACAACGGCGGTGAGGTCTATATCTACGACGAAAATGATCTCACTGGTTATATTCCCTGGGAAAATCAAAGTTACGGGCCCGCGTTCACCGGCGCGACGGTACCCTATGGGCGTCCCCTGGATTTTGACGGCACGGCTTCCCTGCATTATATCCCCTATTCGGCCGTAAAAAATCAAAAAAAGGATTTTTTTAATACCGGAATCACGGAGCAGAACAATATGAGCTACAGCGGCGGCGACGACCGGAGCCGCTTTTATCTCAGCGCGCAGGATATCAACTCGAAGAATCCCATGCCCGGCGACTTCGGCCGCCGCGACGTATTTCGCTTTGGCGGGTCTAAGACCTATGGCATCTTCACCGCCGAATTTTCCGTTGGGTATACTTATACGAACAAGAACGTGACCAATACGGGCGCCGTATACGACGACTTGTTGAACGTGCCCGCCAACGAACCGCTCTCTTCCCTCAAGAACTGGCAATCCAATCCGCTGGCAACCCTCGATGGGTATTTCAACGACTATTTTTACAGCCCCTATTGGATCGCCGGCAATATCCGCAATATCACTACTGACAACGGCCTGCAGGGCAACGCCCACCTTACGCTAAAGCCGTTGAAGTGGCTGACCCTTTCCTATCGCCTCGGTACGAACTATACAGGCGAGAAATATAATTACACCCAGTCTCAGGCAACCTACAACGCACACTCCCTCACCGATGATTCGGCGTACTTTTCCAATTCCAGTGGCACGGGCATAGTGCTCACGACCGGCTTCGGATCGAAATGGATCGCCACGAACAATGGCTATACCCAGCCTGCCTACAACACCTATACGTCCTCGAACTTCCTGATCACTTCGGACTTCGTCGCCTCGGCCAACACGAAGGTTGCCGACAAATTGGAGTTGAGTGGCGCGCTTGGAACATCGTATATCGACAACCAGATCAATTACCTCGGCGTCAACGCCGGCAATATCTTCTTCCCGGTATACAATGTCAATTCTCAAACCGGTATCCCGACGCTTACGCAGTTCTTTGGGGAGGCGCGGAAATTAGGCTTCTTCGGGGATGGTACGATCGGCTGGAATGAACTGATCTACCTGCATGGTTCCTATCGCACGGATATCGATTCCCGGCTTTCGACCAGCAACAGGTGGATACCCTACTACGACATCGATGCCTCGCTTATCGTCAGCGAGCTCATCCCGGCTATGAAGAACAGCAACACATTCGACTACTTCAAGATCAGGGGCGCCTATTCCAAGACTGGTAATGCCACCGCCCTGGCAGCCGGCCAGCCCTATCTGGCTGCTGGTGCTTATCAGACCACGCAAACTTTGTCCAGCGTAAGCGGATTTCCGTTTAGCGGCTTAGGCGGTTTCGCCCTCAACACCAACCTGGCCAATCCCAATATCAAGCCCGAACAGGTCAAGGAAACGGAACTCGGCGCGGAATTCGGCTTCCTCCACAGCAGGATCACCTTTGGCGGCGATGTCTATCAGCAAAAGCTCAGCAACGGTATCGTGAAAGCCTCGCTGCCCTATTCCAGCGGTTTCGGTACTGCGCTGGTCAACGCGGCCAACACGGACAACAAAGGGGTCGAACTTGACCTGAAAGGAAATATCTTCCAGACCAAGGACTGGTTATGGTCGGTAAAAGTCAACTACGCCTACAACCAATGTACGGTCGAATCCATAAACGGCGGCGTGACCTCACTGAATATCAGCCAGGCTTCCGGTAACAATTATACCGGCACCGCCACGGCTGCTAACGCCAACGCCTATGCCGTCGTCGGACAATTATACCCCGTCATCGAAGGCAACGACTGGGTCAGGGACCCCAATGGCCATGTGATCGTAGACCCTATCACGGGACTTCCTTCCATCGGCTCCCAGATCAAGGTCCTCGGAAATTCTACTCCCAAGAACGTGGTGGGGATCAGCACCAGCCTTACCTGGAAGAACTTCAACCTCACCGCAACGGCCGACTATCGCGGTGGTTACAAGACCTATAACAGCATTGGTCAGTTCATGGCCTTCACCGGCGTCAGTTCCTATACGACCCAGACCAACCGCCAGCGCTTCGTATTCCCCAATTCGGTGATCGACGAGGGCAATGGCAAGTATGTGACCAATACCAATATCGAGGTCAACGACGCCAACTTCAACCTCTTCCCCGGCCTTTTCAACAACGTGGCTTCACCCTGGGTAGAGAGTGCCTCCGCCTGGAAATTGCGGGAAGTCGCGATCAGCTACAATATACCCGTGCAGGTCTTCGGCGGACAAAAATTTGTCAAGGCCGCAACCTTCACTCTCTCCGGCAGGAACCTGCTGATGTTCCGCCCCAAGACCAACTTGTGGACCGATCCCGAATTCTCGGAAGATACCAGCAACGCGGTGGGGGAGAATTCCATCAACCAGGCGCCGCCGACCAGGATCTGGGGTGCCAATCTTTCCGTGACCTTCTAATCTATTCATCGTTAAATAGACAACTATGTACAAGCGAATAAGAAAATATCTCTACCTGGCTGTGTGCCTGGTGCTGTTGGGCTCGATAGGTTGCAAAAAGAATACGTTCAATATAAACGACGTCAATCCCAATACGCCGGTTGCTGCGGATGTGGCCCCCAAATTCATCTTATCGGGCGCCCTGGTCACGACCGCCAATATCGTCCGGGGCGGCAATACCCCTTTGTCTCAGGTCGGCGACCCCGACTATATAGAGCTTTATATGGGCTATTGGTCGACAAGCGGTGATTATATCCCCGTGACGACCACACTCACTTATCAGACGACCACGGACTATGGCGCGGATAACTGGAATTCCGGGTACCTGAATATCAAGAACTACAGGGAAATGGAAGCATCTGCTGCTACCGACCCCAACGCCGGCTATTATGTGGCCATCGGCAAAATAATGGAATCCTTTATGTATGAAAGACTGGTGGACCAGTACAACAATATCCCTTACCACGACGCCCTGAACGGCGGCACCGAGAATTTTCCCACGTACGACAATGCTCCCGACGTCTACGACAGCCTGCTCGTCCAGTTGAATGCTGCGATCGCCATTATCGGTTCGGATACCGCAAATCTCAACGCCGAGAACCCCGGCAGCTATGATATCATGTTCGGCGGCAACATGACCGAGTGGCTGCAGTTTGCCAATACGCTGAAGCTGAAAATGGCCTTGAACGAGTCACAGTACTCGGGCGGCGCGGCCTTTATTCAAAGTGCGCTCGCGGGCACATCGACTTACGGTTTTCTCCAGGCAGGCGAAGACGCCGCCGTCAACCCCGGCTATAGCAATTCCAGCGAGGCGCAGCAAAGTCCGTTCTATTACGACCTGGGCTACAGCACCAGCGGCGCAGTGCAGAACAACGAATCCTATTACCGGGCCTGCTCCTACATCGTCAACTTCATGTATGCCAACTACGACACCCTGCGGCTGTACCAGATGTTTGCCCCGAATGCGCAAACGCCCGCGGTCGTGCTGGGACGGCCGTTCGGCAGCAATGTGGCAAGTGGCGAGGATAATCAACATATCTCGGGCATGGGCCCCGGTCTCCTACAGACCCCCAGCTCTTCAGCCGTCATCCTGCCGGCCTGCGAAAGCTTCTTCATGCAGGCTGAGGCCGTGCTGGACAATTTGCCCGGCGCCAGCGCCTTCGGGTCTGCTACAACCCTCTACATGACGGGTATGGAAGAGTCTTTCCGCCTTTTACAGGTAACAAGTCCCGCGGGCGGTCCCCAAGCTTCGGCGGATAACTATATCAACACAAACACTTCGAATCCCAATATAGGATTCGCAGCCTCCGCCAACCAGCTCCAGACCCTGATGACACAGGAATGGGTAGCCTATTCCGGATTCGACCCGCTGGCTGCCTGGAACAACTATCGGAGACTGGGCTACCCCACAAGCCTGCCCGTCTCCCAGTTCGCGGGAAGCGTCGCCACCCATATCCCTTACCGCTTGTTGTACCCTACTTCGGAGTATAGCTATAACTCGACCAACGTCAACGCGCAGGGGACGATCAACAATATGACATCCACCATTTTCTGGATGCCTTAAACATTACTATTAAAGAGAGCATTATGAAAAAATTACTTTTTATATTTTTTGCCCTGGTGCTGGTCGCTTCCGCGGGTTGCCTAAAAGACACGCCGGGCACAGATCTCAGCCACGTAGGTACGATCATGGAAATGATCTATCCCAACGGAGCGCAAGACTTCGGCATAGGCACCGGCCTGGAATTCTTCACGGGCGAACAGTTTCCTTTCTACCCGACAGATGTCTCAGATACTGTCACCTATTATGTCAACATTGCCGGTACAAATACGCTTGGCAAGCCATTGACGGTAAATGTGGCTATTGACGATTCTTCGTTGGAGGACAACTATGCGAACGACAACATTACCTATCTTCCCCTGCCGGATTCTTGCTACTCATTGCTCAAGACCAGCGGTACGATCCCTGCCGGCCAGCGGATGGACACTTTCCAGATAGTTTACTATCCCAGTAAAATCGACCTTACGCAGAATTACGGGGCGCCTATCGCGCTTTCGGTGCCAGGGTATACCGTCAGCGGAAATTTCGGCACGCTCTATCTCCATACGATCGGCAACCCGATCGCGGGCACCTACAACCAGTCGTTTGTCAAATATTATGATTCGGCCGGTACCGGAACGCCCTATACCATTCCAGCCTCGCCAATAGGCATTTTCAATCCCCTGGACAATGCGGATATCGAGGTCCCCAGCCTGGATTCCTCCGGCATCAGCTATATCCTCAGCTTTACGAACACCAATGGGGTAGCCAGTGGTTTCTCGGTCAGCCTCGATCCGAATACCATACCAAAAGGCACGATCATCACCAGCGGCCCGAACGTTGTTTTGGCCGATCCGATCAACAAGGTGTATACCCTGAACTTCACCGATAGCATAGCCTCCACCGGGCTCAACTCGAACATCACAGATAAATTCACCTGGGTTTCCAACTTCTAGCCAAAAAAAGGCTGCACGAAAGTGCAGCCTTTTTTCTAAATTGCCCTTCATGAACCGGCCTTCCGCCCATATGTGGACCTTATCTGCAGCAACCAAATGGTTCGCCCTCCTCCCGGCCCTCTTTCTGGCCACCTCCGCCCTGGCGCAATCGGTTAACCTAAACGGGACGATCACCGACCCCCACGGCAAACCGGTGATAGCAGCCTCGGTCAGGATAAAAAACTCCCGCATAGGCACCAGCACAGACTCCCTCGGCGTTTTCACCATAAAAGCGGCAGCAGGCGACTCTCTGCTGATAACCGCCATAGGCTTTGACGATACCGTTCTGGCCGCCGGCGGCCAGACTGCGCTCAAACTCGCACTCACCGCGCGCCCGACCACACTCACCGCGGCGACCGTTTCCGGCGCCGCCCCGAATACGGGAATTCCCGGCGCCAGCGAAGCGACAAGAGAACTGATCCTCGCCAACGCCTTTGATACCTATCTCCGCAGCGCCCAATTCAGCAACGGAGCCTATCAATCCAGCTCCTATAATCCTGGCGTCCGCGGAGCAGCAGCCATGCAAAACAGCCTGACCATCGGCGTTGGCGCATTGAACACCATCAATTCGGGCGTGATGCTGCCCGTAGTCAGCCACCAGGAGGACACCAGGGGAAGCCGCTACCTGCTCAGGGGCTATGCGATGGGACTCATAGTGGATAAAGACGGCAACATCATGGACGATTCCCTGAACCGGCTCAATTATGACAAGATCGACGGACAGTTGATGGTCGCACAGGATGCCAGGAACTACCTGGAAGTGGACAAGGACAAAGTGATCGCCTTCGCCCTGAAGACCCCAGATACGGCCTTCGTTTTCCTGAATGTGCCCGTTCTCAGCAAGTCCAACTACTTCCTGCTGATCGCCAACGGACCGAAATACAGCATCTACAAATCCATTCGCACAAAATTCGTAAAAGCCAACTACCGGTCTACCGGGCTCGTGGAAACGGGGAACAATTACGACGAGTATGTGGATAAAGAAACATATTTCTGGATCATCGGAAAGGACAGCGCGGGTGTCCTCGAACTAAAGAAAAAATCGATCCGGGAAGTCTTCGCCGTGGAAAAAACAAAACTCGATGACTTTTTCGCCCACCATAAATATGATGACGTCGACGACGCCTTCCTCAAAAAACTAATTTTCTACCTGAATCAATAGGGCAAAGGATATCGGCGCATGCCAACTCATAAAAGAATCGATAATTTTTTTGCGAAAAATTGATTTTTGTTTCAAAACAATTCCCTAATATTGGGAAAATTTAACGTTTTCATAAGTTAGGTTTAATCACTGAGTCAAAATTTAGTCACATTGGAAAAATCGGAAATGCCGGTCAGATCGGCATGCTCATGGTCTTTTTGTCCTGTTTTGCACGCGGCTTTCCCCTTCGCCGGCCTGCGCTTAACGGTTTTATTTTCAGTTTTTTACTCAGGCATCTCAAGTAGCATGAAAAATCTTTCGCGGGAAATTGCAGCGTCCCGTGCATTTTATATGTCTAAAGTTTAATATTTAGATTTCTTTAACAGGATTTGTTTGTCGTATAGTCACTCGTCAATATATAACATTCATTCATCAAATTGAGTCACAATGAGAAAACTGCTTTTTACCACGCTATCGGCGGCTATCATGCCGTGCGCAAAGTCAGGATAGATACTCCCTGACAAAAAATCCCCCTGTATTTATAGGCAAAGCGGCAATGATGCTGCTTCAATTTAATCAATAGACAAGCCGGTGCGTCACACCGCCGGTTGAACTAAACACAATTCTCATGAGAAAAACTCTTTCACTTTTGTCAATGTTGATGCTATTATCAATATTGACATTCGCTCAAACAAAGGTTGTTACCGGCAAGGTAGTCGATCCGCAGGGACAACCGGTTCCCTTCGCTACCGTCCGTATCAAGGGCGCCCGCGGCGGAGTAAGCGCGGATGCCGATGGTAATTTCTCCATCAAGGCAACCTCGGCTCAAACCCTCGTGATCACCGGCGCCGGCATCGTGCTGAAGGAAACTCCGGTGGGCGAAGGAACTGCGCTGGTCATCCAGGTCACCCGGCAGAGCAGCAACCTCGACGAAGTTGTGGTTACGGCTTTGGGCGTCAAGAGAAGCCGGAACTCGCTTCCCTACGCGGCGCAGCAGATCTCCGGCGACGAAGTAAACAAGACGATCACCACCAATGTGGTCAACAATCTTTCCGGTAAGATCGCCGGTCTGCAGATCACTGCCAGCAACGCCATGGGCGGTGCCTCCAACGTGATCCTTCGTGGCTGGCGCTCGCTGACCCAGAGCAATCAGGCCCTCTTCATTATAGATGGTGTGCCTTATGATAATAGCACGACCACCGGCGGCGGCTACGATTTCGGTAACGCCACCCAGGACCTGAACCCCGACGATATCGCTTCCATCAGCGCGCTCAAAGGCGCCGCCGCCTCCGCACTTTATGGAACACGCGGTAACAACGGCGTGATCCTCGTCACCACCAAAAGGGGCAGTGATAGGAAGACTCAGGGTGTATATGCCAGCTTCGGCGTTGGCGTAGGCTCTCCCGATCCCAGCACACTGCCGTCTTACCAAACACAATATGGTGAAGGCTACGACGCCACCACCAACGGATTTATCTCCGAAATTGTGCCCTGGGCAAACGGCGGCACATCCCCGATCACCATCGCTCCGACACCCGACGATGCCGGCACTGGTCCCATCTACGATCCCAGCGAACTGATTTACCAATGGGATGCCTTCTCGCCCACGAACGCCAACTTCCACAAGGCGACACCCTGGGCACCCGCTCCCCACCACAACCCTACCGATTACTTTGTAACCCCGACTACGACGACCGAAAGCGTCCTGGTCCTGGGCGGCGACGAAAAAGCCAGCTTCAAGTTCGGGTACACCCGCGACGACGAAAAAGGTTATATCCCCAATTCGTCCATCAAAAAGAACCTCTTCGACCTCCTCGGGACCTACAATTTCTCCAAACGGGTGAGCATCGAAGCCGGTCTGAACTTCGCCAATACGGACGCGACCAACCGGTATCTCTACCAATACACTGCGGCTTCCAACCCGATGACGGATTTCCGCCAATGGTGGCCTACCAATCTGAACATCAAGGAGCTTAAGAACGACTACTTCACCTCCGGAACGAATGCCACCTGGAACTGGCAGGACAACGGCAGCTACCAGAACAACTCGCTCAACAATATCGGCCGTCCTGCCTATCACGACAACCCCTATTGGTTCTCCTATCATAACCCCGAAGACGATAACCGCAACAGGTACACCGGCCACGTCCGCGGCACCATCGCGCTGACCGATTGGCTCAGCGTTGCGGGTACGGTCTCGGATGACTATTACTCTTCATTGATCGAGCAAAGGGCCGATATTGGCAGCCAGGCTCCTTCGTTCTACAGCCGTCAGAACAGCTCCTTTAGCGAAAGGAACTATAACCTGATCTTCAACGTCAACAAGAACCTGGGTACCGACTTTAACCTCAAAGGGCTCCTGGGCGGCAACATCCAGGATGACGAGATCACCAGCATCTTCGCCACCACCACCGGCGGTCTCGTAGTACCCGGTTTCTGGTCGATCTCCAACTCCCTGAACAGCCCTGCTGCTCCGATCGAAACCGATCAGAAAAAGGAGATCAACAGCGCCTTCGCCGGAGCAACGCTCTCCTGGAAGAATATGGTCACCCTCGACGGAACCGTCAGAAGAGACCAGTCCTCGACCCTGCCTAAGAGCAACAACGCCTTCTATTATCCGAGCGTCTCCGGCAACTTCGTGTTCTCCAAACTGATGCCGGACGTTCAATGGCTCTCCTACGGTAAAGTCTACGCCAACTATGCCCAGGTTGGTGGTGATGCCCCCTATTACAGCGTGTACAACAGTTATATCCTGAATACGCCTTTGAACGGCCAGGCCGTCATCAATGCCAATACGGTGCTGCCCAATTCCCAGCTCGTTCCTGAATCTAACCATACCTGGGAAGCCGGTTTGGAATTGAACTTCCTGAACAACCGGATCGGCCTCGATGCGGATTACTACCACGAAATTTCGAATCACGAGATCCTGCCGACGAACGTCTCGCAGGCCACCGGTTACGTCAGCTATAGCGTCAACGGCGGTGAGATCCAGAACCAGGGTATTGAAGCGACCCTCGATCTCGTACCCGTCAAGACCCGGAAATTTATCTGGGATATGAAGATCAACTGGTCCAAAAACTACAATAAGGTACTCTCCCTGTACGGCGGCCAGTCCTCTTATGCCGTGGCTACCCTGCAGAATTCGATCCAGATCGTTGCCGAAGTCGGCAAGCCTTATGGCATCATCAGGGGCACGGATTACAAATACCTGAATGGGCAAAAAGTGGTCACGGACGCCGGCTATTGGGAACAAAATGCCAATCCGCTCAGTGATATCGGCAGTATCCAGCCAAGTTGGATCGGTGGTGTTGAGAACAGCTTCACCCTGGGACAGTGGACCCTCGGTTTCCTGATCGACTTCCACCAGGGCGGTTCCGTATATTCCCTCGATATGGACTACGGGTCCTTCTCCGGGCTTTACCCACGGACAGCTGGCTTTAACGACCTGGGTAATCCCGTACGTGCTCCGCTCGCCAACGGCGGTGGTATCATCCTGAAAGGCGTCACAGAAGACGGCAAGGCCAACACGACCAGGATCGAAGAGAACCTGGGCGACGGTTCCTATACCTTCGGCTCGCTCGGTTCCGGTGCTGAAACCAACAGGCAGTTCGTATACAACGCCAGCTACATAAAGCTCAGGGAAGCAGGGATCACTTATGCGATTCCGCAAAAAACACTCGAAGGCCTGCACTCCATCAAGGGCATCGACCTCTCGCTGTCCGGAAGGAATCTCCTGATCATCCATAAGGACGAGCCCTATGCCGATCCCGAGCAGGGACAATCAGCGGGCAATGGCTCGGTCGGATTCCAAAATGGCGCGTATCCCTCTATGCGGACCCTGAACTTTATTCTCAAGGTGAAATTTTAAACTGATTACAACATGAAAAGACTTTCAATCATCGCTATAGCCGCTTCCGTCCTTTTTGCGAATTGCACTAAGGACCCGAGCGAAAACCTGAATAAGGATCCGAAGGCAGCATCGAGCGCCACGGCCGCAGGCCTGTTCCTCGACGGTGAACTCAGCTTCGTTAATTCCTATAATACGACCAGTGTCGCCGTCGCGCCATTCCGGGTCGTCTCCCAGGAGTGGGTCGAGAACACGTATACTTATGAGTCCAACTATAATTTCTCGGCCTATAACGCCCCGGGCGGGTTTTGGCAGAACCTTTATGTCAATACCATCCAGAACCTCGATCAGGCCAAATTAAACTTTCCGGTCGGCTGGCCCGGAACTGCCGGGCAGCTACGAAATTGCATCGACATCTGCGACCTGCTCGAGATCTATTCTTACTATATGCTGGTGGGTACCTACGGCAACATCCCGTATACCCAGGCGGAGCAAACCAGCATTCCCTTCCCCAAATATGATGACGCGGCTACTATCTATGCCGATCTGCTCACCAGGGTAGATACCTGTATCGCAGGACTCGACATCACACAGGGCGCGATGGGCAGCGCCGACCAGATCTACCAGGGCAGCACTCCTGCATGGCTCAAATTCGCGGCTTCGCTCAAGCTGAAGATGGCGATGCTCAACGCCGCGCACGATCCTTCCACTACGGCTACCAAGGTAAACGAGGCCATCGCTACCGGCGTATTCGGCTCCAATGCCGACAATGCCCTCTTCACCTACGACCCGGCTTCGCCCACCAACTCCAATCCCATTTGGAATGCGCTTTTTTACAGCGGACGGCATGACTTCGGCCCCAGCCAATTCCTGGTCGACACCATGTTGTCCTGGAGCGACCCCCGGCTTCCTTTCTACTTTACCGAGTCTGGAGATACTGCGTACATCGGTGCACCTCCCGGCGATCCCAGTGATGCCTACGGCAGTTATTCCGATTTCTGCTGTATAGTCGGCAACCAGCTCCTCTATAGCGCTTCACTTCCGGGTGATATCCTCGACTACTCCGAAATAGAGTTCTACAAGGCGGAAGCCGCTGCACAGTTAATGATCACCGGCGGCGCAACCGCAGCAGCATTGTATTATGACAGCGCGATCACCGCTTCCATCACGTCATGGGGTGGTTCGGCCGGATCCGCCGCTGCTTACCTGCTCGAGCCCCAGGTCAACTATACGACAGCCCTGGCCGCCGCGAACAACAACTGGCAGACGGTCATCGGCTACCAGGAATGGATCGCCAACTTCAACAAGAATTGGGATTCGTGGACCGCTATCCGGAGACTCGGCCAGCCCAATATCAACGTGGTCAGCCCGCCCCAGTCACCCGCCAGCCTCTTCCCGCTGCGGTTTTACTATCCGCCGAACGAAACGACTTCCAACCCCACCAACACGGCTGCTGCGGTTGCAGCCTTGCCCGGCGGACAGGATGTGGTCACGGCAAAATTGTTCTGGGAACCATAGTGGAGACCTATATATAATAACAAAAAGGACGTCGTTCAGACGTCCTTTTGTATTTTTGACAAAATCTACATGCATGGCTGAGCAACCAGCGACAACCAACCAATTGAACATAGAGATCAGCGAGGAAATGGCCGAAGGCCAGTACGCCAACCTGGTGATCATCACGCATTCCCACGCCGAATTCGTCATCGATTTTGTAAACGTCATGCCCGGTACGCCAAAAAGCAAGGTTAAATCCCGGCTCATCCTCACGCCGCAGCATGCCAAACGCTTTATGAAGGCCCTTACCGAGAACATCATCCGTTTCGAGGGCACTAATGGAAAGATCTCGGACCTCGAAGAAGTGCAGTTGCCCATGAATTTCGGCGGCCCAACGGCCCAGGCCTAATTCAGCAGCCCTTCGTCGGCAAAGCTGAAATACCCCTTATCGCTAAGGATAATATGATCCAACAATTTGATGTCCATGATCTTGGAAGCCTCATTAAGCTTTTGGGTGAGGGCCTCATCAGCCCTGCTGGGTCTTAGACTCCCGGATGGGTGATTGTGCGCCACGATAATACTCACCGCTTCCTGGTCCATCGCCTTCTTGAAGATGACCCTGAGATCGACCGTGGTACTGGTGATCCCGCCCTCATGTACGATCTCGAATGATCTGATCCAGCCCGCCTGCACCAAATAGAGCACGCCGAATACCTCATGCCGGTAATCCATGATCAGTGGTCGAATATACTCGGCGCCTTCCCTGCTGTTTCGGATAAAATGCCGTTCTACGGACTGCTGCGAATGCCTTCTCCTTCCAAGTTCGAACGCCGCGACAATAGTGGCCGCCTTCGCCGCACCGATACCTTCCACTTTCATCAGATCCCTCGGCGTACACTTGCCAAGATCCAGCAGGTTTTTGTGGATATCCAGCAATGCCCTGGCGAGTTCCAGGGCGCTTTTTTTTGTATTGCCCGTCCTGATCAGGATCGCCAGCAACTCCGATTCGGTCAGGACCTTAGGTTTGTTTTCCAGCAGCTTTTCTCTCGGTCTGTCGCTCTTGTTCCAGTCCTTTATGGCCTGTTTTTTCTCCTCCATAAAAATCGCCTCCCCCCTTGCAAAAGTCGCGATTTATCTTTATTTTGTGATATTATATCGGAGGCACGAAATAACCGTTTCCAACTTCCGTTATTATATAATCCGTATTATCCGTAATCTATTGAAAACTAATCTAAAATCCAATGAATCGCTCTACCTTTAACGCAATCGGTGGCTGGCAGCCTTTTCTTTTCTGTGCCGGGATGTATGTTGTCGCCCTCTTTTTCTCCATCTTTGTTTGCTCCTCGATCTTTTATGCCTTTAACGCCAAGTCTGCGGCCAAATCAGCCGAAAAGACGGCCCTGATGACTGCTGCCAAACAACAACTGGTAGCCGTTAATCCTTAACGATATTTGCCTGAATTGCTCAAGGCTTGCCCCCGTAAAACCGGGGGACAGGCCTTTTATTTTTATGTAAAACTTTATTTCCATACTGTATCTTCGCGGCATATTTCACCAATCTACTTATGCAGCATATAGCCAAGATATTTTCCGGAAGGGGTTCCCAATACCTGGCCGAGAAGATAGCACAGCAAAACGGCCATCCGGCAGGAAAGATTACCATCCAGCAATTTAGTGACGGCGAGATTCAACCCATGTTCAGCGAAAGCATTCGGGGCGACATGGTCTTCCTGGTGCAGAGCACCTACGCCCCCGCCGAAAACCTCCTTGAACTATTGCTGATGATCGACGCCGCCCGAAGGGCGTCGGCTTATAAGGTCGTGGCAGTCATTCCCTACTATGGCTATGCCCGGCAGGATCGCAAGGACAAACCCCGAGTTGCCATCGGTAGTAAGCTGATAGCCAATATGTTAGTTTCTGCCGGGGCCGACCGTGTGATCACCATGGACCTGCATGCCCCGCAAATTCAGGGGTATTTTGATATTCCGGTCGACCACCTCGACAGCTCGGCCATATTTATCCCTTACATTGAGCAACTTAAGGTAGAAAATCTTACCTTTGCGGCCCCTGACGTGGGTAGCGCCAATCGGATCAGGGAGATCGCTACCTACTTCAGCGCCGAAATGGTCATCTGCGACAAACACCGCAAAAGGGCCAATGAGATCGCAAGCATGGTGGTGATTGGGGATGTAACGGATAGGAATATCATTCTGATCGATGATCTTTGTGACACGGGAGGTACACTGGCCAAGGCCGCGGGACTTCTCAAGGAAAAAGGGGCGCGTAGTGTGAGGGCATTGTGTACGCATCCTGTTCTCAGTGGGAACGCTTACGCGAATATAGAGAACAGCGTACTCACGGAACTCGTAGTCTGCGATACGATACCGCTAAAACGTCCGAGCCCGAAGATAAAGGTGTTGAGTGTGGCGGAGTTATTCGCGGTCGCCATTCGCAATGCCTCGGAGAACAGAAGCATCACCGGTCTGTTCATCCATTCGCAGTTAAGGAATAAATAAGACGTCATTTCTAAACAACTATATAAATGAAGACAATTACAATCGAAGGACACCTCAGGACCGAAATGGGCAAACAAGCCACCCGCCAACTTCGCTCTGAGGAAAAAGTGCCCGGTGTAATTTACGGGGGTGCAAAGGAAGTGAATTTTTCAGCTCCTTTGGCGTCGTTTAAAACACTGGTGTACACACCTGATTTCCAATTGGCAGAGATCAAGGTCGATGGCGAATCCTACAATTGCATCCTCAAGGATCTGCAATTTGATAAGGTTAGCGATAGCCTGATCCACGCTGACTTTTTGGAACTGGTAGCCGACAGAAAAGTCGTCGCCACCATTCCACTGAAATTCACTGGCGCCGCAAAAGGTGTAAAGGATGGCGGTAAGCTCATCACCAAGATGAAGGCCTTGAAGGTAAAGACCCTGCCGAAATACCTGAAGGAAAATATCGAAGTCGATCTGACTTCGCTCGAATTGAACGGCAACGTGCGTGTAGAAGACGTAAAAGTGGAGAACTACGAAATTCTCAATTCCCCGCGGATACCCATCGCGTCGATCGTGCTGACACGTCAGTTGAAACAGGAAGAAGCTACTGCTGCAACACCTGCAGCAGGCGCTAAAACAGCAGCCGCACCCGCAGCCGCAGCCGCTCCGGCTGCAGCAGCCAAGCCCGCCGCTAAGACTGGCGCCAAAAAATAAATATTTTTATTAGTGGGAACCCGGTTAGACTTTAACCGGGTTTTTGTTATTTTTAACCCCCTTTGTGGGAGCCTTATGGGAAAGTTCCTGATCGCCTGTCTGGGTAATATCGGCACCGAATATGCAGGCACACGCCATAATATAGGCTTCGATGTCGCAAATGCCCTGGCAGCAAATCTCAATGGCAGCTTCAGTCCGGAGCGGTTAGCCGAGAAGGTGGAACTAAAATGGCATGGGCAGATCCTGGTATGTATAAAGCCTACCACCTATATGAACGTAAGCGGTAAAGCCGTCAAATACTGGATGGATAAGGAGAGGATTGCGATGGACCATATATTGGTCGTCCTGGACGATCTGGCCCTTCCACTCAGCAAATTGCGGCTTAGACCCGGAGGTAGCGACGGCGGCCACAACGGCCTGCGGAGCATACAGGAGACACTCGGCACTGATGACTGGCCCAGACTCAGACTTGGTATCGGCAATAATTTCCCCAGGGGACGACAGCCGGATTTCGTCCTGGGCAAGTGGCTGGAGAAAGAACTGCCGGTGGTAAAACAGAAGGTCCAGGTAGCTGTTGAAGTTGTTGAAAGCTTTGCCACCATTGGAATTGAACGAACCATGACCCAGTACAATAAAATGGAGTTTGAACTATGATTTATTAAGGGGAATCTTTATTTTCGCATAAATATTGCATTCATCCTTAATGAGTAAATATTTTGATATTCAATATGCCTATGGAAGTACCCAGGGTCTTTTCAGGCCAAATGAAAGCTGGATTTAGAATAATCTCAAGCCACCTGGGCAGGCGAAAGCCTGCGAACGAGTTTCTGCCGGTGGCAGAAACGTGGTTCAGTCCACGGGCGAGGGACGAAGCCCGCGAACAAGATTCGCACCGGTGGTGCGAAACGAAGTTCAAGAGATATTAACTTATTGCTGGAGATGTGCTACTTTACATGTTAGCATATCTCCCGCATATAAAACCTTGATTGAATATGAAAATATTCTGTGTTGGCCGTAACTATGTGGCTCATGCCAAAGAACTGAACAACGAAGTTCCGGATGAGCCTATCATTTTTATGAAGCCCAAGAGTGCTTTGCTACAAGCCCATACACCGTTTTATTATCCAGAATTTACAAACGAGTTGCACTACGAGTGTGAGTTGGTATTGCGCATATCCAAAAACGGTAAATACATCCAGGAACGATTTGCGAGCAAATACTATGATGCCGTGACCGCTGGCGTGGACTTCACCGCACGGGATATCCAGAACGAACTAAAGGAAAAAGGCCTTCCCTGGGAGAAAGCCAAGGCATGGGACAATTCCGCGGCTATCGGCAAATGGATACCTCTCCAGAATATCAAGAACAAGAAGGACATCAACTTCTGCATGTATAAGAACAAGGAATTGGTGCAGCAGGGCAATTCCAATCTCATGATCAATAACTTCGACAAGATCGTGTCTTATATCTCCAATTATTTTTCCGTCAATATCGGCGATCTGGTCTTCACCGGAACACCCGCCGGTGTCGGGGAATGCGTCGTTGGCGACGAACTGGAAGGCTTTATCGAAGACGATAGCTTATTCACCGTTGAAATAAAATAGAAGCACCCGCATGGTCGGGCAGCCATTATCCGATGATCACTATCGATGCGTTGCTAAAAGCCTGGCGGCTCATGTGTACTGCTGCACAAATGGCTGCTACCTATGAAGATAACCGTCCACTCTGTAAATACGTCCACTCTACCTCACGCGGACACGAAGCGATACAATTAGCCACCGCATTCCACTTACAGCCCTGCGATTGGGTCAGTCCCTATTACCGCGACGAAAGCCTGCTGCTGGGACTTGGCTTTGAACCCTATCAGCTGATGCTGCAATTGCTCGCAAAAGCCGATGATCCTTTTACCGGCGGCCGCGAATATTACTCCCATCCAAATTATAATGGTTCGGATCGCCCCCGCATCCTCCACCAGAGCAGTGCGACGGGCATGCAGGCAATACCGACGACCGGCCTTGCCCAGGGCATTCGCTATCTGCAGAGCATGCGAATACTTACCGAGTCCGATCCATCACCCGTCGTGCTTTGCTCCCTCGGGGATGCCAGTGTCACCGAAGGAGAGGTCAGCGAAGCCTTTCAATTCGCCGTGCTCAAACAACTGCCCATTATCTACCTGGTCCAGGACAATGGCTGGGGCATTAGCGTTCGATCCGAAGAGGCCAGGACCATGGACGCTTACGAATACGCCGCTGGCTTCAAAGGCATGGAACGCATACGCATCGACGGCAGCGATTTCCTGGAAAGTTATGAACGGATGGAAGAGGTCATAAATGCTGTCCGCTATGCCGGTGGCCCTTGGCTGGTGCAAGCGAAGACACCGCTCCTTGGACACCATACCAGCGGCGTTCGCCGGGAGACTTACCGTGGAGACGACCTGGTGGTACACGGCGCGGACGACCCCTTGCCTAAACTAAGGGCCCGCCTCCTTGACCTTGGGGTCAATGAAGACCTCCTTCAGCAGATACAAGCCGACGCGACCGCTTCGGTAACCCGTCAGTTCCGCGAAGCCGTGGCCGCTCCGGAACCCGATCCCTCCACCGTCGGCGATCACGTATTCGCTCCCACACCCGTCACACGGGAGACCGGCGAAAGGGAACCCGCCGGTAAAGAAAAAGTTCTCATGGTCGATGCGGCGCTATTTGCTATTCGGGAGATCATGGAGGACTATCCCGAAGCGCTTCTTTACGGTCAGGACGTCGGCCGCCGGCTTGGCGGCGTATTCCGCGAAGCGGCAACCCTCGCCGAGCAATTCGGCGATCACCGGATATTCAACACGGCGATCCAGGAGGCGTATATTATTGGTTCCACCGCAGGTATGAGCGCCGTGGGCGCGAAACCGATCGTGGAGATCCAATTTGCCGACTACATCTACCCCGGCTTTAACCAATTGGTCACCGAGCTCTCCAAGTCGTGCTATCTAAGCCAGGGAAAATTCCCGGTGCAGACCCTCATCCGGATACCCATCGGCGCATACGGCGGCGGCGGCCCCTATCATAGCGGAAGCATAGAAACGACCCTGCTATCGATAAAAGGAATAAAAATAGCTTATCCATCCAACGCGGCGGATATGAAGGGGCTGATGAAAGCTGCATTCCTGGACCCTAACCCCGTGATCATGCTTGAACACAAGGGCCTCTACTGGAGCAAGGTTCCTGGTACCGAAGAGGCGAAAACGATCGAACCTTCCCGTGACTATATCCTTCCTCTGGGTAAGGGGCGTCGCGTTCTTGCGGCAGACCCGGCCCTCATCGACGCCGGCGAGACCTGCTGCATCATCACCTATGGCATGGGTGTCTATTGGGCAAAGGCCGCCGCGGCAGAATTCCCCGGATTGCTGGAGATCGTCGATCTGCGTACCCTGTTCCCGCTCGACGAGGAGCTTGTATTTGAAACCGTCCGCCGTCACGGGAAATGTCTCGTACTCACAGAGGAGCAGGCAAATAATTCCTTTGCACAGGCGCTTGCATGGCGGATCAGCCGCCACTGCTTCACCTCGCTCGACGCACCCGTCGAAGTGCTTGGCGCCCTCGATCTGCCCGCCGTTCCCATGAACGTCGGTCTCGAGCAGGCTATGCTGCCAAACCGGGGGAAAGTCGCCCGGGTGCTTCGGAACCTTCTGTATTCATAGTGCGAAGTTGCCTTACGTGCTGCAGAAACTCTTGCATTCCTAGTACTTTGTCAGGGTCGGCTGTACGTTGTCGATATAAGCCAGGATGCCACCTTTGAGATTATACAAGTTGGTGAAACCAAACTTCTCTTCCAGTTCCTGGATAGCCTTCGCGCTTCTGCCGCCCATCTTGCAGTGAATAACTACTTTCTTGTCTCTGTCGATCTCGTCGGCATGACTGGCAACAGTGCCAAGCGGGATCAGTGTTCCGCCGATGTTCACGATATCGTACTCATGCGGTTCCCTGACATCGATCAGTTGGTACGGCTCGCCCTTGACCTGCCAGTCGTACAGCTCTTTTGCGGTAATTTCTTTCATTCTCTTTTCTTCTACTGCCCGCATATCGCAGAATTGCTCGTAGTCGATGAGCGCAGTGATGGTTGGATTTTTTCCGTTGATCGGGTTGTCTTCCCTGGCCTTGATCGTAAAGGTCCGGCTTTCGAAATTCAGCGCATCGAAAATATAAAAGCGCCCCGATAAAGACTCACCGACGCCGGTAATGACCTTGATCACTTCGAGGGCTTGCAGACTTCCGATGATACCCGGTAATACGCCGAGGACGCCTCCTTCCGCACAGCTCGGCACCAGGCCTGGCGGCGGCGGGGTGGGGTAGAGGTCCCGATAGTTCGGGCCTAGCTGACCCTGTGCGTTCCGGTAGTTGAAGACCGATACCTGTCCTTCGAATTGGAAGATGCTGGCGTATACGTTGGGTTTGCCCAGCAGCACCGCCGCGTCGTTGACCAGGTAACGCGTGGGGAAATTATCCGTGCCGTCCGCAATGACATCGTAATCCCGCAGGATGTCAAGGGCATTTTGTGAATTGAGATGCGTATTGTACAGGCGCAATTGAATGTAAGGATTCAAAGCTTCCAGTCTTTTTTTGGCAGCTTCCACCTTCGGCTTGCCGACCGACTCCACGCCAAACAACACCTGCCGCTGGAGATTGCTGTCGTCCACGACATCGAAGTCGACGATACCGATAGTGCCGACACCGGCCGCCGCCAGGTATAGCAGTACAGGACTGCCGAGACCGCCGGAGCCGATCACCAGCACTTTGGCCGCCTTCAACTTCTGCTGGGCCTCCATCCCGAAACCGGGAATGATGATATGCCGGTTATAACGTGCCAATTCCTCTTTCGTGAACACCGCTCCGCCGGCGTTTGCGGACCCGTTGCCGGAACCGCCGGCTATGGCCGGTACAATGCTGACAACCGCACCTTCCTGTACCGCTGTATGCTCTTGCTGCAGATCGCGGATATCGTCGTTTCCGACAAAGATGTTGACATAAGCGCGGATCTTGCCGTTCTCATCCAGCAGATGTTTCTTAAGGTCGGGAAAATTAAGGGTCAGCTCCTGAACGGTGTCCTGTATGGTCCCGGGCTTGACTTGCAGCCGGGCTGTATTATTGGTAAACTTCCGTAGAGGCGTGGGGATAATGACCGTTGCCATGGTGGTGTGTGTTTTTAAGTGTATTGATAGTCTATGATCTTTTCTTCTTCAAATTGTCGTTCTTCATCTAACAACCAACTCCGCAGTTCGGTTGTGTCCTTGTCCATTACGCTAATGATCAGGTAGGAGAAAAAGGGTTGAGCCGAAAGCCTGTCCGTTTCCGATGGGATCGGCGGATGTTTTGGATGCGAATGGTAGATGCCGAGTAACAGCCAGTCGTGTTCCAGCGCGTGGGTTTCGGCCGTCATATAATCCTGCGGCGAGATCTCGAAACGTCGGGTCTTGTCTCCGGCCTTGGCGTTGTCCACTATGAGGATATCGATGATCTGCCGCGTACCATCCCGATCTTCCCTTCCGAACAGGAACCCGCAGCACTCATCCGGAAATGTGTTCAAAGCGTCTTCGATCAATAATTGTCTGGTCCTTTGGTCAATGATGATCATGCTAAAAGTTTTTGTATGATTTCGCTGTATTTGTCCGCGTTGTCGGGCAGTACGGTGACGAGGACACCGGAATCCAGCGTCTTGGCGATGCGGATGGTTCCGGCAAGATTGGCCGCGGCGGAAGGACTCAACAACAGCCCCTCCTTCCAATAGGCCTCGCGGATGACCGCATAGGCTTCATCCGTACCGACCTCTTCATTGGCATCCGCTACACGGGGATCGTAGATCTCGGGCACCACCGCCGTTTCCAGGTGCTTCCAGCCTTCCAGTCCATGCAGCGCTGCATCCGGTTGCAGAGAGATCAGCCGGATATCGGGGTTCAGTTCGCGTAACCTCCTGCCCGTACCTACAAATGTGCCGGTAGTGCCCAGGCCGGCGACAAAATGCGTGATGTCAGGGAGGGCTTCGAAGACCTCCAGGGCGGTTGTATTGTAATGTGCCATCCAGTTATTCTCGTTCTTATACTGATCGGCGTAAAAATACCGCTCCGGGTTTTCATCGGCCATCGCCCTGGCCACTTGCTGGGCGCCATCCGTTCCTTCGAACCTGGAGGTCAATACGAGTTCCACGCCCAGGTCGCGCAGTATCTCCTTGCGTTCCTTCGATGCATTCTCCGGAAGACAGAGGGTCACCCGTAAATTCAGTCGTTTGGCAATATGCGCATACGCGATACCCGTGTTCCCGCTGGTAGCGTCCAGCAGGATCTTGTCATGGGTCAATGACCCTTCCTCGATCGCCTCCCGAAGAATATAATATGCGGCCCGCGCTTTCACGCTGCCGGACAGCTGCATCCATTCCTTCTTGGCGTAAATTTTCACTTTGGGATGCTGAAAGAGTTCCGTCACTGCATGCAGCGGCGTGCGGCCGATCTCCCTCTCCAGGGCCTTTACAGCGGAGACCAGCGTAGGGTCAGTAGAAATAAAGGTTGTTGTAGACATAATAGATAACGATGCGATAAAATAAAAAAAGCCCCACCGCGCGGGTGGAGCTTTTACATATTGTCATAACAAGTTTGATCAGCTTACAAGAGGATCCCCTCCACCCAAATAGACTGGACTACAACAGCAACAACAACAGAAATTATGGAAGGCCAACTTTTGCATTTATGAGATCAAAGGTAATACAAAAACCCGGCATATTTCCTACCGCTTAAATAGGATTCTGTACTTTTACAGCACATTTTTAACTTAGCTGCATGGATAACACAGCATTAAATGGGAAAAAATTAGCGGCGGGGAAAGCGATTGAATACGTAAAAAGCGGTATGACCCTGGGATTGGGCACCGGCACCACTGCCTATTGGGCTATCAGGGGGATTGGGGATATGGTAAAGAATGGGCTTTCGGTTCGTGCCGTAGCTACTTCGGTCCAGTCCGAAGACCTGGCCCGCGAAATGAATATCCCTCTTATCCCCTTTACAGAAGTCAATCGATTGGATATCACGATCGATGGCGCGGACGAAGTCGACCCAACCTTCAATCTCATCAAAGGTGGCGGCGGCGCCCTCCTCAGGGAAAAGATCGTTGCCTCAGCCACCAATTTCTATATCATAATTGTGGATGAGAGTAAGCTGGTCAAACAACTGGGCCGTTTCCCGCTCCCCGTGGAAGTTGCGCCCTTTGCCTGGGAACTGACCATGAGGCGTCTTACCGAACTGGGCTGCACCCCCAAAAGACGTCTTTCGGGAGACAAACCCTTTCTCACAGACAACCAGCATTTTATCCTCGATTGCGCCTTTGGCGCCATCGCCGACCCGGCAAAACTACACCGGCAGGTAAGCGATATAACGGGCGTGATGGAAGACGGTTTGTTCATCGATATGGCCAATATTGTTATAGCCGGTTCCGCCGACGGCGATGCCCGCGTCCTCACAAAGCCCCAATGATCATGCTCACCAAAGCCCGGCACTGTGCCTTTGCCGTCCTGTTCCTTACGCAAACCGCGGTACTCGCGCAAACTGCCTCATCTATCCTGCCCACGGATAGCGAAGCGGACATTATCCGGAAAGCAGCCAATACAGTCCCCTCTCCGCGCCAGTGGCGCTGGCAAGAGCTGGAACTAACGGCCTTCTTCCATTTTGGCATCAACACCTTTACCGATAGGGAATGGGGCGATGGAAAGGAAAATATATCCCTGTTCAACCCTTCCAAACTGGACGCCCGGCAATGGGTGAGGACGGCCAGGGACGCCGGCATCAAACAAGTGATCCTGACTGCCAAGCATCATGATGGTTTCTGTCTTTGGCCCAGCAAGTATACCGAACACAGCATCAGGAACACGCCTTATAAGAACGGCAAGGGCGACATCGTCCGCGAAGTGGCGGATGCCTGTAAGGCCTACGGAATGGGTTTCGGTATTTATCTGTCCCCCTGGGACAGGAACTCTCCCTACTATGGCGACTCCGTGAAATACAATACATTGTTCATGGAGATGCTCACGGAACTGCTTACCAACTACGGAAAAGTAGATGAAGTATGGTTCGACGGTGCCAATGGTGAAGGACCAAACGGCAGGAAACAGGTCTATGCATTCGAAGCCTGGTATCACCTGATCCGCCGGCTGCAACCGCAGGCGGTGATCGCCGTGATGGGCCCTGATGTACGTTGGGTGGGCACCGAATCCGGCACTGGCAGACTGACGGAATGGAGTGTAGTACCAGTCAATGCCAGCCAACAGGAAAGTATAGCCGCTAATTCGCAGAAAGATGCGACCTTCGCTCCCTTCGGCAATATGATGGACGACGACCTGGGAAGCCGCAGCAAGCTGCTGGCCGCCAAAGGACTGATCTGGTATCCCGCCGAGACCGATGTCTCTATCCGCCCTGGCTGGTTCTATCATGCGACGGAAGACGCAAAGGTCAGGTCACCCGAAAACCTCCTGGATATCTATTTCAATTCCGTCGGGCGTAACAGCGTCCTGCTGCTGAATATTCCCCCCGATAAGGATGGCCTCATCAGTGAAGCGGATATCCGCAGCCTGCGGGGCTGGAAACAGGACCTGGACGCTACTTTTCACACCAACCTGGCGGCCGGCGCGATGATCACCAGTCCGAACGGACAGGATGCGGCTGCGATGCTGGATGATAAACCGGCCATGTCGTGGACGACTACAGGCAAGGATACCACGGCCACCATCGAATTCGCACTCTCCGGCCAAAAGACCTTCGATGTGCTGTTGATCCAGGAAAATATCCTCATTGGCCAGCGTGTGGAAAAATTCGCGCTCGATTATTTCGACAAGGGCGGCTGGACAACCATCGTGGAAGGAACAACCATCGGCTACAAGCGGTTGCTCCGTTTTCCTCCCGTCACTGCCGCTAAGGTACGCTTGCGCATACTCAGCTCGCGATTGAATCCGACCATCGCCAAATTCGGTCTCTATAAACAGACGCAATGAGTAAATTATTTTTCGCCCTGCTGCTCGCGGCATGTACCGGACAGGCATATGCGCAGATTGATTCGATGTCGCGCCCCACCCTGGCCATGCCGCGGGCGCATCACTTCGCCCTTGGCCAGCATGACTTCCTTCTCGACGGCAAACCCTTTCAGATCATAAGCGGCGAGATGCATCCGGCCCGCATCCCGCGCGAATACTGGCTGCAGCGCATTCGGATGGCCAGGGCCATGGGCTGCAATACCATCGCCGTGTATGTGTTCTGGAACTATCACGAACCGGAGCCGGGTCATTTCGATTTCACTACCGGCAACAGGGATATCGCCCCCTTTATCCGGCTTTGCAAAGCGGAAGGCCTGTGGGTGCTCCTGCGACCGGGCCCCTATGTCTGCGCCGAATGGGACTGGGGCGGCCTGCCGTCCTGGCTGCTGAAGATACCCGATATAAAAGTCCGTTGCCGCGACCCGCGCTATATGAGTGCCGTGAGCAGTTACGTAGCCCGGCTTTCAAAAGAGATCGTTTCCCTTCAATGCGACCATGGCGGCCCGATCCTGATGGTACAGGTAGAAAATGAATACGGTAGTTATGCCAATGACAGGCAATACCTCCAGGATCTTCGCAGGCTGTGGAAGCAGCAGGGCATCACCGTTCCTTTTTATACCGCCGACGGACCCACCGATTTTATGCTTGAAGCCGGCAACCTCGACGGCTGCGCCATCGGACTGGACAGCGGCGGCAGCGACGCGGATTTCGATCAGGCGCATCGTCACAATCCCAATGTTCCGGCGTTTAGCAGTGAGACCTACCCCGGCTGGCTGACGCACTGGAAAGAAGAGTGGCAGCATCCGGACACGGCCGATATCCTCCACCAGGTCGGCTACCTGCTCTCTCATCACCGATCCTTCAATCTCTATGTCATCCATGGCGGCACAAACTTCGGCTTCACCGCGGGGGCCAATGCCTTTTCTCCCACCCAGTTCCAGCCGGATGTCACCAGTTATGACTACGATGCGCCGATCAGCGAACAGGGCCGGGCGGCGCCAAAATACTATGCGTTGCGCAATCTCATAGCCCAATATGCTTCCCAGCGGCTCCCCGAACCGCCTGCACCAATTCCCGTAATGGAGATCCCGGCATTTAGCCTCCAACCCTTTACCTCGCTCTGGGACCATCTGCCGGCGGCAAAGACCACACCACAGCCCATGCCCATGGAACACTTCGGTCAAAGCGGCGGCATGATCCTTTATCGTACCCGGCTCATCGGCCACAAAAGCGGAAGCCTCTCCATAACCGAACCGCACGACTATGCGTTGGTCTTTCTGGATGGGAAATTTATCGACACCGTTTATCGCGATGGCGGCAAATGGACGGTAAAACTCCCGGCGACGACGACAAGGGATCCGGTCCTCGAGATCCTGGTGGAAGGGATGGGCCACATAAACTTTGCTCAATACCTGATCGACCGTAAGGGTATCACCGATCGGGTAACCCTTAACGGGATGACCCTGATGAATTGGGAGACCTTCAATTTCCCGCTCGACGACAGCGATATCCGGGCCTGGTCCCGTGAGGGTGCGCCGGTCATCGGCGAGGAGAGGGCTCCTTCCCTCGCGCAAGAGGCCCGGTCGGTGGGGCAGGAGGCGCAGTCCGGGGGGCCATATCTGACCAGGGGCATCCTGTTCAAAGGAAGTTTCGAACTCGATAGTACGGCGGACACCTATCTCGACATGAGTGCCTTCAAAAAAGGTGTCGTCTGGGTCAACGGCCACAACCTCGGACGCTATTGGTATGTCGGACCCCAGCAGCACTTGTACTGTCCTGCTCCGTGGTTGAAGAAAGGAAAGAACGAGGTCGTCGTCCTCGACCTTCATCAGCAACAGGCTGCCACAATAAAAGGAGTGACTACACTCTACTAACAGGTAGCGTTTTTTATCTACCTTCGAAGCGTGGATTCGGTGACCCATATCGTACTCGGTGCCGCCATCGGCGAGATCATGGCCGGCCGCAAACTTGGGAAAAAGGCCCTCCTTATCGGCGCCATTGCCAATAGCCTGCCCGACGTCGATTTCGTGGCCTCCTTCTGGCTCGGCGCGGCGCAGGATGCCTGGGCCCATCGCGGCATTACCCATTCCTTTTTGTTTATCCTGATCATGACACCCCTGCTATGCCTGCTTGCAGGACGGCTCTATCCGAACAGTGGCATGACCCGCCGTGACTGGTTAGTATTCTTCGGCCTCCAACTTGGCGTCCATATCTTTATCGATGCATTCAACGCATATGGTACCGGCTGGTTTGAACCGTTTAGCCATTATCGCATCGCGTGGCATGTCCTTTTTGTCGCGGACCCCTTTTTTACTATCTGGCCTGGCGTCGCTTTCATAGCCCTGCTTCTTCTTCGCGCCCGACATTCCGCGCGAAAAAAATGGGCCTGGTCCGGCCTCCTCCTCAGCAGCGCCTACCTCTGCTATTGTATAGGAAATAAGGTGAACACCGACGCACATGCAAAGGCCGACTTGTCGCTCCAACATCTCCACTACAACAGTTACCTGTCTACGCCCACCCCGCTCAATGACTGGCTATGGTATATCGTAGCGGCGGATAGCAATGGATTTTATACCGGCTATCGTTCGGTATTCGACACCAGGCCAGTGAAGTTTCGCTTCCAGCCGCGCAATGCCGCCCTGCTGGACCCCTTTCGGTCGAAGCCGGATACGCGCTACCTGCTCCGCTTTTCACATGGCTTTTATACGGTGGAACAATGGGGTGATACGACCGTTTTCAACGATCTGCGTTTCGGCGAAATGAGAGGATGGGAAGACCCGAAGGCCCGCTTCGTCTTCCACTATTTTCTGGAGCACCCCTACGGTAATAAAGTGTTGATACAACGCGGCCGCTTCGCCGGCTGGAACCGGCACACCATTTCGGCGCTCATCCGGCGTATAAAAGGTAACTAGGCGCTAACGCCTCGCGGTTTCCTTCTCCTGTCTGAAATAGAAGGTGAACAAAAAGAACAGGACCCTGATGGTCTGATAGGCGATCCGCTGACGGAAACGCCCGAACAAGCCGACATGCTGAAAGTATTGTTCCGGAATGATCTTCACGCAATGGTCCCGGATGATGCCTTCCAACTCCGCTTCCACGCCGGCGACAAATTCCGTATTTCTGACGTCCAGGTTTAATTCCACGCTGGCATAAGCACTGATGCGGTTGACATTGTAAGAGCCATCTGTCATCCAAACGCCGTCATAAGTGGCCATCTTGCCGTGCAGGATGGTGTCCTGGTATTCGTACACCTGCATGTTGTTGCGGAAAAGCCATCGGTACATGTATTGCTCGGCGAGCCGGGATATCTTTACATCGGACACACCGCCGACGACAATTTTTATGACAACGCCGCGCTTCGCCGCCTGTACCATGTATTTTCGGAGGATCTTCCCCGGTAGAAAGTAGCTTGATAAAACGATGATACGCGACTGGGCGTGCTGGAACATCTGCACATAGCTTCTCGAGATCTGGTTTTTTCCCTGTACCCAGTCGTTGCGTCTTACCCTGACCATACATTCCTCCTCAGGGGTGTAGGGCTTGAGCCAGGGATAGTTTACTTTCTTTTGATTGTCTGTCTTCCAATAGGCCTTTGTCCACATATCCCTGCACACGAGATGTAATAGTAAGGCCGATTCTCCTTCTACCAGCACCGCCCTGTCCAGCCACGCTTTCTGGCCGCCGATGTCATTGTACCGGTCACTGATATTGACTCCGCCGGCCATGCCCCGCGCCGCATCCACGACGATCACTTTGTGATGCATCCGCCTGCCCAGGTAAAAGTTCCGGCTCTTCAACAGCGGCCAGAACCAGCGGAATTGTATACCCGCTGCCTTCCATTCGCCGATCATCTCCCTGGAAAGATGCTGGCTGGCATATCCATCCAGCAGAATGAAGATCTGCACTTTCCGGGCGGCGGCACGCAAGAGCGCAGCAGACACCTGCTTCCCCGTTTCATCTGCGTCGAAGATATAGGTCTGTAAATGGATGGTCGACTGCGCGCCGTCGATCAGCGCCCCGATCGTCGCAAAATAATCTGCGCCCCCGTGTACGAGCCTTACTTTGTTGTGCGTCGTGTAGCCCGCTAACAGCTTAGGGGTTCTTTTTCTTGCCATGGATCAATTAGATCAGTAAACGCAAATATAAGCAATCACCGCCCGAGCCATCAAACACAGACAGCCGAGCAAACCACCCGTCGCGCCGGCATATTCGAAGGAGTCGGGGCCTGGTTCCCGCCGGCTGCGGTATAACTTTTAGCGATGGGCGAAAAAAACCAATTAAGATAGGGCAAAATAAATTTGATGCAATATTAAATAATTGTTAACTTAAATAACTCATCCGCCAATATTCGACGGGTTCACACACAAAAAAAAGCTCGATGAAAGCTTCTCACCTCTTAACTTGCTGGTGCATGGGATTGATCCTCTCCCCCTGCCTCAGCTTCGCACAAAACGACTTCCACCCTGCAGCTTACACCTACAACGACGAAGGCAACACTGTCACTTCCAATGTCCCGTTAAACGAGATCAATGCCCATGCATGGCGGAATTTCCACCGGCTCTTCCCCGCCGCTACCGGCGAAGAAACGTGGCTTTTGTCGAATGAAGGCTACAAAGTCAGTTTTAACATACACGGAGTACAATACCAGGCCTGGTTTGGCAACCATGGGGTCTACCGGTATTCCCTGCACTACTATCCCGGAAAAGAGATCCCCCGGGATCCGGGGGATTTGATTAGAAGGAAGTATCCTGATTACCAATTAAATATCGTCACCGAGATTACGGATGGTGAAAAGACGGTCTACCTCGTGAGACTCGTTAACCCCATGCATATAAAGACCTTATCCGTCTGCGATGGAGAACTGCGGGTAGTCGAAGAAGAGACGATCGATGACAACCAGCCGGGTGTCGCCGGACTCCGCTAATTATTCGCCGGACGCGTCTAATTATTCGTCGGACGCCCTTAACCCGCGCCCGCCTCAGTAAGCCCTTATTTCGCAACAGTCCTTACCTTACTTCCCGACAGTCCTACCTTTCAGCGTCCTGCTTTTCCGTTCCCACTTGTCGAGCTCCTTTTTCCGGATCACCAGCGTTGCCGAAGCAACATCGGAACAGGCGCCGCAGCGTACCCTGAACTTGTTGGAATCATAGTCCACCAGGGCAGTACCATTTTTCCACTCCGTACCATACAGTACATAATCGTTAAAAGTGTACCCACTGCCCTGCCCGAAAGCGAGATTGTTATTGCCCTTTTCGAAGCTGATCATCAGCTTGTCATTGCTCACATCTTCGCAAATGCCAGGAGTAAGCGAAGGAATGATGACCTCATTGATGTATTTCCCATTCTCCATCTTGACCACCCCACTGGTGACAACGACCTTTTGGTCGCCCAAATTCCTGTTCAGGATCAGTTTCTGGTCAACATAGAACTGAACCTGCTTCAGGTCAATATTTTCCTTTTCCAGCTTTTGCCGGAGATCACGGGTGAACGGAACGTAATTGGACATCTTTTTCGAACTGCTGCAGCTAAACAAAAAGGTCAGCGATGTAAAGCTTAGGATCACGGTGAGGATTCGTCTCATAATAATGGTCTTATTTGTACGCCGGGGATGGTTTACCCCGAAAAAATAACCCATCCCCGGCTCTGCTAATGATGGGCCTTCGGCCACGGACGGTAGTCCGTTTGTGGTTTGACCTTTCTCAAACGAAATAGTTTCTTCCAGCTCGCACAAATTGTTGTTATACAAATGTTAAATCGTCTTAAAAACCTGGGCCTCAATTCTCCCCGGCGGTGCAACATTTGAGATATCGCTGCGTCCTATAAGCAGCTAAACTGCCCCCATGCTCAAAAACTTCTTAAAACTTGCTCTCCGCAACATGTGGAAGCAAAAAGGATATAGTTTTCTCAACATTTTTGGGCTCGCCCTGGGGATGGCTTGCAGTCTCCTGATCCTCCTCTGGATCATGGACGAGAAAAGCACCGACAACTACCACGCTAAAGGCGACAGGCTCTACAGCATCTACGAACGGCAGTATTACGACGGCAAGGTCTTAGCCTTTTTCGGCTCTCCCGGCATTCTGGCTGATGAGCTCAAAAAGGTCCTCCCGGAAGTAGAGATGGCCTCCGGTTTTAACTGGTCCGCCAAATCCACCTTCCAGGTCGGCGACAAGATCCTCAAGGAAGCGGGCCGCGACGCCGGCGCCGATTTTTTCAGCATGTTCAGCTACCCCCTCCTGCAGGGCACGGCGGCAACGGCGTTGTCAACCCCCGTGAGCATCGCCATCTCCAGGAAGATGGCCGTCGATTTTTTTGGCAGTCCACAGGCGGCCATCGGCCAGGCCATCCGGTTCGAGAACAGAAGACAGTACAAGGTAACCGCCGTATTCGAAGACCTGCCGGAGAACACTTCCAACAAATTCGATTATCTCATCAACTGGACCTCCTGGCTGGACGACAATACCTGGGCGAAGGACTGGGGCAACAACGGCCCCCAGTGCTTTATCCTCCTGCGCAAAGATGCCAACCCCGCCCTTTTCACGAAAAAACTCACGCGTTTCCTTGACACCTACAACAAGGACCAAGGCAAGACCTTCCACATAGAGCTTGGAATGGAACGTTTCGGCGATATCTACCTCCATTCGAATTTCGTGGATGGCCGTATTGAAGGCGGCCGGATAGAATATGTCCGGCTCTTTAGCATCGTGGCTGTCTTCATCCTTCTTATCGCCTGTATCAATTTCATGAACCTCACGACGGCCCGTTCGGTCCGCCGGGCCAAGGAGATCGGTATCAGAAAAGTCGTAGGCGCCGTGCGCCCGGCCCTGATCCGGCAATTCTTTGGCGAGGCGATCGTGCTCGCCACTTTTTCCATCATTCTCGCCCTCGGATTGGTCCTGCTCTTTTTGCCCGGTTTCAACCAGCTCACGGGCAAGTCTATAGTATTCCCCTTTGGCGTCTCGTCGTTCTGGCTTTCCCTGCTGGCCCTTACCCTCGTTACCGGCATCGTATCCGGAAGCTATCCCGCGCTGTTCCTTTCCGCCTTCCAACCCATCCGGGTGTTGAAAGGCACGATGAAATTCAGTCCCGGCGCCACCTGGTTCCGTAAAGGGCTCGTGGTATTCCAGTTCGTGCTTTCCATAATGCTCATCATCGGCACCATCGTGGTCTCCCAACAAGTGGATTATGTACAGTCGATCGACCTGGGGTACGACCGCGAAAACCTTGTCTACATTCCGATGGAGGGGGCTCTGCCCGCGAATTACAAGCCTTTCAGGGAGGCCGTTCTGCAACTGCCCGGAGTAACGGCTGTAACACACGTCAACCAGGATCCCACTAATTTGGAGAACGGCACGGGCGGTGTGGACTGGGACGGCAAAAGCGCCAACAACCTCGTCATGTTCACCAATGTGGCTGTGGGCTACGAATTTGTGAAAACGATGAAACTGAAACTGGTGGCCGGCAGAGAATTCTCCCCGGGCTATGTTACGGATACCTCCGGTTATATGCTTAATGAAGAGGCCCTTCGGCGTATCGGCTACAAAGACCCCATCGGCCGGCGGCTGACCATGTGGGGCAAGAAAGGGACCATTGTCGGTGTAGTGAAGGACTTTCATTTTACCTCGCTGCACGAGCGGATCCAACCGCTGATCATCCGCTTCGGCGAAGATTCAAGCAACATCAAATACGGGAGCATCATCGTTCGTATCCAGGGAGCCCGGACGCGGCAAACCCTGGCGGGGCTGGAACAGCTCTGTCACACCATGAATCCAAAATTCCCTTTCAGCTATACATTCGCCGACGACGAATACCGCGAGCTGTACAAAAGCGAATCCATCGTGCACAGCCTGTCTAACTGCTTCGCTGTGCTGGCCATCATTATCTGTTGCCTGGGACTGCTGGGACTGACGATGTTCACGGCCGAGCAGCGAACAAAGGAGTTTGGTATCCGCAAAGTACTGGGCGCCCGGCCCGGCACACTCTTCGGGCTGCTTTCCACGGAATTCCTGTTGCTGGTATTGTTGGCTTTTGTGCTGGCCTCGCCCCTGGCCTTTTGGGCCATGTTCGAATGGCTCAAGAATTTCGCTTACCATACTCCGTTACACTGGTGGGTGCTGGTGCTGGCAGGAATGATCGCCCTGATGATCGCCTTACTGACCGTCAGTTTCCAGGCCGTTAAAGTAGCGATGGCCAACCCGATCAAAAGCCTGCGGACGGAGTAGCGGTCTGTTCCGTATGTTTCAGATGAAGCAGGACTGCCCTGATCTCGCCAAAAGTATAGCTGTCGCCCAGCCGGCCTTTTATCGGGCCTAAAGCGGCTGCGCCTAATTCTTTGATGGCCGCTGCGATCGGCTCTATCTTATGCTTTGGGACAAGTTCCCCGATCCCTATCTCACCCGTGGAAATGAACGAGGCCAGGTGGCTCTCTACAGTCGACACGCTTAACGCACGCCGGGTGGCTATCTCCGTTATAGCAATACCTTCTTTGTACAACCCGAGACTGATGCGGTTCGAATCCCCTTTTTGCGGCTTGCCGGCTACCGTACCCTGGCTGGCCGGACCGGTCGCCGACGCGGCGCCTGCGGTCGATGCGGCCTCCTCCTTCTTCTTCCGCCCTTCCTGCCAGCCGGACAATAACTTCCCCGTGTCGATCCCATTTTGCAGACCCCGCACTAATTGCAGTGCATCTTCCACCTGCTGCTTTTTGCGCACGCAGACTTGTTTCACGGCTTGTACCTCCTGCAGGTATTTTTTCACGCCCTTTTTCACCCGGAGATCTGCGATGTGCGCTTGCAACGGAAGAATGAGCCCGTCATCCAGCGCCCCGGCAAAAAAAGCCGCCGCCGCCGCCACGCGTTGTGCAAGTTGCCGGTATCCGTCCCGCTCTGCATCGGGTAACAGCTGCTCCAGCTGCCGCGAGAATTTCTGAGCCGTCTCCTGTTGGGCGACGACTTTGTCAAGCCATTGCCTGCCCAGCATTACCGCTTTCTCCTTTTCCGGTATTTTGCGGTGTGCATATCCGGTATAGTGGTCCCGGATCTGCTCCTCAAGACGCGACCATTGAAAAACCTTCCGTAGCGAATCGCCGATATACGCCAATTGTTCCTGTTCCAGTTGCTGTTCGGCCTTACTCACATCCACCTGCCCCTCCGTCCAGGCGACTACCCTGGGATCGGTGCTGATGGCTGCCGGATTAATGCGCGATCGCAATACCAGGCCCTGCAATCCAGTGAGTCTGCTGAGCGCCACGTAGACCTGCCCCGGCGCAAAAGATCCTCCCGCGTCGATCACCGCTTTCTCGAAGGTGAGCCCCTGGCTCTTGTGGATGGTGATGGCCCAGGCAAGCCGAATGGGATATTGCCGGAAGCTTCCCAATTCCTCCTCCTCGATCTCATCCTTCTCCCGGTTGTAGGCATATCGTATATTCTTCCAGGTCTCCTTTTCCAGGACCAGCTCGTCGGACTCGTCGGGGAATGCCAGCGTCAGCCGGTCATCGGCCATCTTCCTGATAACGCCCAGTTTCCCGTTGTAATACCTCCGTGTTTCCCCTTTGTCGTTCTTGATCAGCATCACCTGCGCGCCTTCCTTTAGGGTGAGCCGCTTTTCCGCCGGGTAAGCCTTATCATTGAACTCCCCGGTAACCGTCGCTTCAAAGACATGACCGGAACCCCGCAATTTTCCAAGCTCTTCCTGGTTGATGCTGTCCGCCCTGGCGTTGTGAGACGTCAGCGTGATGTAATTGTCTCCCTTCGATGGCACGAACTCCGGCTGGTAATGATCATGCAATCGTTCGAGGTCCTCCCAACTGGCCCGGTTATGACGGATATTGTTTAGCAGCCCGATGAAGCGCTCCTCCTTTTGCCGGTAGATCCTTTGGAGCTCCAGGTATACCGGCGGCGCCTGACGCATGACCTGCGCATCAAAAAAGAATGGACTGGCGTAATAGGATTTCAAGAGTTCCCATTCCTGGTTGGATACCACCGGCGGCAACTGATAAAGATCGCCGATGTACAGGACCTGCAGACCTCCAAAGGGTAACAGGGGCTGCTGCCGGAATTGACGAAGTACGGCATCCACCGCATCGAGCATGTCCGCCCTTACCATCGAGATCTCATCGATGATCAAGAGCTCCAGTTCCTGCAGCAATTCTTTTTTACTGGCATTGAACCGGATATTCCGGAACAGGCTGTTGAGATTGGTAAAACCGGGATTTTCCACGCCCCATCCTTCCGATTGCGTCGTCGGCAGGAAGGGGCCAAAAGGCAATTGAAAAAAACTATGCAGGGTCGTGCCCCCCGCATTGATAGCCGCAACACCCGTGGGCGCCACCACCGCCATCTTCTTAAAGCCGTTCTCCCGGACCCATTTCAAAAAGGTCGTCTTACCCGTGCCTGCTCTGCCGGTAAGGAAAACGGGTCGCGCGGTCTGCGTCACAAATTTTACCGCCAGTTCAAATTCCGGATTGTTGTTCTCGTTTGCCATAAAGAAGAAGGCAAATTTACCCAAAACCTTTCTCCTCCCCGGCTAAACTTTTCGGCTGGGACTGAGCAACTGCTGCAGGCTGAAACCTTGATTCGACGGCGGCCGAGGCGCGCAGGGTTGGCCGCCGCGTCGGGCCGGGTGCCGAGGTGTTGCGTCGGGTGCCGAGGTATATCGGGGCAGGTGCCGCGGCGTGTCGCATCAATCCAGGCCGCCGCGGCGGATGGACTTCACCGGTTCGGGCCATTTGATCTGGTCGCCGGTCTTCGTGTTGACCGGCAGCACACTCTTCTCGCGCGAAGTCGTCGCCGGATCCTCACTGGCCATGTACGCCAGCGCCGCGACCAGGATGGCGTTGTTGCGCAGGTCGTCGAATACTATTTTGTCATACGTGTCCCGGTTGGTATGCCAGGTATAAGTGCCATACGACCAGTTCAGGGAGCTCAGCGAGAAGGCGGGCGCACCCATCGCCACAAAAGAAGCAAAGTCAGATCCTCCGCCACCCGGTATGCCGGGGAAAGTCGTTTTTATACTGTCACGGATATCCGAAGGGATCTTAACCAGCCAGCGTTGCAGATAATCGTAGGAATTCAGGAAGCCCTGACCCGAAAGATTCACTACCCTGCCGGTGCCGTTATCCTGGTTGAACACCGCCTGTATATGTTGTACGATCTCCGGATGATCTTCCACGAATGCCCTGGAGCCATTCAGGCCTTCTTCTTCACTGCCCCAGTGTCCCACCAAAATGGTCCGCCTGGGATGCGGGTAGACGGTTTTCAGGATACGCATCGCCTCCATCATCGTCAGCGTTCCGGTGCCGTTGTCGGTGGCGCCGGTCCCGCCGTCCCAACTATCGAAATGCGCGGACAGGATCACATACTCATCAGGTTTTTCACTGCCTTTGATCTCGGCGATCGTATTAAAGGTAGGCACAACGCCTCTTTCCTTTGATTCCGTATGTATACTGATACGAGGCTTGTCGCCCGACTCGATAAGCCTGTACAGCAAACCATAATCTTCCAGCGCGATGTCGACGGTGGGTATCTTCTTCGTATATGCGCCAAAGATCTTGTCCACTCCGAATCCCGCCGACCAGTTATTGAGGATGATCCCCGCGGCGCCTGCTTTTTCCAGGGCTACAGGGAGGGTCTTGTTGGTATAGCCGGTTTTCTTGATGCGGTTGGCCCAGCCCTCCTGCTGCTCTGTTCTCTCCTTTTTCATTTTGTCAAAACTTTCCTTTGTCGCGAACTCCTGCCAGTTGTAATCGGGACGGCCTGTCGGTTGCAGCATGGAGATAAGCACGAACTTTCCCTTGACAGCAGGCAGCCACTGCTGAAAGGCGACGGAATCCGTGAGATCCGGTAGAATGATAACGTCGGCGACGACCGTTTTGTCGCCCATGCCGGGGCTCCATGCCAGTTGCGTGCCCTCCAGAGTCCTTACCCGCGGATAGACCATATCGATATGCGAAACACCCCTTTCCCAACCCCGCCATTCTCCCCATTTTTCATTCCGGGCCGTGATACCCCAATCCGTATATTTCGACACGGCCCATTCGTTGGCCTTGTCCATCTGCGGCGTGCCGACCAGTCTCGGCCCGATCCTGTCGAATAACTCGTGCGCCAGCGGTTGCAGCTGCGAATGGCCGGTCTCTTCGCTGACGATCTTATTGATCACCGAATCGCGAAGCTGGCCATAGCTCCTGCCACAGAACAGCAATAAAACGACCCACAAAGAAAATTTTGAGTTCATGGCGTATTTTTTATCTTCTGCAATTGTAATACATTTAGGCTGTAAAAGTCTTGCTATGAGAAAACTTTGCATGCTTTCCCTGCTGTTTTCGCTGGCTCTGTGCTGCAATGCCAATGTCCGGTTGCCCAATATCCTCTCCGACAATATGGTCCTGCAGCAGAATGCAAAGGTGACCTTGTGGGGCTGGTGCGAGGCCGGAGAACGCATAGCCGTCGTCACCTCCTGGGATCAAAAGACCGATTCGCTAGTCGGCACCCGTGACGGGAATTGGAAGGTAGCCATTTCGACGCCAAAGGCCGGCGGCCCCTATACCATTTCCATCAAAGGAGAGAATAGTATCGTGCTGAACAATATCCTTATCGGTGAGGTCTGGGTCTGCTCGGGACAATCTAATATGGAGATGTGCGAAGCCTGGGGACTGTACAGTGCAAAATTGGGCCTGCCCGATATACGGGTGGAACTGCCCAATTGCTTCAATAGCAATATCCGCTTCTTCCACGTGCCCAGGACCACTTCCGCATCTCCCCAGGACAATTGCTTAGGCAATTGGACCAATTGCGACTCCGCCACGCTCAAACAGTTCAGCGCAGTGGCGTATTTCTTTGGGAAAAAACTGAACAGTGCACTACATGTTCCCATCGGTCTGGTCGAAGTAGCCTGGGGCGGCACGAACGCCGAAGACTGGACGCCGGCCGCCCTTATCGAAGGCGACGAGCAGCTGAAAGCGGCCGAAGCAAAACAACAGCCCAAGGATGGCTGGCCTTACAGATCGGGTTCTTGTTACAATGGTATGATCGCGCCGATCGTCAATTTCGCCGTGGCCGGTGCGCTCTGGTATCAGGGGGAGGGCAATACCATCGCACCGCTTACTTATGAGCGACTCCTCTCAACCATGATCGCTTCCTGGCGCCAGGCCTGGGCCCTGCCATTACCGTTTTACCTGGTGCAGATCGCTCCTTACAAGTACGGAGTACAATATCAGGGCGCCGCCGTCCGTGAACAGGAATCCCGTGTGACCCGCGTGCAAAATACCGGCATGGTCGTCATCAGCGATCTCGTCTCGGATACGGCGGATATCCATCCCAAAGATAAACATGACGTCGGCCTTCGCCTGGCCAATTGGGCCCTCGCCGATACCTATCATCAACAGGGGATCACGTATAAAAACCCCGCCTTCCAGAACATGGAGATAAAAGGGGACAAGGTCATCATTACCTGCTCCGACGCACCCACCGGCCTGATGCTAAAAGGCAAGGCGGCGGAGGAATTGCTTATCGCCGGAGACGATAAGATCTTCTGGCCCGCCCAGGGCCACATAGAGGGGAACAAAATAATCGTCTCGGCCGCTGCCGTAAAAAAACCCGTGGCGGTCCGCTATCAATTCGACAATTCCGGCATCGGCAACATTGTTGGAAAAGAAGGGCTCCCGCTGGCCCCGTTCAGGACAGACGATTGGTCGCTTGGAATCGAATAGCTTGCATATTTAGCCGGAATGTCTTATTGGTGTGGGGCGACATTGCTTTTTTCCAGCCAACTGTTAAAAAGCGTATAGAACACCGCCAGGATGATCGCGCCTTTGAACATCCCGGTAAAACCCCAGGCAGCAAGCCCTCCCACGACACCAAGAAAAAGGACGAGGAAAGGCATTTTGCCGCCGCTCTTTGCCAGCAGCACCGGCTTTAAAAGGGCGTCGATTATCAATAACAGGATGCCGTATATGATCAGAAAGATAGTCATTCCGGTGTGTCCCTGACTGGCAGTCCAGATCACGAGGGGGACCCATACCAGCAAAGGCCCCAGTTGGATCAGTACCAGAAAAAAGATAAGTGCGGCCAGTAATACCGCATAGTGGACGCCCGCGATCAGCAACCCGATCCAGGAGATGATCGAAGCGATAAACGCGGTTCCGATGACTCCGATCGAGACGCTTTTTATCGCTTGGGCGGTAGCCTTCAGCAAGGAAAGACCATCCCGTTTTCCCAACAGATGTTGCATAGTCGATTTTATGGGCGCCAGCGCTTTTTCGCCAGCGACCAGGAAGAAGGCGGAGATGATGATGCCGGTCACGAACTGGAGCGCGGTACCCACGATCCCGGCTCCGCTGGAAAGCACGTGCCGCATCGCCATCTTGATCGGTTCACTATGCGCCGCGATCGTCTCCCTCGGACTACTTTGCAGCTGCTCCCAAAAGGAACTGATATCTTCACCCACCAGGGGCAGGTTGGATATCCACCGCGGAAGCGGCGGCAGCCCCTTGGTGCGGATATCATTCATCAGGGAAAGGGCGTCTTTTACATGATGTCTCAATGCCGAGATGATAAAGACCAGCGGAAGGGCGACGATGGTGACCAGGATCAATGTGTATACAAAAGCCGCCAGGGTCCGCCGGTTCCCCAGCAGGCGGCAAAGCCATTCGAATGGGACGGCAAAGCTCACCGAGAAGATCAGGGCAAAGGTCAGCACACCAAAGAAGACCTTCAGCACATCGTAGAGCGCGAGCATCAGGCTTACCAGCAGGATGACAACCAATATGGCCTCCACGATATTTCGGGAGCTGTTCAGAAAGGATTTATTCATCATAGGTTGATCGCAGCTTGAGTTGAACTAAAAATAGGCAAAATGTACAAGGAATGATTGGATTTGGCAATGGAGATATACCCCTCATGGCCATTCGGCCCGAAAACTTACTATAAATTTACAATTTTATGAGACGTTCCACCGGTTTCAAAAAGCGCATTTTGTTGCTGGGACTGATACCGGTCTTTGGCCTGCTGGCGGTTCTCGTTCCGCTTTGGTTCTTTATGCACTACCGGTTCAAAGAAAGTGTAAGGTACCTGGTGGCGCGCGAATCGAAGGGCCGTTTTACGTTCGATGCCACCGACGCGGGCATTTCCCTATGGAAGGGAACGATCACGCTCAAGGACGCTCTGCTTGATGGCCATGATAGCACAACCGGCATATCGTGTAAAGTGCGCGTTTCGGAAATCTATTTTTCACTGGCTTCCTGGAAGGCCCTGATCGTTGATAAAAAGCTGCTAGTCGACAGCGTTGCCATCATTGCTCCGGTGATCGAGCTGCGGTTCGGCACACCAATGACGGGCCGGCCTCATACCGAATTTCGCACTTCGGATATCCTGGATGCCCTGGGGAAGACGCTTGTACACCTCAATGTGCATGCTTTCTCCCTCAAAGATGCCTCATATACCGTGATCGAACCCGGCAGTTCCATGCCACTGCATGGCGAGCACATCGACCTGGCCGTGTCGAATTTTGCCAGTCTCAACGGTCAGGACAACCACTTCCTCGGCTCCGACAAGGTTTCCCTTTCCCTGGGCCCGCAGCATTGGGTACTGCCCCAGGGGGGACAGATGATCGACTTCGGCCACCTGTCTTTTGACAGCCGGGAACAACGCTTCGAACTGGATTCTTTTTTCTTCCGTCAAAAGATCGCCGGCACGGGCAGGGTCTTTCGCCTCAGAGCGGACCGCTTCTTTTTCAATTCGCGTCATCTGCCTGCCATCTACCAGCAATCGCAGCTGCTCCTCGATACCCTCATTTGTCAAAACCCCGTGCTTTCCATTCCGGGGGATACAGCGGCAAACCACAACACGGACTCCATCGGTGGCGCCGTGCGCGAAACCATGTTCAAATGGATCAACATCCAATTCGTCGAAGTGATGGGAGGCCGCGTCCTGGTGCAGAACAAAGCGGGACATTCGGATAATGTTGCCACCCGGAGCGCCAACCTCAGGATCTATAATCTCCGGGTGGACCCCTCGAAACCTTCGCCCCTTTCTACGGACAGCATCAGGATGGATCTCAGCAACATCCAATTCCTAACCCGCGACAGCTTGTACAGACTCACCATCGGCGCATTCGAGCTCCACGGAAATGACGCCTTGTTCAAGGAGGTCAACTACGGTCCGACCCGGATGGGGCTTCCAAAGCAGGTCGTATTCACGGCGCCCGCCCTGCTGGTAAAAGATATCAGCATTCCCGACCTCCTGCGCAAACATATCCGCGCCTCCGCTGCGCAATTGATGGCGCCACAGATCCGGATGTCCGACAACAGGGAGGTTGATACGGCAGGTCAGCAACGCCGTCAGGCCGTCGATGCAAAGAAAATAGCCCTGTTCTATCATACGCTGCACAATATCCGGGAACTCATCGACACCCGGGACTTCGATCTTGTCCATGGATCGGTCAGCTATATCCATACCGGCCGGGTCCCCGTGACCGCGATCTTTACCGGTCTCAGTGCCCATATCCTGCTCAACAAATTCTTTATCAGCGATAGCCTCGTAGACATCAAACATGCCATCCCCGACTGGCGTATCGACAAGTTGGAACTGGTCGCTCCGGGCCTGCGCGCGGAAGTGGAGCACTATGATTTCAATGGCTTGGGTCGGCGTAGCATTGGGGAACATTTCCACCTTCGCACGGACAAGGGCTGGCAGATCGACGGCAATAACATCTCCTGGGACGTACTGGACTGGGATCGCTATCAAAGGACGAAAGTCATCCAAATCGACTCTTTGCACCTTGGCAGCCTGACCGTCCATGCACCAAAAAGGGACTCAACGGCTTATGGTCCGGCGGGTTTTGGTGCGGCGGCCACCGGACCGGCAGGGACTGGTTCGGCAGCCATTGGTGTGGCGGCCAAAAAGCCGCTTCCGGCCATCCGCATCTCCGTATTGGACGTGGACAGTATCGCCTTTGATCAGCCAAACGCATACGGAGCGCTGCATTTCGGGATAGACCGGCTCCACGTCACCGGAATCCGGCCATCGGAACATACTTTCGTCTGGGACCACGCCAATGTTATAGCGCACGGGCTTGGTCTCGATACAAAGCAGGGTAGGGTAGACATCCGGCAGGTACAATTCGACACCGAAAGCGGTGCTTCCGCCAAAGACCTGCGTATGGAACTCTCCGGCAAGGGGAACCATGTCATTTTGCTGGTGCCGCTCATTGCCATCAACGCCGATTTGCATTCCAGCGATCCCGGGCTGCTGACCGTCATAAGGGTGAATGTTTCAAACGCCGCCTTTGAGTACACGGGGGTGATTGGGAAAAACACGCTGACCGCCCGCGGCCTGCTGACAATCGAAGCAAGTCCGAAGCAATTGATGCCTTCCCTCTCTTCATCGATCAACCTCTCCTGGCAGGAAACCGACCTCGCTATCCGGAGCGATTCGATGACGTTCCAGGCAAAAGGAATATCCGGCGCGTTTCACGACCAGGCCTTTTCTCTCCCTGGGTCCGGTTCCCTCCCCATGTCCGGGCATTCCACAGTGGCAATAAACGACTTAAACCATTGGCTGGAAAAAATATACATCTATACGGCGGACCTGACGCTTGCCACAAAAAAGATCACCGCCCGCGCGGCAGGTTGCTCCTGGGATCCCGCCGCGAATCGCCTCCGGCTCACGGATTTCAGCGTATTGCCCAATAATAGCCGTGACGAGACTTTCCGACGATCCCGCTGGCAGATGGATTTTATAACCGTCGGGGGACGGGCATTGACGCTCTCCGGACTGCAATTGTCGTCCGTTTCCAACCGGATAACCGCCGGTGTCGATAAGGTGACCCTGGACGGCGTATCGGTCGAAGCCTCCCGCGACAAACACATGCCCTTCCACCATGGCATCGAGAAGCCCATGCCTACAAAACTCATTGGCTCCATCCCCTTCGCCCTTCGGGTGGACACGACTGTGCTTGTCGACGGTAAGGTCACCTACCACGAATTGTCCCTGGCCACCAACCGATGGAGCAGTATTCCTATTGGGAACATCAACGGCTATGTCTTTCATATCGACAGCCGGGCCGGTGCGGCGGGCGGGGCCGGTGGGGTGGGCGGGCCTGGTGCGGCGGGCGGGGTCGGTGTTCCGAGCGGGGTTAGCACAACCGGGTCCGGGCCTGGTGCGGCGGATACCCTCATCGTCGAGGCCCGGGGCCGGCTGTTCGACGGCGATATCCGTCGGTTCTATTACGCCGAATCCTATGGCGACTCCCTTTCAGCCTTTACGGCTAAAAGCTCTTTTTCAAGACTCGACCTGACCCGATTTTCACAGGCGCTGATACCGGCAGCGGCCGTCAGTATCGTCGACGGGCACGTCGATACCGCCTGGTCCGGCTGGCGGGGCAACAAATACGCTACCTACGGCATCCTCGATTTAGATTATGATAAATTGAGGATCAGGGTGTTAAATAAAAGAGATAGCGTCCATCGCGGCATCGCCTCCGCCTTCGAGACCTGGGCGGCCCGGCTCCTTTTGCGGGGCAAGAACACCAAGACTTCCCTCATCTGGTTCGAGCGGGACCGGGAAAAATTCGTCTTCAACTACTGGGTAAAAGCCCAGGCCAGCGGCGTCCTCTCCACCCTCCTGAGGATAAAGAATGAGCAATACCGCAAGGCTTTTGAGCAAAAATGTCGGGAATATGGACTCCCTTCCGGGGGACTGCTGAATGAGCGGCAATAACCGGTTAGTTGTACAGGTATCTGGGTAGATATTAACGAGATTTCGGGGCCGAAAACTTCTTAAATATTTGCATTTAACGAATTATTAACAATTTTAGCGACGAGCGCAAACTCCTTTCAAATAAACTACTTATGTTGCTAAAAGAGATAAGCATAACTACATATACTTATATGTTAACAATAAGATAAAGAATTGTTAAACGAATTCCCCTAATTTCATTTCGGCTTTTGAAAAAGGGTCACACCACTAAAAGGGCTGAACAACCAAAAACTAACTACACATGAGAAGAGTTCTAACACTGTTAGCACTGCTGCTATTTTACTCACTCGCAGCAATTTCCCAAACAAAACCATTTACGGGCCGCGTCTTAAGCAAGGATGGATCACCCATCGCAGATGCTTCCGTACGCATTGAGGGCTCCAAGACGGGTACTACTACCAATGCCAAGGGAGAATTCAAGATCAACGCCAAACCCGGTACCGTGCTGGTCATCTCGGCGATCGCCTTTTCCCCAGAACGGATCACCCTGACTGACGGCCGGGACAGTTACAACATCTCCCTGACGGAAAGCGCGAAATTCATGGATGAAGTCGTCGTGAGCGCGGGTGGTCTGAAATCGCGCGTAAAGGAACAGGGTTACAATGCCACTGTCCTCAACGCCGAGGCGCTCACCAACACTGCTCCGGTAGATGTGACCGGCAGCCTGGCGGGTAAAGTGGCGGGTTTACAGATCACCGACGTTGGTGGTGGTATCAACCCCAACTATCGCGTCGTATTACGTGGTCAACGTTCCCTTTTGGGAAACAACCAGGCGCTTATCGTCCTGGACAACGTGGTGGTGCCAAACGAAGTCCTCGGTAACCTGAACCCGGACGACATCCAGAACATCGAAGTACTGAACGGCGCCAGCGCGGTAGCCCTCTACGGTTCGGAAGCGTCCAACGGCGCGTTGCTGGTTACCACGAAGAAGGGTAAGAAAGGCGTGCCCCAGGTAAGGCTCGCGAATACTTCGACCTGGCAGGACATCTCCTCCTTTCCCAAGCTCCAGAAGGAATATGGCGGCGGTGGTAACGGCTACGGCGTCAACCCGGACGGGACACCCGTGTTCTCGCCCATCGAGAATGAGTCCTATGGTCCCAAATTCGATGGAAAATTGGTCGACCTTGGCTACCCGCTCGAAAATGGGGACCAGCAAATGGTCCCTTACAGCTGGAACAATCAACGGAGCGAATTCTGGCAGAAAAGCTATACCAACCAAACGGATTTTAGCGTAAGCTCCGGCAACGATAACTCGACCCTCTATCTCTCCGGACAATACGCCTCCGTTACTGGTGTCATGCCCGGCGACAAATACAATAGGGCTACCCTTCGTCTGAATGGGACCCGTAAGGTGACCGATCAGATTGCCGCCACTTATTCCATCGGCTGGACGCAGAACCGGTACGATGTCACTACGGAAACGCAGGATATCTACAATAACCTCTTGAATATTCCTGCCAACGTGCCCATCCTGATGTTGAAGAACTGGGCGACCAACGAATACGCCAACCCCAATGGTTTCGAGAATCCCTGGTATCAGAATCCTTATTTTGAAGCCGCTAACAACCGGGATCATTTGCGCCAGGACTTCCTCGTCGGCAACGTTCAGCTGGACTGGGCGCCGATCTCGGGCCTGAATTTTACCGGCCGTGTCGGGATGACAACGCAGAACTCGTCGAACCTCGACTATACCGGCAAGTTTACCTACACCCCTTATGCCATCACGGAAAGCGGCGGGTCCAAATCGAATATCCCCGGCAGCGTGACCGCCAACTCCCAATATTATACGCGCCTGGAAAGCGATTTGTACGGCACCTACAAAAAGGAAGTTTCTAAATTCACCTTCAATCTTACAGCCGGCGGGTCGCTTCGTCAAAATAACTCCGCAAGCAATACCGGCTCGGTTACCGGTTTGGTCGTTCCTGGTTTATACAACCTGGGCAATTCACCAAACCTGCCGACGGCGAGCGATTCTACTTTCGAATCGAGGCTGCTCGGTCTCTATGGCAATTTCAAGATCGGCTTCAATAACTTTCTATTCCTCGAAGCAACGGGCCGCAACGACTGGGTCTCGATCCTCAACCCGCCCCACAACAGCTTCTTCTATCCTAGCGTAAGCCTGTCCTTCGTCGCCTCCGACGCTATCCAGGCCCTCAAGGACATGCGGAACCTGGATTACCTGAAGGCCCGAGCAAGCTGGTCCAGGGTCGGCCAGGTAAACCTGACTTCGGACCCCAACTCCACGACCTTTGGCGCCTATATGCTCCAGCCTACCTACGGCCAGGCCAACGGCTATCCGTTTAACGGCGTAGCAGGTTATTCTGTCGGCAATACACTGGTGCAGCCTGCACTGCTGCCTGAGATCACCCAGGGGTATGAAGGCGGTATCGACTTCGGCGGTTTCAAGAACCGGATCACGGGTTCCATCACCTACTACAGCACGCACACCACCAGCCAGACGGTGCCGGCAAGCATCTCTTCGGCCAGCGGTTATACCAACTACCTGCTGAACTCTGGTGAGGTCAGCAACAAGGGTATCGAAACCCATCTCAGTCTTACCGCCTATCAGTCAAAAGACTGGACGGTGGCTGTCAGCGGCAACTACTCTCATTATAATAACAAGGTCGTTTCCATCAATCCCGCACTGCCCACCCTGGCTGTCGCTTCTTACAGCAGCGGCGCCGGCTCTTACGCCGTTCCGGGATATCAGTTCCCGGTCATCATGGGGATTGACTACGAGCGTTATCAGGGACATGTTATCGTCGATCCGATCACGGGTCTGCCCGAAGTCAACCAGTCTATCCAGGTATTGGGTAGCGCGATGATCAAGGACCAGCTGGGCCTCGATGCAACGATCCGCTGGAAACGCATCAACTTCTACGTTCTGTTCGAATACCGTGGCGGCAACAAAATATACAATGCCGGTGGTCCTACGTATGACTGGGCCGGTACGGGCATCCGCACGATCGCGTTCAACCGCCAGCGCTTTGTCTTCCCCAATTCCGTTATCGACGAAGGCGGCGGTAAATACGTAAAGAATACGACAGCCGTCATCCAAAATGGCAACGGTAACGACGGCTTCTGGACCGACCAGACCGAGAACATGGGCGTCACTTCCAACTACATCACATCCGGTGCTTTCTGGAAATTGCGTCAGATGAGCATTTCCTATTCCGTGCCGTCCGCAGCATGGGGGAACAACAAGGTCATCAAGAGCATTACTATTTCCGCGCAGGGCAGGAATCTGTTCGAATGGTTGCCGAAATCGAATGTCTACACCGATCCCGAGTACAGCGATGCAGGTTCCACCAGCAATGGTATCGGTTTGACCAACCTCCAGTCGCCCCCGTCCCGGTATTTCGGCGGTACCCTTTCCTTCACTTTTTAATGAGCCACGAAAATGAAAAAAACAACAATACTATCTATAGCGGCCACTGTACTTCTGTTTGCGTCATCGTGTAAGAAGTACCTGGCCATCAACACAAATCCCAACACGGCCACTACGAGCACCGCGGAAGCCATCCTGCCGCAGGCCATTACTTACACTGCGGCAAACGTGTCCAGCTACAATGATTACGGCTCCCAACTGGCCGGCTATATGGCCAATGCCGGCGGTTACGGCGGCTTTGGCTCCAACTGGACCTATGACTTCAGCCCCAACGATTATTCGAACTTGTGGACCAGCACCTTCGACGCGCTCAATGATCTGCAAAATGTGATCAATGTCACCGCCACGGACCCGGATCATGGTTACTACAATGCGATCGGCCGGATCATGAAAGCCTATAACTATGAGCTCCTGGTTGATACCTACAACAATGTGCCGTACTCCGACGCATTGCTTGGTACCGGCGGGCTGACGCCAAAATATGACAACGCCGCTGCCATCTACCCGGCTTTGGCTACGCAACTTGACTCGGCGATAGGAATCATGCGGGTGGCCGAAGCAGATCCCAATGTGATCCAACTGACTACCGGCACCGACCCGATGTTCGGCGGCGACACCCTGCTTTGGGTACAATTTGCCCAAACGCTCAAGCTGCGCATGATCATCCGCGCATCTGCCGTCGTCAGCTTCGCCAGCACGACCTTCGACAACAATGCCGGCTTCCTGACCACCGATGCCATCGTCAATCCCGGTTATGCCAAGGTCAACGGACAACAGAATCCCTCCTGGAATACCTGGGTACAAACCTACGCCGGGGGTAACGGCAACCGCGCCTGGATGCCTTGTACGTATGCATTCTCTTACTATGACGGTTCTAACCTGCTCGATAGTTTCCGGGGCAAGGTGATCTATCTGGGCTACGAGAACGGCTCCACCCCGAACAACCAGCTCGGAGACGGGCTCACTGGGGTTGCTTCTGCGCCTGCCCAAACCAATGGCTGGTTTTCCGGCAACGTTAACTCGCCGGGCAATGCAACAGGCATCATGAAAGGGCTTAATATGGGTGAGCCGCTGTTGATGGCCTCAGAAAGCTACTTCCTGCAGGCAGAGGGTGACCTGCGTGGCATTACCACGGGTACCGCCAAGACCGATTTCAACAACGGGATCCTGGCATCTTTCCACTACCTGTACCTGCTGCCGGACGACGCCACGATTGGCACCGACGAAGTGACTGGCAATACCCTGAACCCTGCCGCCGACTTTGCTCAATACCAGTTGGATAACGCCAGCAGCTATCTCGTGAACTTCGACCTCGCCACCACACCGGCGCAGCAGCTGCAGGCTATCATCACCCAGAAATACATCGCGGTCAACATGATAAACGGCCAGGAAGGCTGGAACGAATACCGCCGTACGGCGTGGCCTTACTGCTCGACCCTGACCTCTGATCCCACCCAGTCCTTTGCGTCGTTGCTGTCGCAGAGCACCCGCCCGGATCAGTTGCCCACGCGCATCCTGTACCCCGCTTCGGAGTATTCTTATAACGCGGCGAATGTGCCCACCGGCATCAGCCCCTATACTTCACTCATCTTCTGGGCCCATTAATGTTTAACTATTATCAAAATCATTCAATATGAATCTTTATAAAAATATTGGTACTTTATTGGCGGCATCCGTGATACTGGCGCAGACAGCCTGTCTGAAGGACAAGCCCAATAACGCAGACCCTTCGGCGGGCACCAACAACGTGGTCGAATTCCAGAACACCTCAGTCCCGGTTTCCTATACCAGCCCCTATCCCCAGTACGACAACGGGATAACCATGTCATCGGACACCGGCAGCTTCCCCGTCCTCGTCAACTATGCGGGCTCGATAGCAACAACACCTGTAGACATCACGGTCAACCTCGCGCTTAACCAGACTGCGCTGGATTCCTTCAACAGTGCCGAAGGCACCAGCTACGTGATCCCGCCCGCGGATACCTATACCTTGGCGAGCTCCGTTACCATCGTAAAAGGTACCGCCGTGGCCGGCATCAGCATCAAGATCAATACGACTCCGGCTGATTACGACTATACCGCCAGCTATTGCATCCCCCTGACGATCAGCTCTGCCTCTTATGGCATCATCAGCACCAATTTTGGTACGGCCATGTATACCTTTGTTGCCAATAACGCCTGGACGGGTACTTATAAGACGACCGGTTACTTCTTCCATCCCAGCGACCCCCGCTCGATCAGCGGAAGCTACGCAGTGACCACAGCGGGACAGTATAGCAACACCTTCCCGTTCGGGGATCTTCCTGCCAATGGCGATGCTTATTATTTCACTGTAACGATACCCACGTCCGCCGGACCCCTTACGAACTATCTGGCGGCCGGCAGTACTCCGGCGGCTCCCGCTTCCGGCTTTATGACCTCGGATGACCCCGGTGGTTTCTACACGCCGCCCCCGACCCCGGCCCCGGCCAATGTACCCGGACAAGGCACCTGGGTATCTTCCACCTACAACAACAGCATCGACGCCAGCGGCAACTTCTGGATTCACGTAGGCTATGCCGGTGGCGCGACCGGCCAGAACGGCTATACCCGCCAGGTATATCTGGAGTTTGCACCGTAATAAATATTTTTTCTCTCTGTGACTTGTGATTAAAAAGAGCTGTCCTTTTGGACGGCTCTTTCTTTGCCATTTCTTTTTTACCTTCGGAATCGAATGAAAAGAACACTCGGATGGATAGCCCTAATGTTGATAGCCGGTTGTGGCAATAGCAGCCGGAGCAGGGTCGTCTTTCATTTTATCGGGGGGTTCAACCGGAAATTCGTCGTCGAACGCATGAGCTTCACCGGCGACGCGCCGCTGGATATCGATTCCGGGGTCGGCCGGGGCGCCAGGGATTCCTTTACTTTACAGCTGCCTGCGGCCGAACCTACCGTATATTTGATCCGCTTTCAGGGAAAGATATCCAAGCTGCCTTTTGTCTATGGCTCAGGGACCATGGACGTCTTTTTCAATTATACCAACGGCCAATACCATTTTACGAATTCCCTTCCGAGCGAAGCATGG